>Ga0307995_1002374_pt1 | contig 11007 bp, 7 predicted proteins | sample EllFjometagen262_FD_203132 | JGI IMG/M metagenome (GOLD analysis project Ga0307995, IMG submission 203132) | Marine microbial communities from Ellis Fjord, Antarctic Ocean - #262 | ecosystem: Environmental > Aquatic > Marine > Unclassified | place: Southern Ocean | collected 2014-11-02
AGATCAGCATCTGCCTGAGTGCCATAATAAGTTACACTTAGGTTCGTATCCCCATTGATAATAGTAACATTCTGAGTGTTTAAATCAAATTCTGTCAAACCGTCAACTACCAAATCATCGCAAAGGGCAAATAAAGGAACCTCCACAAAAACAGGAACTGTTCCTAAAACCAACTCAAAAGAAGATACCGCTATACATCCATCTGTATTGGTTGCACGTACCCATATGGTCTCCCCACTACTGCTATAAGAGCTTGGGTTTGCTATAGGGTTCGTGTCCGAATCCGCATCGCCCTGGCTGTTATAATAACTTAGAGTAACCTCGTCTAATTCATTTAATATCTCAACCTCCTTAGAGGTTAAATCAAAAATCTCGATACCATCCTGATCATTATCACAAATAAAATAATCCGATATTGGATCCGTAATCGCTGGTGCAGCATCTACTTGAAGCAACAAAGGAACTACATCAAAACAACCAAGTTCCAATCCAAAGGATTCCTCTAGTCTAGCAAATACAGTCTGAGAATACGGAGTAGTGTTGGTATAAGGACTTGCTAAGGGATTTGATCCAGCATCTGCATCAGCCTCTGTTTCGTGATAAGTCACAAAAGTATTCGACTGGAAGTTAATAATCTGAGCATCACGAACTGTTAAATCAAATGCTGCAAATCCGTCATTAGGAATCTCATCGCATACAGCTAAATTATCTGGAATTCCTGGGATAGGGAGTGCATTAAAATTTACAAATATTTCTCCTGTTAACTCACAATCAGTTGTAGAGTTAGTAGCATCAACTCGATAAGTCCCAGTTTCAGTTACTATATACAAAGGATCATCAGCACCAGTTATTGCTACGCCATTAAGGAACCATTGGAAAGTAAAACCTGAGGGGTCATCAATATTGGAATTCAAAACAACACTATCCCCTAGACAACTTTCAATATCTGTCCCAAGATTTACACCTTCAAGAGCTAAATTTACTTCAAGTTCAAAATCATTATTATTTTCGTTTGTTTCAGGTTCGATTCCATTTCCAGTTCCATCATCATCTATTACAGCTTTCAGAATGAAAATATCTGGAGTATTTGTTGGAATAAACAGGGTAATTGTTCCAGATTCAAACTCTCCAGTAAGAAGTTCAATAGTTGTTTGAGATTGCCCTATTAAAATATCGTTCGCATAAAATGCAATAGGTACATTTGGTGGAAGTGGCGCTGTACTATTTATATTAAAAACCTTATAATCAAAATCTAGGTTCCTATCTGTACAAAAATTCCCAACATCATCAATTCTAATAGTTGCATCAGGAAGTTCCGAATTAACATTAGTGATAATATTATTTATCATTACAAAATCTTGCCCAGAGGTTAAATTTATTAAAATAGTAGTATCGCCTTGACCTACTATATTCTCAATAGGATAGACATCCAGGTCCATATTATAAAACACCTCACTACCAGTATAACTATTGGTACCATTAAAAGCGTTATTATCAGGATTAAACGGTGGATCAGAAATAAGATTACCATTAATAAGTAGTGTTTCGTTTACAGAAATCCCTCTATCTCCTTCCCAAGCTAAAAAACCTATTTTTGCAAGGTCTGCATTAGCTATATCTATACTTTCTAGTAGAATTTCTAATGTAGGATTTCCAGCTGAAACAAATTCCAATCCATCAAAAAGACTTATTTGGTTTAAATTTGCAGAGGGATCTTTATAGATAATAGTAACAGACCAACCTCCAAAATTAGTTCCACTACCACAATAGTTTTCAATCCAAGATGTTAAATCTAAATCACTTAAAGTATATTCACCGTTCCCATTAGCTATAAATATATCTGTAACATCTGCATTGGCTGCGAAAAAGGGCCTTCCATTCAAATTCAACGTAAATTCTCTTTCTGCAGTAACCGGAAAGGAATTTAAGGTTACGTTTCTAGAATTTTCATTTATTGGACCTGAACCCGACCAATATAGTTGAGCCTCAACCAAAGTATAAGCTGGGTCTAAATTAAAATCTGCACTGCTTTGTGTTAGGATTTCACAGGGACCTCCGCTGCCGTTTTCTCCTGTGTTTAAAGTATTTCCAATTGCAGTAAAATCGAACTGTCCATTGTACTGATTAAAAAGAGCTACGTCCTGTGCTAATAAAAATGTAGGAGCCAAGAAGAAGAATAAGTAAAATAGTTTTTTTACAAAACCATAAAACAAATAAGAGATTATTGAGAGTAATATTTTCTTCATACAATAAATTTCTTTAATTAATCTTCCTTTTATAATTAAACAACTTTAAATCAAAAAACCCTACTTCTTTTTAAGCATATTTAGCGGGTAAATCTATATGGTATTTATAAAAACACTTCCGATTAAATTAAAAAAAACCAAAGTCATTTCAATTTTATAAGGTTTTGATGCCCTATTTGAAAAAAAATAGTTTATATTTTTTTGGGTTTAACACCCATTTTTATTTTATAGCAATTAATTCAATTATAAGAATCAAATATATTCAATACATTACTTTTCTTTTCATAGTTTTGTAAAAAATTAACAGAATGTCCAAAATAAGTATATCTGTACAACTTACGAATAACAAAAATATTATAAAATTTGTTACAAATACTTTCCTAACACAGGCAAAAAGTTACGAATTTACTAGTATTGATACTGCTCAACTGAGTCCTATTGCTCAGGAATTATTTTATTTACCTTTTGTTAAAACCATTTATATTTCTCAAAATTTTATTGCAATTGAGAAATTTCCAACCGATTTAACTCAAATAAAATGGGAAGATGTCCAAAATGAGGTAGCAGAAACTATCGAAAATTATCTAAGTTCTGGAAAACCAATAATTATAGCGCCTAAAGAAAACGAAAAAACTTCTAATAAAATTCCTATTACAATCTATGCAGAAAGCACTCCAAACCCTGAAGTATTAAAATTTGTAGCAAATAGATCCATTGCAAATACCATGTATGAATTTAAAAATAAAAATGAATCTATCCATGCTCCATTAGCAAATGAACTGTTTAAATTCCCTTTTGTTAAAGAAGTTTTTATCAATAATAATTATGTTTCCGTAACAAAACAAAACGGATATGAATGGCAAGAATTTGCAAATGAATTAAGAGATTTTATAAGAACTTATATTGAATCTGGGAAAACAATATTTAATGATGAAATTCTTCAAAAAGAAGAACAAACGAATAAATTAACAGAAGAAAGAGAATATTCAGATATTGATAAAGAAATCATTTCTATATTGAATGAATATGTAAGACCTGCTGTTGAAGCAGATGGCGGAAACATTGCTTTTGATTCTTATGATAAAAATACTAAAACTGTAAAAGTGATTTTACAAGGTGCTTGTAGTGGATGCCCATCTTCAACCGTTACTCTTAAAAATGGAATAGAGGCAATGCTTACCGAAATGCTTAATGGAAAAGTTACTACTGTAGAAGCAATTAATGGATAGTATTAAATTTATTGCTAGTTTTCCTATAGAAATTACCTAATTTTAACCGTTATTTAAGTGTTTACTATACTCGAATAAAAGTTACAAAGATGCAACTAAACGAGTAGTAAAAAACGCAAATATTATTTGATTTGCACATGTAATAAACAAATAAAAATAACTGTAAATAAGAAAATTAAAGTATTCCCTGTGAATGTTGAATTTACTTTTGAAGTAAAATAACAACATCAAATTTTATTTTATAATGCGTTTTTGAAATGTCAAAAATGTATTTTTGTTTAAATAATATCAGTTTATGCGATCAATTTTATTTTTGTTATTTACAGCATCTTTATTTTTTTCTTGTCATTCTTCAAAAAAAGAAAAATTGAAATATTCTTATCAACATACCAACGAATTAATAGACGAAACCAGTCCTTATTTACTGCAACATGCTCATAATCCTGTAAATTGGAAAGCTTGGAATACAGAAACACTTCAACTAGCAAAAGATGAAAAAAAATTAATGATAATTAGCATAGGTTATTCCGCTTGTCATTGGTGTCATGTTATGGAAAAAGAGAGCTTTGAAGATTTTACGGTAGCTTCCGTGATGAATAAATATTTTATTTCAGTTAAAGTAGATCGGGAAGAACGTCCTGATGTTGATCAAATTTATATTAATGCAGTCCAACTAATGACTGGGAGTGCTGGATGGCCACTTAATGTTATCACCCTTCCAGACGGGAGACCAATTTGGGGAGGTACTTATTTTAGTAAAGAAGTTTGGATCAACTCCCTGGAAAAAATACAAAAACTTTATGGTGAAAATCCTAAAAAATTGATTGATTATGCTGATAATTTAGAGGAAGGTATTAAAAGCATGGATTTAATTGAGGCAAACACTAATGCACTAAATTTTAAAGATTTCCCCACAAAAAATATCGTAAAAAAATGGCGTGCAACCTTCGACAATAAATATGGTGGCCACAATCGAGCTCCTAAATTTATGATGCCAAATAATCTTAATTATTTATTGCGGTATGGTATTAAAAACAACGATGAACAAATCCAAGATTATGTTTATTTAACCTTGGATAATATTGCTTATGGCGGAGTTTATGATCATATTGGAGGAGGGTTTTCACGCTATAGTACCGATATGAAATGGCATATTCCTCATTTTGAAAAAATGCTTTACGATAATGCTCAATTGGTAAGCTTATATAGTCAAGCATATAAAACAACTAAGAACCCATTGTATGAAGAGGTAGTGAAAGAAACGTTGGCATATATTAAAAGAGAAATGACTAATAAAGAAGGTGCCTTTTATTCTTCTTTAGATGCCGATAGTGTTTCTGAGGATGGAAGATTAGAGGAGGGTGCTTATTATGTATTTAATAAAAAAGAATTGGCACTACAGTTAAAAGAAGATTTTACCATTTTTTCTGAATATTATAATGTAACTAATTACGGAAAGTGGGAAAAAGAAAATTATGTTTTAATTAGAAAAAAAAGTGATGAAGAAATTATTACTGAATTTTCTATTTCACAAGAAGAATTAAACCAAAAAAAGAAAAACTGGAAACAACAACTTCTAGCTTATAGAAACAACAGACCTAAACCTAGGTTAGATGACAAAACACTAACTTCTTGGAATGCGCTAATGATTAAAGGATACATAGAGGCTTATAAAGCTTTTCAAGTTACAGAATATTTAAATGCAGCTCAAACAAATGCTCAATTTTTGATCGATAATCAATTACAGAAAAATAGTGCTTTAAACCACAGTTATAAGGACGGAAAAAGCAGTATCAATGGTTACTTAGAAGATTATGCAGCAGTTATTGATGCTTTTATTGCTTTATATGAAGTTACTTTAAATGATGCGTGGATCAATAAGGCAAATGAATTAGCCAAATATTCTTTTGAAAATTTCTTCGATAAAGAAAAAAGCATGTTCTATTTTACTTCAAAAGAAGATGAGAAACTTGTTGCTAGAAATTTTGAATATCGAGACAATGTGATTCCTGCATCAAATTCTATGATGGCTAAAAACTTGTTGATTCTTTCACATCATTTTGATAATAAAAAATATTTAACTACTTCGTCAAAAATGTTACACAATGTTCAACCCGAAATTGAAAGCTATCCCAGTGCTTATTCTAATTGGTTAGATTTAATGTCTAATTTTCAAGATAATTTTTACGAAGTTGTAGTTATTGGCAAAGACGCTTCTATAAAAATAGCTGAATTAAACGCGCGCTATCTTCCAAATATTCTTGTTGCCGGAAGCACTTCTGAAAGCAAAAAACCTTTACTAAATTACAGGTATATTGACGGAGAAACTTTGATTTACGTTTGTGTCAATAATAGTTGTAAACTTCCAGTATCGGATATTTCAAAAGCATTAAATTTTATTAAATAACAAAAACATCAATGATCATATATCAACTATTTTTTTTTAATTGTTAAATATTTTTTTTTTAAAATATTTAACAATTAATTGACTAAAATATTGCTGTTTATGAAATATCTTCGCAGATTGAAAAAAACTTCATTATGAAAAAGAATTTATTAGTAGCTTGTTCAATCATTATTTCATTTTATTCAATTAATATTGGAGCTCAATCTTCATACAATGACACCGATATAGACAAGTATATATCTAAGAGAAATGTAGCTGTTTATTTAGAAGCTGAATTCACTGGAACCCCATACCAAAACAAAGCATTTAAAAACGGTACTGTTTTAAAAAATGAAGTTGCTATTGCTCCAAACATAGGTTTAAGATATAATGCTGCTAAAGATTTGTTTGAAGTTAAAAAAATAGCTGTATTAAAAGACGATCAAGCGAAGGTATTAATTAGTTCTAAGGATATTTCAATAAATTTAGGTGACGAAAAATATGTATTTTTAACTCCTAATGAAAACAATAGTGCTCAAGGCTATTTTATTGATATGTATTCTGGAGAAAAAACAGCTCTTTACAAAAAAATTAAAAAAGTTTATATCCCAGAACAAAAAGCATATACATCCTTAGCTAGCAATGTTGCAGCTAATTATAAAGAAAAGGTTATTTTATATCTTTATAAGAATAATGGGGTATTAGTTGAATTACCTAATTCAAAAAAATCTAAAATAAAAGCCTTTGGAGATAAGTCTAAAGAAGTTAAAAATTATTTAAAGGAGAACGACGTAAATATTAATAAAGAAGCTGGACTTATTGAAGTTATAAAATATTATGACACCTTATAACTAATATTCAATTTTAATTAAAACTTAAACTATGAAAAAGATACTTTACAATACCATTATATTCCTATTTATTGGTTATTCATTCGCTATAGCACAAAACATAAACTCACAACGTCAAACAGAGTTGTTTGTCCGTAATGCTGATAAATATGACACAAGTAGCCTCTATGACCCTTCTATTCCTGAGAGCTATGAAGGAACGCCATACTATTTAGACAATTTTCTATTAGGAAATGTTTATTTAGAAAATGAAGTGATTTTAGGCAATGTTGCTTTGCGTTATAATGCCATTGGAGATGAAATAGAATTTAAAGAATCATTAAGTGATGATAATAAAAAAGCAAAAGCTCTTGTGAAATCAAAAGAAATTTATGCCAAAATAATGAAAGAAACTTTTGTCTTTATACCTAGTGAAGGTTATTATTTGGTAGTTTTTGATGGAGATAATTTTAGTCTGCTTAAAAAAATAACAAAAAAATATTTTCCAGCAAAAAAAGCTAAAAACAATTATGAAACATCCACTTTAGCAAAATTTGAGGATAGGTTTAGCTATAGTATTTATACAAAAAATGGTGAAATGGTGGAGTTCCCTAAATCAAAAAGCAAAAAACTAAAAGCATTTGGGAATAGCGAAAAATTAATAAAAGACTATATCAAAGAAAAAGATCTTGATTTAAACAAAGAAAAAGATCTAAAAAAAGTAATCATATATTTAGATGGAGTTGAAGGAGCAAGTTTGTAATCCTATTAATTTTTAATAAAAGTATTAGGTGCTTTAACACATTCCAGGTCTTAGCCTGCAATAAAATCTTTTAAATAATAAGGCTCAAAATAGGCGACATCCTCAAAGTTCTTTGTATGATACTTTATTTCTGCAAGTGCTCCCATTTGTTTTGCTGATGGTAGCTTATCCTCCATAAAAATAGCGTTTTTATGTTCACATAACACTTTGAACTTTTCAACACCATCACCGATAAAACAAACTTTATTAGTTTCTAAATAATCATTGTAGGAGTTTTTATCAAGCACTTCGGCTTTTGTTTCTCGTATTTGATCATTTTCTGAAGAAAACACGGCTGCATATACTTCCAATCGTCTTGCATCCAACATGGGTATAATAAGCCCATTTTCTATTACAGCTTGATGTGCAAGCGCTTCTAATGTAGGTATAGAAATTAATGGGATATCTATAGCAAAACACAATCCTTTAGCGGCAGAAACGCCTATACGGAGTCCAGTATAAGATCCTGGTCCTTTACTAACAGCAATAGCTTGCAAGCTGGATTTTAATGTTCCGCTTTTCGCTAATACTTGATCAATAAATAGATGTAATTTTTCTGCGTGAGAGTATTGATTGTTATTGTCCTCTTGTAAAGCAATTATTCTACCATCAACAGCTACTGCAACAGAACAATTAGTCGTAGAAGTTTCTAAACATAAAATTACAGCCATAGTTGAGAATTATTTATCTTCTTCGCCTTCTTCTTTTTTATCCGCTACTTTTGATTCCACTTTATCACCAGACTTCAAAATTTTTGTAACGGTATTATAGGGTCCAGTAATTACCTTATCATCTTCATTTAATCCAGAAGTAATTTCAATATTGGAATCATCTTGAATTCCTGTAGTGATAACTCTTAATTTAGCAACATCTCCAATTTTAACAAAAACACATTCAAATTTTTCTGTCTTTGAAGAAATTGTTTCTTTAACAATCTTTTTACTTTTAATACTTGAAGTATCTGTTTTAATGACAATTGAACTAATTGGAACTCCAATAATGTTTTCTTTTTTATTAGTAATAATATCTACTGTAGCAGTCATTCCTGGACGAAATGGTGAGAAATTATCAGGTTTACCTACTGTTAAACCTTTATAAGATTCTGGGAGGATTCTAACTTTTACTTTAAAATTAGTTACTTGATCTACCGACAAAGTATTCTCAGCAGTATTTGCAATTTCTGTTACAACTCCTTTAAATTCTCTTTTTAAATATGCATCAACTTCAATAATAGTAGAATCTCCAACATTTACTTTTACAATATCGGTTTCATTTACATCTACTTCAACTTCCATATTGTTTAGGTTTGCAACCCTTACAATTTCGGTACCTGCCATTTGAGCGGTACCAACTACTCGTTCTCCTAATTCAACAGATAGTTTTGAAATGGTTCCATCTCTAGGTGCAAAAATGGAAGTTCTAGATAAGTTATCTCTTGATTGTTTAACAGCGGACTGAGCACTTTGTACATTATAATAAGCAGATTTTACATTAGCTTTTGCAACTTCATAATCAGTAAAGGTTCTTTCCCAATCAGATTTAGATATTACCCCTTTTTCGTACAATGCTTTATTTCTATCAAAATTTAATTTCAAATTATTAAGATTTGCTTCAGCTTGGGTTAATTGTGCTTTTACATTTTGTAAACCCGCTTGAGACTGATTTACCAATGCTTGAACTAAATCAGGGTTAATACTTACTAATAAATCTCCTTTTTTTACTTGTTGCCCTTCTATAATCGGCAGCTTAATAATTTCACCTGAAACTTCAGAAGATAATTTTATTTCAACTTCTGGCTGTATTTTTCCAGTAGCCGCAACAGTTTCAACAATATCAATCAAGCTTATATTGGTAACTTCAATTTGTTTGAAATTTCCGCTTTTTCCAAACCAACCGGCTTTTTTACCACCTATAAGTACTATAAGTAGTGCTATAACAATAACTATTATCCAAATGATGGTTTTCTTTTTCATATTTAAAATTTAAGCTCTGTAGCTGGGATTCCAAAAAATAATTCTAATACTTTTAATTTAAAAATATAGTCGTATTTAGAGCGGTTTACTTCAATATTTGATTGACTGTATCTTAGTTTTGATTGACTAAATTCAAACGAATTTGTTAAACCAACATCAAATCTAGTTTTAGCATATTCATAAGCTAATTCTTGAGATTCAAAAGATGCAAGCGCGGCATCATAGGATTTTTTAGCTCCTTCTGCATCAACAAAAGCTTGATAAACTGAAGATTCTAAATCTAGTTTTGCTTGCTCTAATTGATATTCGTTTCTTTTAACATTAACTAAATTTCTTTTTACATTGTTTCGGGTAGAAAAACCATTAAATATTGGCATGTTCATGTTTAAACCATAAGAGATACCATCGTTATCTGATAGTTGTTCTCCAAATGGTTTAGCGGGAATTTCTACCAAACTAAAATTCGGAACTTCAGAAACAACAGGTTCACCAGTAATAACACCTACATGACCAATTGTTGTTATTATTGTAGGATTAGTTGGATCTATAATTGATGAAGTCCTAGGAATATCGGTTTCTCTGGTATTATAATTAAAAAATGCATTAATAGTTGGCCAATAAATACTTTTTGAAATTTCTAAGTCTTTTTGAGCGACACTCATATTTTGCTCAGCAATTTTTACCTCGTACCTATTTTCTTTAGCAGAATTGATAACTTCATCAACACTCTTTCCTGAAAGCTCTGATAGGATTACAGTAAATTCTTGTTCTGCAATATCAAAATTTTCATAATCCTTAATTAATAACAACTGCGCTAAACTTACTAAGGAAATTCTAACATTACTTTCTGAAGTAACAATAGCTTGTTTTTCTTGAGCACTAACTGCTTTTATTTCTAACAAATCTCCTGCTGGCAAAACACCTGCATCAACTAATTTTTGAGTTCGTAAAATTTGTTCTGTGGTTACTTTATTTTGCTCATTAGCTACTTGGAGATTTGCTTTAGTTAATAAAACTTGTAAATATCCATTGGCTACAAACAAAGCAATGTCATCTTTAATTTTACTTGAATTGTATTGAGATGAAAGTTGCAACATTTTTGCTTTTTGTAATTCTCTATGATTACGTAATCCACCAAATACAGTAACCCCTGCAGCTATATTATAAGACGAACTCCTTGAAGTAATATTCCTTAACACCCCCGTAGTTACATCTTGTGTAAGCCCTGTATTCCAGCTGTTTCCAGCTGATCCATTTAGGGATGGCAAGAAATTTCCAATGGCATCACTTTTTGAAATATCTGAATTTTCAATTTCTAATTCAGATTGTTTAACAGAGATATTATTCTCTATTGCATACGCAACACATTCTTGAAGCGTCCAATCTTTATTCTGTGCAGTAAGTGTTAGTCCAATACTTAGGAATAAACACACAATTACAAACTTTTTCATATTGATAGTCATTATTGAATTTGTCTTTGAAATGTTAAAAATGTTACAATTTTTGATGAAATAAAACAATTATCTTCCCCTACCAAAATT
>Ga0307995_1002378_pt1 | contig 10996 bp, 9 predicted proteins | sample EllFjometagen262_FD_203132 | JGI IMG/M metagenome (GOLD analysis project Ga0307995, IMG submission 203132) | Marine microbial communities from Ellis Fjord, Antarctic Ocean - #262 | ecosystem: Environmental > Aquatic > Marine > Unclassified | place: Southern Ocean | collected 2014-11-02
TATATCTACAAATCTACACACATGAACTTATTTTCAAGAGCATTAAATAAAATTTTTAAAACTGGTAATCAAAAAGAATTGGATAGGGTTAAGCCATTAGTTGGTAAAATTAACGATTTAGAACCAAATTTCAAAAGTCTAAAAAATGAAGATTTTAAGGCTAAAACCCAACTCTTAAAAAAGAACCTAAAAGACGGTAGAAAATTAACTTCTTTAATTCCAGAAAGTTTTGCTCTCGTAAGAGAAGCGGCTAGTCGTGTTTTAGGTGAAAGACACTATGATGCTCAATTAATCGGAGGAATTTTTCTTCATGAAGGAAAAATTTCTGAGATGAAAACCGGTGAAGGAAAAACACTAGTATCTACTTTACCTGCTTATTTGAATGCCTTGACAGGTAAAGGCGTACACATTGTGACTGTTAATGATTATCTAGCTAAAAGAGATTCTGAATGGATGGGTCAAATATTTAATTTTTTGGGATTAACAACGGGCTGCATTACAAATGAGCTTGATGACCAGCAGCGTAAAATAAATTATGCGTGTGATATTACTTATGCAACAAATAATGAATTAGGCTTTGATTATTTACGAGACAATATGAAATATGATCTTGCTGAAATGGTACAAAGAGATCATCACTACTGTATTGTGGATGAAGTCGACAGTATATTAATTGATGAATCTAGAACTCCACTAGTCATATCTGGACGTAGTGAGGATAAAAGTAATTATTATTTATTATCTAATAAATTTATAAATAAACTTCAAAAAATTGATTACGAGATAGACGAAAAAAATAAAAATGCAATTCTAACTGATGCAGGGATAGATAAAATTGAAAAATTAGCTATACATGATGGTGTTTTAAAAAATAATAATTTTTATGATCCTCAAAATTTAAATCTTGTTCATCATGTTAATCAAGCATTAAAAGCTAATTTTTTATTTAATAGAGATGTTGATTACATTGTTAGAGAAAATAAAGTTCAAATCATTGATGAATTTACTGGAAGAATTTTAGATGGAAGAAGATTCTCAGATGGTCTACATCAATCAATAGAAGCAAAAGAAAAGGTAGAGATACAGGAAGAAAATCAAACACTTGCTTCTATTACTTATCAAAATTATTTTCGGTTATATCAAAAGTTATCTGGAATGACAGGAACAGCTTTAACAGAAGCGGAGGAATTTTATGATATTTATAAATTGAATGTAATTGCAATACCTACAAACCGTCCCATGGTTAGAAAAGATTTTAATGATCAAATTTTTAGAACAGAGAAAGAAAAATATTTAGCAATAACAAATAAAATTCTAGACTGTCATATTAAAGGTCAACCTGTTCTTGTTGGTACAACTAGTATTGAAAAATCCGAAAAAATTTCTAAAAATCTAATCGAAAAAGATATTAAACATAGTGTTTTAAATGCTAAGCAGCACGAGCAAGAAGCAAAAATAATTGCAGAAGCTGGTAAGGTTGGCGCTATAACAATAGCTACAAATATGGCAGGAAGAGGAACTGATATTCAGCTTGGTGGTAATAAAAATTTTAGAGATGAAGACAATCAAGAAGATTTATCACAAATTAAAGAATACAAAGAGAAAGTTAAGTCTATTGGAGGACTTTATATTATAGGGACAGAAAGACATGAAAGTAGAAGAATAGACAATCAACTTAGAGGTAGGTCTGGCAGACAAGGGGATCCCGGTAGCTCAATTTTTTATATTAGCCTTGAAGATGAATTAATGAGAATTTTTGGAGCAGATTCTATAGATGGAATGTTAAAAAAATTAGGGCTTAAAGAAAATGAGTCAATTGATCACCCTTGGATAAATAAAGCTATGGAAAGAGCACAACAAAAAGTAGAAGGCAGAAACTTTGACATTAGAAAAACTTTAATAAAGTTTGATGATGTAATGAATGACCAGAGACAAGTGATATTCAGCCAAAGACTTAAAATACTCAAAAGCCAAAACACTTCTGAAACCTTAAATTCTTTTTTGGATGAGGTAGTTCAAGATTTGATCAAAGTTAAAAATAATTATGAAAAATCAAATGATAAAACTGTTTATTTAAATATTGTAAAAAATATTTCAGGAAATGTATTAAATGATGATGAACTAATTGAATTAACAGGCAAAACTGACGATGAATTTTCTAAAAAATTAAAAAGTATTTTTCAATTAAAACATCAAGAAAGAATTGATTTAGTTGGTGTAGATGAAAATAACAGTATTGAAAAAAGAATTTTTTTACAGATTATAGATTTTTCTTGGAGATCACATTTGCAATATCTTGAACAACTTAGACAAGTTATTGGGCTACGTAGCTATGGACAAAAGGATCCTTTATCTGAGTTTAAAAAAGAGGCTTTTGGTCTTTTTGAAGGACTGTTAGAAAAAATAAAGACTGATGTTGTAAAATTTTTATTAAACTTAAATATAGTTGTTAAAGATGAAAAAGAAGAGACTAAAATTCAAACACCTATTCAAAATAAAAAAATAGGAAGAAATGATAAGTGTTTATGTGGTTCAGGAAAAAAATATAAGCACTGCTGTGGTTCTAAATAGATTTTTTTTTTATTTGTTTAAAGGCCTCTAGAGCAGCATTTCTAGCTTTTTCATGAATAACAATAGGTCTTGGATACGTTTTTCCTAATTCAAAATCTTTAATTTTTTCGTTCAGTTCCCATGGCTTGTGAATAAATTTTTTAGGAATATTTGATAATTCTGGTACCCACTTTTTTACATAATTACCTAACGGATCAAATCTTTCTCCTTGTAAAATAGGATTAAAAATCCTGAAGTATGGTGCTGCATCGGCACCACAACCAGCTACCCATTGCCAACCAGCAATATTATTGGCTTCATTAAAATCTAACAGACAATTTCTAAAATAATTTTCTCCCTCCTTCCAATGTATTCTCAGATGTTTAACTAAAAAAGAAGCTGTAACCATTCTTATTCGATTATGCATCCATCCAGTTTTGTATAGTTCTCTCATCCCAGCATCAATAATTGGATATCCAGTCATACCATTCTTCCAAGCGGAAAATTGATCTTTATTTTCTTGCCAGGGAAAGTGATCAAAATCTTTTCTTAAATTTCCTTTTAACATCACTGGAAAATAATTTATCAAACTATGGCTAAATTCTCTCCAACCAAGTTCATTTATATACTTTCTGTAACCATTATTTTTTACTTCTATTTTTTGACACTCCTCCCAAACAGTCTCCACATGAATTTGGCCAAATGCTAAATAGGGAGAGATCTTAGATGTCCCCTCAATGCTTGGGATATCTCTATTTTCACCGTAGTTAGACAAATTATTTTTTATAAAAAATTTAATATTTTTTAAACCCATTTCTTCAGAGGGAGTCCAAAAATTTTCAAAACCTTGATACCATTTTTTTTTAGGGAGTATAGATTCTAAATTTATTGATTCATTTAAAAAGTTAATTTTTTTTTCTCTAATAATAACTTTTTGTTGACTTTTAAATCCTTTGTCTAAATAAAATTTTTCAGCCGTTTTCCAAAAAGGTGTAAAAACTTTAAAAGGGGTATTATCTTTTTTTCTTATTTCATGAGATTCATTCAAAAGATTTCCTTTAAATATTTTAAAATTTATATTTTTGGAACTTAATATTTTAGAAAACTTTTTATCAAATAATAAAAAATCAGGCTCATAAACTTTATTCCAGTAAATTGAAAAATTTTTTTTAATAATGATTTTTTCAAAACCTTCTTTGTAAGAATTAGCTTCTACTATCTCAAGATTTATATTATATTGATTTAATTTTTCTTTAAAATTTTTAAGCGATTGATAAAGCCACCAAAGTTGTGCTGCTCTTTTTTTAAAATTTTTTTTCTTAAAAATATACAAAGCACAAACCTGACTATGATTTTGAGTCGCATATGCCAACGCGTCATTTTTTAATATTCTAAAATCATCTCTTAACCAAACAATACCATTTTTTTTATTCATACTAATTATATTTATCAAATTTTATAAAGAATGATACGGGGTTTGAAGTGGTGGCCTTGGTTTGAATCGCACAAACGACACATACCTTTTCAGGGTACTGCTCTACTACTGAGCTACAAGGCCTAAAACCTAAAAGTTATTCTACCTTTAGTGAGATCATAAGGTGTCATTTCCACCTGAACGTTATCGCCTGCCAAAACTCTTATTCTATTCTTTCTCAATTTTCCAGCTGTATGAGCTAAGATTTCATGGTTGTTCTCAAGTTTAACACGAAACATTGCGTTCGGTAAAAGTTCTGTAACTTTACCTTTGAATTCTAAAGTTTCTTGTTTAGCCAATTATTTTTCCTCTTTTTTTAATCTTATTTTAATTGAATTTACGTGACCTTCAAGATTTTCGTATTTAGCTAGATTTATAACCGATGCTCCTAATCTTTCAATACCTGATTTGGACATCTTTATTATAGAATGTCTTTTTAAAAAATCATATACAGATAAGCCAGATGAAAATCTTGCGGTACCTGATGTGGGAAGTACGTGATTTGGGCCTGCTAAATAATCACCCACTGCTTCTGGAGAATATTGACCAACAAATATTGATCCAGCATTAGTAACACTTTTTAGTATTTTTTCTGGATTTCTAGTAAAAATCTCTAAGTGTTCAGGAGCAATTAAATTAATTGTATCTGCTAATAACTTTTTATTTTTCACTAGTATTGATAAGCCAAATTTTTTCAAACTTTTAGATGCTATTTTTTTTTTGGGTAAAACTTTGAGTTGCTCGAGTAAAAAATAGTTAATTTTATTAATCGTCGTAATGTTATCGGATATAACTATCGATTGTGAGCTTTCGTCATGTTCTGCTTGGGCTATTAGATCTGCTGCTATCCAATCTGGCTTAGACGATTTGTCTGCAACTATTGTTACCTCTGATGGTCCAGCAATCATGTCAATACCGACATCTCCATAGACTTGTTTTTTAGCCGCTGCAACATAGGCATTGCCTGGTCCAACAATTTTATCTACTTTATTTACAATTTTCGTGCCGTAAGCCATCGCGGCTATTGCTTGGGCGCCTCCTACTTTATATATTTCTTTTACTTTACATTTCTTTGCAGCATAAATTACTGCTGGATTATATTGCTTGCTCATTGATGGGGTTGTCATATATATTTTTTTTACGCCTGCGACTATTGCAGGTATACAATTCATCAAGACTGAGCTTGGGTAACTAGCTAAACCGCCTGGAACATAAACACCTATTTTATTTATCGCACTAGATTTATAAGAAAATGAATTTTTAAATTTATCCTTAAAGCTAAAGGAAGACATTTTTTGTTTTTTGTGAAAATTTAAGATTCTACTATAAGCTAAATCTATAGATTTTTTAGTTTCTTTGTCTAATTTTTTTATTATTGTATTTATTTCTAAATTTGAAAATTTAATATTTTTCAATGAAATATTTTTTAACTTAGAGTATTTTTTTTCATATTTGATGAGCGCTAGATCTTTATTTTTTTTTACATCTTGTATAATAAATTTTATTTTTAAATCAATATAGGGTTTTTTAAATTTTCTTTTTTCTAAAATAGAGTCTAATTTTAATAAAAAATTTTTTTCTTTTGATTTAATTAATTTTAACATTATAAAAAATTGTGCTTTGGAATTCTTTTGCTTTCCCATGGAGAACCCTGGTCGTCTAAAGTTACATCGATCACTTCAGTATTTATTTTAATTATTGCCTTTCCTGAAAAAATTAATTTAATTTCATAACTTTTATCACTCAATAAAATGCTTTCAATAGTTAAAAAGTCTAAAAAAAAATTTTTATTATTTCTGTTAATATTTTGAGATAAAACGCTCACAACATTGTCAAATTTTAGTATTGTTCTTATTCTCTTGTTTTTTCTAAATACTCCTTTTTCAACATCTTCCCACATAAATCTATTTAGTTGAATTAAAAAAATTCTATTCTTCTTTAAGTTGGCAATATCTTTTAATGATACGATTGCATCCTGTAAATGTGCTGCAATAACTCTTAGATCTTTATCAGATGTGGCTAATAATTTTAAATTCGTTACTTCCATTTTATACTCTATTAATATTTGCTTTACATTTTTTCAATTTTTTTTCTAAATTTTCATATCCACGATCTAAATGATAAATTCTATTGATTACAGTTTTGTTGTCTGCCACTAGTGCAGCTAAAACCAAACTTACTGAAGCCCTAAGATCAGTTGCCATAACTTCAGCTCCTGATAGGTTAGTTGGACCAGTAATAGTTGCTATATTATTTATGGTATTGATTTTAGCCCCCATCCTTCTTAATTCTGGAACGTGCATAAATCTATTTTCAAATATACTTTCTTTTACTTTTGAGATTCCTTTTGCCTTTGTCATCAGAACCATAATTTGTGCCTGAAGATCAGTAGGGAAGCCAGGATAAGCTTCTGTTTTAATGCTAATATTTTTTATTTCTTTTGATTCAAATACTGTAATTTTATTTTTTTCTACTTTCATTTTAATACCCATTTTTTTTAATAGTTTAATCTCCATCCTTATAATTTCTGGTTCTACTTTTTTTAAAACAATTTTTTTTCCTATCAGAGCTGCAGCTATTAAAAAAGTACCCAATTCAATTCTATCAAAAATTATTTCGTGAGTTACGTTTTTAAATTTATAGGCGCCAATAATTGAAATTTTTCTTTTTCCAATAAAATTAATAATACAGCCCATTTTTTTCAAAAAAAATATCATATCTTGAATCTCTGGTTCGATAGCACAATTAGATATAATTGTTTTTCCTTTGGCGCTAACTGCTGCAAGAATAGCATTTTCTGTTGCTCCTACGGAAATAGACGGAAATTTAATAATAGCTCCTTTTAAACCATTTTTAGCAGACGCGTATATATAACCATTCTTTATTTTAATTTTTGCTCCAAGTTTTTCTAAAGCGAATAAATGCAAGTTTACGGGCCTTGCACCAATTGCACATCCGCCTGGTAGAGAAACTTTTGCTTTTTTAAATTTAGCTAATAACGGGCCCAAAACTAAAACACCAGCACGCATGGTTTTAAGAAGATTGTATGGTGCGACTGTTTTTAATTTTTTATTATTTAAAATATTTACAATTTTTTTCTTTGAAGAAATTTCTACGTTTATCCCAATAAACTTTAATAAGTTTATCATTGTATAAACATCTTTAACTAACGGAATATTTTTTAAAAGTATTTTCTTATCTGTGAGAATTGACGCTGCTAGAATTGGCAATGTAGCATTTTTTGACCCAGAAATAGTTATAGAACCTGATAACCTTTTTTTACCTTTGACGATAAGTTTTTGCATCAATGTTAGCTGAATTTATACCTTGGGAAGTGTAACGCCTTTTTGCTTCATATATTTACCTTTTCTGTTGGCGTAGGTTATTTCGGGTTTTTCATTTCCTTTTATAAACACAAATTGTGCTACTCCCTCGTTTGCGTATATCTTTGCTGGAAGTGGGGTTGTGTTAGAAAACTCTAAGGTCACATGGCCTTCCCATCCAGGTTCGAGAGGGGTTACATTAACTATTATTCCACAACGAGCATAAGTAGATTTACCAAGACAAATAACAAGTACGTCCTCGGGAATTTTAAAGTATTCTACTGTTCTGGCTAACGCAAAAGAATTTGGCGGAATAATACATTCCTTACCAATTTTTGTAACAAAACTTTCTTTTTTAAACTCTTTAGGATCGACAATGCCTGAGTTTACATTTGTAAAAATTTTAAATTCAGTTGAAACTCTTGCGTCATATCCATATGACGACAAGCCAAAAGATATTTTACCTTTTCTAACCTGCTTTGAAACAAAGGGTTTAATCATGTTTTTACTCCTGGCCATTTTTTTAATCCATCTATCAGATAGTACTGTCATTTTTTTTATTTTTTTCTTTAAATTTTTTTCTTTTTTTTAGGTTTATTTTTAAAGCTGTTTCACGCCTAATGAGTCGAGCATCTTTTTGAACTCGAGCTTTGATCATTGTAATTATTCTTTATCAGGATTGGTTAGATCTTCAAGTGTAATAGGCTTGTCTATATCGTGCATTTTTTTTACCTCTTCATTTTGAGATTCCGTTCCTTTTTTTGCTCTTTTTTCTTCAATACGAGCTTTTCTTTTGGCTTCTTTTTTTAATGCCTTTTCATTTCTTGTAGATTTATAATCGTAGTGAATACCCATTTTTGCTCCTGCATTTAGTTTGATTTTACTTTGTTGATCTAAATTATGCAAGGGTCAAAAGTTAACTTTTCGTTTTTACGCTAGAACTATTAAAAATTTGAGAATTTAAGCTTTTTTAAATTTATATTTTTCTTTAAAAAATTTATAGCCTGTTTCAATTATCGCAGAGAATAGCAATGTAGAAATAATATTATACGCAAAAAATGGTATGGCTAAAATAAAGCATGTGTATAAACCAGAGGTCGTATACCCATACATTCCACTACTCCATACTCCGAAATTAGTAACAACAAAAAATATACAGGCACCTAAAAGTGCTCCACTCAAACGCCAGCTTAAATTTTTAGTGAAATATTGAGATACTAAGCCTATCAATAGAACACTTCCCCAGGTCCAGTGTGTTCCTGTGTGGTAGCCTATGACTAGATCGGTAATTGCAAAACTTATTAGTAGTGCAGGTAAATACCTAATTCCCAAAATTGCTGGAATATAAAAACTTAAAGCCAGTAAGCTTGTGAAGTTTGGTGGATGAGGAATAAATCTACTTGCTGCCAGAGATGTAAATATTCCAATAAATATTAAAGCATTTTTTTTCGTTAACATAGATATTAGTATACTCTTTTAAGACCAAAATTAAAAGAACGTCCCATAGATGAATATCCATGTGCCTGCTCATAATTATCATTAAATATATTTTGTGCATCAAAAAATAAGTCATAAGTATCGTACAAACGATAATTCGACGTTAAATTAATAGTTGTATAATCTTCTAGAATTACATCTTTAAAAGAATTATTGCCATCTCCAAAATCTCTTGTTTCGTCAACAAATTTTATTTGTACAGAATTTTTTAAGCCTGGAAGAGTATTATGTATAATTTTTGAAGAAAAAGTATTTCTAGGTACTCTAACTTTTGCGTCTCCTAATTTGCTGCTTTTTCTATGACATCCAGCTTCGTCACAAGTATTTGAATCATACGTTTCAGTGAAAGTATAATCAAAATTTACACTATATTTTTTATCTTCAGGTTTCCAATTAAGGCCTAACTCTATTCCTTTACTCGTATTAACGCCATTAGTGTTGTTTAATTTATAGCCATTTCTTGCGTCACCATTAAGACCATTTTTTTGTTCTAAAAAGAAATAAGTGATGCTCGTACCCAAATCTAAATTTTCTAAATAAGTTTCATAACCAATATCAAAACTGTTTGCTCTTTCATGCCCAATATCTTCTGCTGTCAAACCCGTATAACCGTCACCACTATACGAGCCTCCACCACTTACGTTAGTGTTACCGTTTGCAAAATGAATATCATATAAAGCTGGAAACCTAACACCTGAACCCAAGGAAGATCTTATTGTACTACGATTATCTAGTTGATACGCCAATGTAGTTCTGCCGCTTGGTTCTGCTCCAGTGGAAGAGTGGCTGTCGGCTCTTAATCCAGCTGTTGCATACAATTTTTCTATAGGTCTAAATTGATAGTCAAAAAATGTTGAGACAATACTTTCATCTCCGGATTTATCCATTAGTGTTGATACATAACCAGTACCCGAGGGCGCGTAATCACCGGCATATCTTGCAGCATCAAATTCAGCCTCTGCACCATATACTAGTCTATTATCTAAATTAATATTATATGTACCTGTGTAATTAACTGCATCTCTAAAACCAAAATAGTTTTGTAGCCCACCAGCGGACTTTGTTGTTTTTCTTTCACTGTACAATTTATTATAGCTCAATGTGTTATTATTTTTTCCACTATCATGTATTACTCTTAAAGAAAAATTTGCTAAAATATCATCGCTCCTATCGTTTGTATCTGCGGAAGATGCTGTTACTGCGTCATACTTTAAATCAGTGTTTGTATATCCTAAAGAATTTTCAATTCTTATACTTTCATTAATTTTATATCCAAAATTAGCATTTAAACTTTCATTACGATATTTATCACTTTCACCATCATCATTTCTGGCTGAAATCCCACCCGTTAAGAATTTATTCAAACCCACGTAATAATCTATTTTATCATTAGCACCATCAACAGAGTAGTAGGCACTTTTAGCTTTATTTGATCCAGTTTTAAAATTTGTAGTTGATCGATGGCCTTCCTTACCTTTTTTTGTAAATATATGTATTGTTCCAGCAATAGCGTTTGCACCATAAAGTGTGCTTTGATTACCTTTTAAAATTTCAACTTTTTCTATGGAATCTTTCATAATGTGCTGCAAATAAAAACTATTATCTGGCGTGCTTGGATCTGACATTTTTACACCATTAACATAAACAGTAGAGTATCTCTTTTCTAAGCCACGAAGTTGAATAGCCATATTTGTTCCTTCACCTCCTGATTGGAAAAAATTCGTTCCAGACGTGCTTGAGTCAATAATATCTCCTAAAAAGCTTGAAGATGAATTTCTAATAGTGTCTCCACTAATTACTGTAACGTTAGTGCCAACGGTACTTAAGGATTGGGGTGTTTTTCCTGCTGAAATAACTATCGTAGGAACATCTGCAAAAACAAATTTATTGAAAGAAATTATAGTTAAAAAAATTACTACAATTAAACAAACATTTTTCATATCAACCTTTCATTATGTAAAGCCGTTTGGCTCAACAAATTAATAATATGCCGATGTTTATTTGTCGTAGTAGAATTAGGCTTTCACTGGCCATCATCTAACAGCGGGCTATACTGGGTGGTGCTCGGACTTAACAAATGTTTTTACCGTTGCAGGAACAGTTAATGAATTTCACATTATTTCCCACTCAATTATTCAGTACGAGATTTTAA
>Ga0307995_1002382_pt1 | contig 10986 bp, 10 predicted proteins | sample EllFjometagen262_FD_203132 | JGI IMG/M metagenome (GOLD analysis project Ga0307995, IMG submission 203132) | Marine microbial communities from Ellis Fjord, Antarctic Ocean - #262 | ecosystem: Environmental > Aquatic > Marine > Unclassified | place: Southern Ocean | collected 2014-11-02
GGCCGTGCGGTAATTCGCATCAATGGTGTGCGTTATGAGCGTCAACTACAACGCATACAGTCGGGCGATGTGCTCGATGGGTTGACTGCTACTATCACGGGGAAGTATCCGTCGGCGACGACTCGTGCCGCGGTCGAAGCAGGCGATGTGTGGGTATTCGAAGCAGCGCCGCGAAGCTAGAAAGGGAAATAAAATAAACGCAGACAGTGATTAGATAATTCCCTAAGGATTTGGAGCATGAAAAACTTTTACATTTTTACCGCGGTCGCTGTTGTAGTTACGGTTCTTGCTGTGCTGTTTGTACCCGGTGTTGATGATTATGTGGAGCGTACTTTTCAGGTATATCTGGGCCGCGCCGCGCGTTAAATACTATTTTTTAAGGAGGTAGGAGCTATGATGATTAATTTAATTCAGCTCAAACTGACTCCAACAAAGATTCTAAGCCAGCTAGTTTTCGCAGTGGCTTGTTGCAGTTCTGCTGTTGCTCAGTCTGATTGGACACCCAATATTCTCGCCGATGGGCAACCTGATATCGGTGGTATGTGGAATAACGTCGGGGCTACGGCAACGCCCCTGGAGCTGCCGGAACAATTTCAAGGGCGCGAGCCAAGTCAGGAAGAAATTGTAGAGCTTATAAGAACAAGAGACGAAGCCAGAAAGTCAGATACTTGGACGGGTTTCGAAAACAGCAGCGGTGTAGGTGCCTACGAAAATTACTGGTTCGATTGGTATTGGTCCGATGCGGTTGCCGATGCGCCTGCATTGATTGTGGAGCCGCGAAACGGTCGTCGTCCTGCACTAACAGAGGAAGCGAAAGCTATAGTGGCTTTTAATGTGGAACATGAACACGATTCCGCCGGCAATGTGGAATCGGGTGACCGATGTCTCTCTCGTGGTGTATTCGGCATGATGATGCCTACCGCCTACAACAACGGCAAACTCATTGTTCAGGCGCCTGGCTACGTCGTTATCCATAGCGAAATGATTCACAACGCTCGCATCATTCCTATAGATGCAGGTGCGCATCTACACGAAAATATTTCTCAGGTAGAAGGTGATCCTCGAGGTCACTGGCGCGGTAATACACTGTATGTAGAATCTACAAACTTTGACTACGTGGGCAATATGCGCGCTCCGGGTACGCCGGGCCCGGGTAATGCTCCACAACATCCTGGCCGTAAGATGTTAGAGACATTTGCTATAGTGGATGAAAACACGCTGCGCTACACATTGACCGTTGATGATCCTCAAACCTATTCTGAGCCTTGGACCGTGGCTTTTCCTTACGCACGCGACAGTGAATACACTCAGTACGAGTATGCTTGCCATGAGGGAAACTACGCTATGGAGAGTCGCTTAAGCGGTGCGAGAGTGCAGGAAAGAGATTAGAGCTGCTGTAGTTCTGGTTTTCTATTCTTAAATCGCCGATTGTGTGAGCCTAGTCCGAGCTTTGGCATGTTTGTTATAATTGCTTAGAACTTACACTAGAGTCTCAATCCATTGCTGGGTGGAAATCTGAGTTAGTTTTGACAACGAGTTTAGCAGTCTTTCTTAATGCAAAAAATATTGGTCTTAATTGTTAGCTACAGTCTCGCTCAATTGCAGATGGCATACGCCGCTGAAGGTAATTGTCAGCCACTACCGAACGGCGAACGCGATGTCTTTGTGGAATTGTTATCTGAAGCAGACGCGAATGCGCTGCTGCAAGTTAATGTCGATGACGGCGAGGTCTGCGTTATCAAGCGTGGATCAATCGCCCTTAATGAAGCGACAGCCGCCAATTTCTCCGTTAGTGCTGCTTTGGATGAACTTGTGGTTGAAGCTGCGGTTGATGGATATGAAACATGGCTACGGATCGACAGTGCATACAGCGGTGAGTTACTGCTTGATAGAGCCACCAGCGAGAAACTGGGCCTCACAGATGCCGAGTTTATTGGTGATAATTCTCAGCTAGAGGCGTCGGACTTCTTTATCGAATACGTTGGCTCGCTCGAGATTGGTGGGATACGGCTGCGTAGCGTGGAAACTAATATCCCCTTATTAGAAGTCCCGTATGATCACTACGCCGATCGAGGTTCTAGCTCCGAGAAGTCGACTATTGAGGCAGAATTTCTTACGGTAGGTTCAATAGGGGAGGAAATCTTGGAAGCGACAATCATTGTACTGGATGTCGCGAATCAACAAATTTATATGACGCAGGCGAACTAACTGGTTATCCTGTCGCTTAATTCATGGACTCGAAGTAACCAGCAGCACTACCAGCACTAACAACTACACAGATAATCTCAAAAAAGGATATATGCATGAAACGCTTAATTTTGACTTTCTTAGCACTACCTAGCTTCATCGCTTCAACGGCATTCGCGCAGGAATACGTTGCAATCGAAATGGAGATCGATGTCGATAAACCCGCCGCAGAAGTCTGGTCCAAAGTCGGAGGCTACTGCGACATCAGTGAATGGCTTAGCCTCCCATGCGAGATCACTGCAGGTGATGGCGCTCTAGGTACGGTCCGTTCGCTATTAGGCGGCAGGATTCTCGAGATCCTCGTTGCTGAGACTGAGTTGTCTTATGGCTACACGCAGCCGGCACCGGAAGATGGATTCTACGATCATTACCATGGTTTCCTTGAGGCACGACCTACAGGCGCGAACAGCTCCAAGCTGTTGTACACGCTGATGTTGGATGTGTCCAATCTAGAAGATCAGGCAGCGAAGGATGCGAATGTCGCCGGTAGGCGTGGCATGTTCGAAGGCGCACTAGTGGCGATGAAGGAATTGGCTGAAAAATAAACTCTAGGTTTTAGAAGAAGAGGCGGAGGAGGGTTTACTCTCTTTCCGCCTTTTTCTGTTTCATAGCTCTTTAATGACAACTTTGCGAAAACGCAGGGCACCGCGACCCCATTGCAGGGCTATTGGTCCGCTTGAAAGTAGATCATCGCGGACATCTACTGTTCGCTTGCCATTGAGCTCTACCACTAAGTGATCACCGTCTAAAGTAATAACGAACACATTCCAACTGTTCCCAGCTGTAGGTCTAGGCTCATCCACTGGAGCGATATGCACTATTGCGCCGGTGCCGAATGAGGGGTCGCCGCGCTGGTCGAATACATTCGCTTCATAGCAGGTACGATCGGTGATCTGATTCGCATCTTCGCAGCGCATATAGATGCCGCTATTGGCGTCGTTGCTTGCCCAGAATTCAACACGCAATGAAAAATCGCTATAACTGTTCTTGCTGACTAGCCAAGATGCACCGCTACCCTGGGTTGCCTGAATAGCATTGTGTTCAGCAGACCAATTCGCATCACCGACGATGTTGAAATTCTCCATTCCCTGCGTTCCATCTATCAGAGTTACCCAATCGTTGTCAGCTGCCTGAATGAGAGAGGTTGCTAATACTGTAGATACCCCAACAAAGAGTAGGCCAATGTATTTCGATAATTTGTAGACTGATCTCATCGCATGTTTCTCCTAAATGGTTCTAAGAATGTTCTAACCAGAGACTAAAAGCTCTTGCGCGAAAAAGCTATGCCTGTAGGGCACTATTTATCTAAGGTTTGTAAACATGTTTCTAGTGATTCCTCTACTTCTTCGATAGCGCGCTCATCATTATTGGAGAAGCGCTGCAAGGTGTAACTTTGTAGGAACAATTTCGCCGCTCTTACTCGGACCGAAGACCATTGTTCGGGTAGATTCTGGGCATAGGTGCTTGCCGTCCAGGATTCGTTCACCGGCAGGTTCGCCGAAATCAGAAAACGTTGCCAGACTTTCTGCCAGCGCTCAGTGCGCGAATCGAATTTCTTCTGGCGGTGCTGGATGCGGCGATATTCCCTCACAAACAAGAACAGCAGAATCAACAGGCCGCCATAGCGAACTAGGTCCGTCATGAGCTCATTGGCGAGTACAGCATCGATTATTTTTTGCCACTGCCCGGCTAGGCGATGATAAAAGGCGCTGAATGGATTCGACTCATAGCCTTCAAAGAAACTCGTAATGCTAGGCGGCGTAGGGTCGATGGTGTGCCAATAGCCTTCTGCGTCCTGCCATTCGACCCAACTGTGGGCATCACGTTCGCGAACCAGCCACATCTCGTCGGACAGCTGCTCATGAATAACATAGCCGCCGACTACGCGCGCGGGAATGTCGTTCGCACGCAGAGCCAGAGTCGCGCCGGTTGCGAACCAGAAGCAGTAGGCGGGTTGTTCACGCAGGAAGAAGTCGTGAAACGGTTGCTGTGGATCGAAATTTGTTTCTAGCGAGTAAGTGCGCGCGATGAAATGCTCTAGTACGTTGTAGACGGTCTGTTGATTGTCACTGGCAAGGAATTCTGCACTTTTCGTCTGTAGGTCCGCATCCCAGAACGAAGGTAACTGAAGATTGATCTCATTGAATGCGTCAGGTGTCGATTCGTTGCTAGTCTCAATCTCCCAGCGTCTGTCGGCGCCGCGGTCGTAGACAGGGGACCAAACATCTGCCGCATTGAGTGTGAGTGCCTCAAAGCGACCAATTAGATGGCTAGTGTTGGGGCTCATAAATACGAAGTTGTTGCTGGCAAGACTTTGTACGTCGATACGCTGCGGCAGGAAATTATTTTTTGGAAATTGATGGTTATCCATCTCAAAGCGTAGCTGATTACTTTCTTCGATGTCCGCATCGAATAACGTGAGTGCGAACAGAGGCCGCTCTACCGGCAGCCACACTAAATTCTCGTCTAGTTCAACGAGTCGATTGCCAACGAGATACGGATTTGGACGACCCTTTGTTGTAGCACGCATAACAGCGCGGTTGGAAGGTTGCAGGAATGCTGAGGCACGCAGCTGCTGTCTGGGTGAGAATCCAGTCGGCGTAAAATTGTTGCCACTTGGAAACATGTCTCCCAATGCAGCAATGACTGGCCCTTGTCCAATACTCAGCAGTACGCCCAACAGTGGCACAACCAAGAACAGCGGTAGCAATAACAGCAGACGTGAGAGTAAAAAGTCGGCACAGCGGTCCGCCATTAAGGTGATACTAGCAATTAAAATTGTTGCAATACTGAGTAGAGCAACAGGTACGCCGAATATTTGTACTATTGTTTGTTCAGGCGGCGAAATGAGCAATACCAGGAGTAAGCCCAGTACAAGAATCGTTTGCGAGTTGCGATTCAGTGCTAGGTGGGTGACGGTTTTTTCCCCGGATGCAAATAGCCACAGTTGGTATGTTAATAAACTAAGCGTTAGGCCCGCGCCTAGTCCGTTGGTCTGCGCCCAAGAATTTTCGAGTGCCCAGTCTTCCAGAACCTGGCTGCCGAGAAAGCCGCCAAGCGCCAGCAGAACAAAAGACAAACCCCAAGTAGGCCGCTCGATCTGTACTAACTTCAGTGCGCCAAGAGCGCTTAAGCCTGCCCCCAGCCAGATGACAATTGTTAGTTCCATGGACAATCCCAGATGTAGGGACTCCAAGGCCAAGAAAATTGCCAGAAAGATCTGTCCCAGAGGCATTAGCTGGCCTCCTTATTCGAAGGTTTCTCAAACTTAACCTTCAGCTGTTCTTTTAGTTTTGCCTTAGAGCCCGTAGCAGCTGTCGATGTGAGTGATGTCGTAATCTCGACAAAACTACTGCCTTGTGGAAGGCAGCCACTGTCCTGTGCTGTTTCGCTAATAAGAAAGACCAGCACTAGAAGTCCTGCACGCTGCCAGCGATCCACCAGTGCTTCTGCTTTTTTCGTCCAGCGTCCAAGAACCAGCACATGGATGCCTTCATCTAATAGAGCCGAATCCGGGAGGGTATTGAGTTCTTCCGAGTAGCCGCGTTGCGGCTTGCAAGTCGCTATGTGCCGGTAGAATTGATGCGTGTCTTCGAGGGTATGCCAGCTAGGCCCGGTTGCTAGTGCTACTAGGCTAAAGCCTTCATTGTGTGCACAAAGACCAATTTCTACGGCCAGTGCTAAGCGCTCCTCTAATGGTTCCTCATCAATAGGCCGACGCTGCCAGGCCTGAAAGTTGGCTAAGCTTAGATCCACGATAAGGCAGACCTTGTTGCGCCTTATCTGCTCGACGCCCTCGAACACTTTGCTCATCGGTTCGCCGTAACGACTGCTGGCACGATGATCCAGACGACGCAGCGAGTCACCGGTCTGGTAGGGCCGTGAATAGGCGTAGTCTAATGAGGGGCCTTTACGTGCGCTCTCACTGCCGAAGGTTAGATGCTTGCTGGCCTGCTCTACAAGTTTGCGCAGCGATGGAACTGTAACCTTCAAGATTTTAGGTAAGACATAGACATCTGCGGATTCTTCTACTCTTGTGGTAAATCGGGTAAGGAAGAAAGGGAAGTAAGTCTGCACGGCGAGGCCTGAAAGATTTACTATGCCGCGTCTTTGCGGCTCGCAGTGAACCGGTAGCGTGGTGCTTTGACCCGTGGGAAGCTTCTGTCGATGCGGGCGCGACCATTCCTTAGGCCAACGGCCATAGGGTACGACCATCTCGCGCAGGGAAAAATTGTACAGACTAAAGCGGCCGTTGTTTGTCACCTTGATTTTCGACGAGAGCGCCTGTCCGGCGACTGCAGTGTTCGGTGTTTCACGCTGGATTGATATCTTGGGTCTACAGATATAGCCCAGCAGAGCACTCCATAACAATAAACCTACACCGAAGGCACTAGTGAATAGAAGAAATTCACTGCCGGTTCTATAGCTAAACAAGAAGATGAGGAGTGAGCAGATGAGGATGATCTTGCCGGTGCGCGTTAAGCCATCGTAGTAAAAGCGACGAAACAAACGCAGCAGTAATTTTGCGCGATGTTCAGACCAGCGTGGAACGAGGCGCAAATTCGAGAACCAGCGCACTAACCTCCACCAGTGAATGAGGAGTGTCTCCTCGGGCACACGTACAGGACGATCGGCTAATTCACTCATGAAAAGAACCTAAGGAGAACAGCGCCAGGGCTAGCAGGTTCGGGGTCAGAGTAAAAACCATTTGAAGAGTTGTCAGTATTCATAGTTTGGACGACTGGTTTTTACTCTGACCCCATTTATCTAGCTACCGAGGCACTGGAATGCTTGCCACAATGTTTTGCATCAACTCATGGGCCTGAGTGCTGTCGTTGTCACGACCGTGCCGCGGGAGAAGACGATGATTCCACACAGCCGGGATGAGCCGCTGTATGTCTTCAGCAATTACCTGTTGTCTACCCTTAACCAAGGCATAGCCTTTGCAGGCAGATGCCAAATGCATTGATCCGCGCGGAGAAATCCCAAGTTTTATGTTCGGCTCGATGCGCGTCGCTCTTGCGAGTGTCACGATGTAGCGCGCTAGGTCGGCGTGCAGATGCACTTTATCGCAGGCATCGCGCAGAGCTGCGACGGAAACTTTATCCAAAACCGCTAGCGGATCACGCTTCGCCGCCTCGCGGTATTCACCGAGCAGATGCAGCTCTGCATCGGTGTCTGGGTAGCCGAGTCTGATTGAGGTTAGGAATCTGTCTAGCTGTGCCTCTGGTAGAGGATTGGTGCTATCAAAATCGATTGGGTTTTGCGTGGCGATCACGGTAAACAGAGTCGAAAGCGGCTGGTTTACACCTTCGGCGGCCACATAGCCTTCCTCCATAGCTTGAAGAAATGCAGACTGGCTTCGCGTCGGCGCACGGTTAATCTCATCTGCTAGCAAAAAGTCGGTGAAGATCGGGCCGGGTGAGAAAGTAAATTTGGCTTCGCTGGCGTTATAGATGCTGCCACCCAATATATCTGCCGGGAGGATGTCGTTGGTAAATTGTATACGGTTAAAATCCAGTCCGAGTATCTGTGCCAGACCCTTGGCCAAGGTTGTCTTGCCGACACCGGGCACATCCACGACCAGCACATGGCCCCTGGCGATAATGCTGGCTAGCAGTAGTTCAATTACGAAATCATCACCCAGCCAGTGCTGAGCGAGGGATTGATGCGCCTGCTCCAAAAGGGAGACTAGCCGGCTCAGGTCATCTTGCTTGGGCTGCTCTATTGGTTCCACTTTTGATTCCCTATTGACTCCATCGGCGGATATTAGCAGCGGATGGGTCTATTTTCAGTAGAAGTTTGTTAATCTGGGCTTGCTGGAACCGAATTCGGCCAAAAGTATGTCCCAAGACATGTTTAACAATAAGAAGGAATACACCATGCCAGTCCTCAGCTCTTTCAACCGCTGCCTATCGGCGGCTCTATCTGCAGCCGCTGTAGCTCTGCTGTTAAGCACCTCTAGTGCCGTGGCTCAAGCTCAAGCCCAAGCTCAAGCACTGCTGGAGAATTACACGCCAGTCACGCTGGAAGAGCTAGCTAATCCGCCGGCTAGCGATTGGTTGATGTGGCGCGGCACGCCGAACAACTGGGCTCACAGCCCTTTGGATCAGATCAACAAAGACAACGTAGACAGCCTACGTCTAGCTTGGTCCTGGACTATGGAGCCGGGCAAGCAAGAAACCACGCCACTGGTGCACGATGGCATCATGTTCCTGCCACAGGCCTGTGATTTTATCGAGGCAGTAGATGCGACCGATGGCACGCCTCTTTGGGAATACAGAAGAGCAACTGTCGATCATGTGGCACCACTGTCCTGCGCTAATCGCAACGGCACTCTTTACAAAGACCAGCTAATTATAGCCACTCGAGACGCTTATATTGTTTCCCTGAATGCTACCAGTGGTGAAGTCACTTGGGAGCGAAAGATTGGCGATTGGACCGTCGGGCAGCATTATTCCGGTGGACCACAGGTGTTCAATGGCAAGGTCATTACCGGTATGTCCGGTTGCTACTACATCAATACCAGCTGCTGGATTACTGCCCACGATGCCGACACTGGCGAAGAGTTATGGCGTACCAATACAGTGCCGAGAATCGGCGAACCAAATGGTGAGAGCTGGGGCGATGTGCCCAACGAGCAACGCCGTGGTGGCTCGGCCTGGATGCCGGCCAGCTTCGACCCTGAACTCAATCTTATTTTTATCGGTGTGGCTGTGCCCATTCCCTGGGGAGAAATTCAGCGCGGCACTCGCGGTGGTGATGTCCTGTACACCAACTCCACTCTGGCACTGGACGCAGAGACAGGAGAAATTGAGTGGTATTTTCAATATATTCCTGCAGGCAATTGGGATCAGGATCATCCCTTTGAAAGACTTATCGTAGAAACCGAAGTCACGCCCGATGTCGATGCAGTCTCTTGGATGAATCCAAACATAGCATCTAGCGAGCGCAGGAAAGTCATAACAGGTATTCCTGGCAAGCCTGGCATAGTGTGGACGCTAGATGCAGCCACCGGCGACTTTCTGTGGGCAACACAGACCAATTACCAAAATATAATCGTTGGCGTAGACGTAGAAGGGCGTAAGGGAATAACCAATCCGGAAATAGACATCACAGAAATCGGGCAACAGAAGCTCGTCTGCCCAACCACCCAGGGCGGCATTAACTGGAACTCGGTAGGCTATAGCCCACAAACAAATTCGCTATACACACCAACTAATAACACGTGTATGAATTTTGCCCTAAGGCCGGTGGAGCCAACCGTAGGTCTACACCATGCCTCGGCTAGAAGCAGCGTGGATATTGGACCTGAAGATACGGGTCAGGTTGGACAGTTTGCCTCCATAGATGTAGCCACCGGAGAGACACGCTGGACCTATAAGCAACGAGCTGGCATAGGCGGCTCAGTCTTAACAACAGGCGGCGGGCTTGTTTTCGTCTCAGATGATGCCAGACGATTTCGTGCCTTTGATGCCGACAACGGCGACATTCTGTGGGAACAGGTTCTCAACTCGACAGCTGGCGGCTTCCCGGTAAGCTATAGCGTCGACGGAGTGCAGTACATTGCGATAGCGGCAGGCGAAGGTGTTAATTATCGGCGCCACACCCCGGAGATTCGTCAGCGCGGTGGTGGCAACACTTTGTATGTATTCCGATTGCCATAGTACAAAAAATGGAGCGGGCGACGAGATTCGAACTCGCGACAACTAGCTTGGGAAGCTAGAGCTCTACCAACTGAGCTACACCCGCTTAGATTGTATCTAGCGAACAATGATTCTGCGCCATTTAACTTACAATGGGAATGCAGAAATTCAGTTTCGCAGTAGTAAAGTGAGAAGCGACAAGATTGTAAAGTGGCTAGCGATCACAGTAGGTGTGTTGTTTTTGGTCTACGTAGGTTCTATCGCCTGGTTCGAGGTCCGACTTGGCTACAACCAACCACGGGGCAACACCTCATTAGTTATAGCAACGTTTAGTGACGACAACGAACGTCATGAAAGAGTGTTGAGGCTTGAAAAGATAGAGGGCCGCAATTACATTGCTGCCAACCATTGGCCGCGTGCGTGGTACAACCAGGCGATCCATAATCCGAACGTCGAAGTAAAGTTGCCTGGTGAAGATTCGTTCGAAAACTATTTGGCGGTACCATTGGAAGGGGGCGAGGAAGAACATATCAGACAGGTCTACAGCTTCGGTTTCGAGTTTAGATTTCGAACTGGTTTTCCTCCGCGCTATTTTCTGCGGCTGGATCGGCAAACGTAAATAAAATCTGCAGCACCAATTTAAATTAAGGAAGAGAAGTATGTTGTACAGTTTAGGTGAGAATAAGGTCGATATTACAGGCGAAGATTTTTACGTTGCCCCCAGTGCTGACGTAATAGGAAATGTACGCTTGGAAAACAACGCTAGCGTCTGGTTCAACGCCGTAATTCGCGGCGACAATGAACTTATCACCATTGGCGAGAATTCAAATGTGCAGGATTGCTCGGTGCTACATTCTGACGTCGGCTATCCGCTAACAATCGGCAAGAACGTCACCATAGGTCATAAGGTGATGCTACACGGTTGCACCATAGGCGATAACTCGCTGATCGGCATCAACGCCGTTGTACTCAATGGCGCGAAGATCGGTAAGAACTGCCTGATCGGCGCGAACAGCCTGGTTACAGAGGGAAAAGAAATTCCTGATGGATCTCTAGTGATGGGGTCTCCTGCTAAAGTAGTAAAGGCTCTATC
>Ga0307995_1002390_pt1 | contig 10968 bp, 5 predicted proteins | sample EllFjometagen262_FD_203132 | JGI IMG/M metagenome (GOLD analysis project Ga0307995, IMG submission 203132) | Marine microbial communities from Ellis Fjord, Antarctic Ocean - #262 | ecosystem: Environmental > Aquatic > Marine > Unclassified | place: Southern Ocean | collected 2014-11-02
TCTAATAATTGTTTATTATCTGGTATAAATACTCCGTTGGTATCAATGTTTTTTCCTATTTCTTCAAGACGGTCTCTTGTATCCATCATGATTTTTCGAGGAGACAATTTTTTACCTGTTTGATTTGCTGGGCAATTACTTGTGCAACGCCCACATTCGGTACATGTATATGCGTTTAATAACTGTGTTCTACTCAAATCTAACACATCACTTGCTCCAAATTTTCCAGGAACCTCCGCTCCTTCCACTGGTGATGCATAAGGATCTGCACTTGGATCCATCATTAATTTCACCTCATTTGTTACCGATTCTAAATTTTTAAATTTCCCTTTAGCTTCTACACTGCCATAATAAACATTTGGAAATGCTAATAGAATATGCAGGTGCTTTGAAAAGTATAAATAATTTAAGAAGATAAAAATTCCAATAATATGCAACCACCAAGCAGAACGTTCTATAAGTATTAAACTGCTTTCTGAAAGGTTTTCGAAAATGGGTAATAAAAAACTGCTAATTGGAAAACTTCCTGCCTTTGTATAATGTTCAGTTCCTAATGTCTGAAGTTGCAAATCGGTTGCATTCATTATTAAAAATAATGACATTAAAACCATTTCAAAATACAAAATGATATTGGCATCATTTTTTGGCCAACCTTTCATTTCTGGAGACCAAAAACGTTTTATTCTTTTTATATTTCTACGAATCCAAAAAATAATTACACTAACTAAAACTAAAAAAGCTAAGAGTTCAAAAGAAGCAATTAAAATATTATAAAGCATCCCTAAACCAGAAAAAATGCGGTGGGTTCCAAAAAGTCCATCAATGATTATTTCTAAGACTTCAATATTAATGATAACAAAACCAATATATACAACAACATGAAGTATTCCAGCTATTGGCCTAACAACCATTTTAGACTGGCCCAATGCAATTCGAATTACATGAGTCCAACGTTCTTTTTTATGATCTGAAGCATCAACCTTATACCCTAATTTAATATTTCGGATTATTTTTTTACTATTCTTTATAAAAAACCCTGAACCAATAAGAAGAAGAATTAAAAACAGAATATTGGGAATGTATTGCATAAACTATTTCTTTTCGGTTACTGTAGGCTTATATTCTTTTGCTTTCTTTCCGAAAACAGAAATATGAAGATAACGTTTTGGGTTTTCTTTTAAATCTCTTAATAGCTCTTCCAATTCTTTAGAGGCAGCTTCTAAGTTATCGTAGAGTTTTTCGTCATTTAAAAGTTTGCCAATACTACCTTCTCCTTGGTCAATCTTCTTCATAACTGCGTCAAAACTTTCTAAGGTAGACTCCAAATTAGAAGCCATTGCTTTAATATCTACTTGTGCTAATGAATCTGAAAAACTAGCTAAATTACTAGTAGTTGTTTTAAGGTAGGAAAACGTACTATCAAGTTTTGGTTTGTTTTCAATTAGTAATGAATTTAAATCTGAAGAAACTCCTTCAAAAGATTTCATTGTTTTATTTAAACTTGCAATGGCATCTTTTAAATTATTTTTAGTGTCATCATTTAATACTGAGTTAAAATTGTAAAGTAAAGTATCAAGACCAGAAAGCGTTTTATATATTCTATTCTCCAATGGTTTTAAACCAGAAGTTAATGACTCTAACATTCCTTGTTCTATTTCACCTTTTAAAGTATCTCCACTTTTAGCAATGTTATTTTTATCAATAGTTGGAATAATAGCTAAGGCATTACCACCTATTACACTGGTGCTATAAATGCGAACAATACTGTTTTTAGAAAACTCAAAATCTTTATTCAATTTAAAAGTTACTAATAAACTGCCTTTTTTATTTTCAAAATCAATATTCTTAACTTGTCCTATTGCATACCCATTTATAGTTACAGGAGCAGAAATAGCAAGTCCAGCAACATTATTATAGGAAACGTAAAAGGTTCTTTCGTTAGAAAAAAGATCAGATCCTTTAAGGAAACTATAACCATATATTAATAATAGTATGGCAAATATGGCAAGTAATCCTGTTTTAACTTCTTTAGTTATTTTCAATGGTTAGATTTTTTTTGATTAAAAACAAATTTATAAATAAATTGATGAAATAGGATTATTTGTTTATAGAATTTAAAACATCAGAAAGTTTTAATTTTTTATCGTCCTTGAAGACTACTATATAACAGGCATCATGTCCTTTTTCTTCGGCAAATTTTTTCATTAACTGTATTTTATTATAATCCGATGTTTCTCCGTAATAATATTTAAACAATTTACCCTCTTTTTTTCTTGAAACATCTATCAATCCTTTAAAGTTATATGATTCCAAGCTTAATTTCTTGCTAGATGCAGCAAGTTGCACTTTAAAGGTATAGCTTTCAAATATATTCTCATCAACAGTTTCAATAGCTTTATCTATTTCTTCTTGGGTAATTGCAGGGTCCTGAGCATCGTTAGTTGCTAATGACAAACTGTTGTTATATGTTATGATACCATTTGCAATCTCCCTTGCCATTTCTTTTCGTCCTTTTTCAGAATTGATGTATGGACCTTCTTTATTATTAGTTAAAAATCCCAGTTCAACTAAAGCACTAGGCATATATGTATTATGTAATACCCAAAAGACATCTTGTTTTACACTTCTGTCTTTGCGTTTCAAATTATTTACTATATTATTTTGAATCAAAGCTGCAAGCATAATACTTTGGTCTAAATACTCTTCTTGCATAACGGTCATTCCAATTAAAGACTCTGGAGAATTTGGATCAAAACCTTCATAGTTTTCTTCATAATTTTCTTCTAGAAATATTACTTCATTTTCTTTTTTAGCAATATTCATATTTTGTGTACTCTTATTTAGTCCCATCACGTATGTTTCAGCCCCATAAGCCTGTGTATGAAAAGAATTACAATGCACAGAAACAAAAACATCTGCATCTGCTTTATTAGCTATTGATGCACGCTCTTCAAGCTTTAAGAAAACATCTGTTTTTCTGGTATATATAATTTTAAAATCAGGCTGTTTTTCTAATATTTTTCCAATTTTCAGGATAACACTTAAAGCAATATCTTTCTCTTTATAACCATTTCCTAAATTTCCAGGATCATGTCCTCCGTGTCCAGCATCTAAAACTACAATGAATGGCTTCTCTGTATTATTTGTAATAATATTAAACGAATAAGAAGTAAGAATGACTGCTATTAGTAAAATAAAATAAAATAATTTGTTTTTCATAAGCATTTCCCAATAGTTATTTAAGCTTAACGCATTGATTATAGTAGTATTGTTAAAAATTTCCTTTTAAAAAAAATCACATAAAAAATATGCTTATTTTTGAAGCTGTAACTCTAAGAAACTAGATATACAATTACTAAGCCAAATTTACAAAAAAAAGGTATCGTAGCATTGCAAACTTTTAAGCATTTTTTATTAGCAACATTTCCACTGCTGCTTTTATGCAACACTTTTTTGTATTCTCAAGAAATTCCTACTAAAAACGAACCTGTAATTTCTGCAAAAGAAGCAAAAGATACTATTACTATAAATCAAAATTCAATTCTTCCTGAATTTAATGAAGCAATAACAGATACTGTTAAGCCTGACACTATTAGACCTAAAGAAGAAATGCTTACAGGTGTCATTGACTATTTTGGAGAAGATTATGTCTATTTGGATAAGTTGGAAAACAGGGTTTATATGTATAACAAAGCATATATAACTTATGAAGATATGCGTATTGAAGGAGGGTATATTATTTTGGATTATAATAAAAATGAAATTTATGCTAAAGGCATCGATAGTGCTGGAGTTTATTCACAAACACCAGTATTTACTCAAGCACAAAACGAAGTAATTCCAGATTCTATCCGATTTAATATGGAAACAAAAAAAGCATTAATTTATAATTCTAGATCTGGACAAGATGAAGTGAAATACAAGGCTGAAGTTTCAAAAAAAGTTAATGATTCAGTTTATTTTCTTAAAAATATAAAATTTACAACTGCTACGGATATTGAGAATCCTGAATACTATTTTTACACACGAAAAGCTAAAGTTGTTCCAAATAAAAAAATTATTACTGGATTTACTAATATGTATATAGCCGATGTTCCTCTACCATTGGGCATACCCTTTGCATTTTTTCCATTAACTAAGGATCGAACATCAGGTTTTATAATACCAAGTTTTGGAGACAATAGAGATCGTGGTTTTTTCTTTCAAAATGGTGGGTATTACTTTGCAATTAGTGATTATTTAGATTTAACCATCATAGGAGATTACTACACTAATGGTAGTTACGCAATAAGAGCAGAGTCTTCATATGCATTGCGTTATAAATTTAAAGGAAATTTAAGTTTACGCTTTGAAAAACTAATAAATGGTGAACGTGGCTTCGATGGTTTCAATGAAGGTTCTGTTTATAATATTAGATGGAACCATAATCAAGACGCTAAAGCAAATCCAAGTTCTCGATTTGCTGCATCCGTTAATCTAGGAAGTAGCCAATATTATAATGAATCTATAAATCAAACCAATAATGCAAGCTCTTTAATAAACACACTAAGCTCTTCAGTCTCCTATTCAAAAACATTTGAAACAATTCCTCAAATTAATTTTTCTCTTGCCGGAACACACTCTCAAAATACCAATACAGATGCGATTAATATGTCACTGCCAAATTTAAATGCTAGTATTTCTAGAATATTTCCATTTGAACCCAAGGTTGGTTCAAAAAAGGGAATTATAGAAAATATTAATTTACAATATAATTTAGCTGCTGAAAACAGAATTCAAACAACTGGTGATGAATTTTTTACTTCTAAAATGTTTAACAATGCGAAAATTGGAGCAAGACATTCGATACCGATAAGCACAAATTTTAAAATATTTAAAAATATAAGTTCTTCGTTAAATACTACTTATCAAGAAACCTGGGCATTTAGTACTATTAAAAAATATTATGACCCAGAATATAATGAAGGTGAAGGAAGAGTTATCCAAGATACCATAAATGGGTTTGATAGTTATCGTACTTATAATTTTTCTACTAGTCTTGGAACTACCTTGTATGGGATGTTTAATTTTGGAAAAGGAAAAAAGATGGAAGCACTTCGTCATGTATTTAGACCATCTTTAAGTTATAATATTAATCCTTCCTTTGATCAATATTATGATTCCTATGTAGATCCTACCGCAAATGAACAAGTTGTAGAATATTCACGTTTTGAACAATCATTATATGGAGCCCCTGGAAATGTAAGGTCAAGTAGTGTTGGAATGTCTATTAGTAATACAATAGAAGCAAAAGTACGAGATAGGGATACTACACAAATTACACCAAAAAAGATAATTTTATTAAATAATTTAAATTTTAGTACTGCTTATAACATTGCTGGAGACTCCTTAAAATGGAATCCATTAACGTTTTCTGGAAGTATTCCACTTGTAAAAAAATTAGATTTTAACTTTAATGGAGCGCTTGATCCTTACGCTTTAGACAATAATAATGTTAGGGTAGATGATTTCAATATAAATAATGGAGGAAGTCTCTTTAGGTTAACTCGTGCTAATATCAGTATTAATTATACATTTTCAAGTAAAGATTTTCAAGGCAGTGAAGATGATGATTTTGAAACTGAAACCTTTAAAAATGGAGGTCGACCAGATGATTTGTTTGGAGATTCCAATCCAATATATGACCAAAGTGAATCCGATAAAGCGAATCCTAATTCAAAGTCTGATTATAATTGGTATAATTTTTCAATTCCCTGGGATTTAAGAATGGCATATACTATTACGTATACAAATTCTACTAGACAAAATGAAATATCTTCTCAATCTATTATGTTGAGTTCAAATATAGAATTTTCACCAAAATGGAAGGTCGGCATATCATCGGGTTATGATTTTAAAAACAAGGGAATAACCTTAACACAATTTCGATTTCAAAGAGATTTAGAAAGTTGGAGGTTAAGTTTTAATTGGACTCCAATTGGCAGTACTCATACATCTTGGTATATGTTTATAGGTATTAAATCTTCTATGCTTAGTGATATTAAATATGAGAAACGCAGAGAATCAGATAAAAGATTATAATTAAATAAAATCCTGTTTTCACAGGGAATTGATATGAAAAAAATTATTTTTACTAAAGACGCACCATCTCCTATCGGGCCTTATAATCAAGCAGTATTATCAGGTAATACTTTATATGTTTCTGGTCAAATAGCTATTGACCAAAAAACTGGAGAATTAATTATTGATTCTATAAAGCAAGAAACTCAGTTAGTAATGGAAAATTTAAAAGCGGTACTTAAAGAAGCTGGTATGACTTTTGAAAATGTTATAAAATCAACTATTTTCATAAGTGATATGAATAATTTTTCTGAAATTAATAATGTTTACGCTTCTTATTTTAATGAAGATACAGCACCTGCCAGAGAAACTGTTGAAGTTTCTAGGTTGCCAAAATCTGTAAATATAGAAATATCAATGATTGCTTCATTTTAATTCTTTGAAGTACCTGTCTTAAAATTAACTGGTTTGTTATCATCTGGAATAAACTCTTCTAATTCTACCTTTATTCCAAATATTTTATTCATAAGCTCTTTAATGGTATCAAAATCTACTTGATAAGAAATACCTGCACCTTGCTCAAATGTTTGATCTTCACCAATAAATTGTAATTCTGCTTGACGATTAAAAAAGTTAATTCGCAAATTACCATCTTCATTTACCAACCATTGCACATCGACATCACCAGCAACTCTTGAATCATTAATTCCTCCAACAGGAATACCAACTTTTCCATTTACTACAATACGCTCAGTAATTTGAGTAGAAAATCGCACTCCAAATTCATCTTGAGTTTCAATTTCTTTAGTATCTATTCCCATATCGTAATAGGGTGCAATATTAATAATAGCATCGTCATCTGTTAATATTTGAGCAAGAATAGCATTAATACCATCTGTTACTGTTCCAGAAACGGCACTGTGTCCTGATGTATCACTAATAAAAGATCCCGTCGTTAATAAAAACAAAGCCTGCTTTTCTCTCTCTTCGGTAGTTTGAAGTCTATATTCCAATTCACTTCTAACGGTAGAACTTACATCAGGAAAACTAATGTCAAATAATAAATTTGGGTGTGTAATATTTTCAGTTAAATCTATAAAAACTTCAACAGGTATTTTCCTGTTAATTGTTGGGTCATCTAATAATGCAGAAGGATTTGCTTTGGTTTTATAAATAGCTTTTAAGTTTAAATTTGCATTACTAGCTAAACCATCCCAGGTTATGGTACCACCTTTTTCAACTTCAATTTCTTTTCTTATAATTTTTCCATATCTAAAATCGTAGATACCTTCATATACTATAAAATCACCCCACATATTAAATTTCCCTAAGGTATTTATTTCTATCAATAAGGTACCTGCTCCTCTTCCTTTTAAAGCTGACTTCGTATTTTGATCAATAACAATCTCAATTTCTGCATTTTTATTAATATCTAATTCAAAATTCAATTCAAGTCCTTTTAAATCGTCCGTTATTATAGTTTCACCACGAAGTTTAGCTTCTTTTTCCTGAGGCGATAGAAATTTTATAAAAGAATTATCTCCAATAGTTTCAGTATTACTTAATGGTATTTTAAATACCGTATTCACTTCAGTAGTAGCATTAACATCAATTATTAATTCTTTTATAGGACCATGAATATGTGTTGTTCCACTTATAAAAGCTGTTCCATAATAGGATTGATTTTCATCTGCTGGAGTATCCAATACTAATAAATTATCTGTATCTACGCTTAAGTCTAATTTCCAATTTCTGAAACCTTTATGAGTTGCATTCCCTCTAAGAACTCCTTTTGTTAAATACTTGGTATCGGTAATAGTAGTTTTTGAAATTTCTAATTTTTCTTTTGTTACAATAAGATTAGTAGTGTTATCTAAATTAAAATTAATATTAAGGTATGGCACCTTTAAACCACTATTTTTCAAGATAAAATCACCAAAAATATCAGGAGAATTCAATTTTCCAGAAACTTTTCCTTTTCCTGATATTAAGCCTCTTATATTTGTAATTACACTACCTCCAAAAGGACTAACTGCTCCTAGATTAAATTCATTTAATTCTATATCTAATTGTATTTTCATTTGATCACTAGTCCCTTCAATATAACCAATAGAATTTATAGATTTAACATTGTTATTAGTAAGAGATGTATTTATATCATATCGGGTTAGCTCATTGTTTCCTACAATGTCAATTACGAAGTCCCCCATTTGTATATCATTTACATCAATATTATCAATAATAATATTAGAACTAGGATAATAAACACCCTCTTTTTGAAGAATACTTAAATGACCATTAATATTTCCTTCGAGTCTTAGGCTATCAACTTTAGGGACTAAATTACCTATATTAACATCTTTAAAGTGAACTTTTAAATTCTTAAAAGTGCTATCGGTTGTAGCTCCTGCAAATTGTATTAATTCATCATTATGATTTAATACTATCGAATCGAATTTTATATTTTTAAAACTATTATCAAATACAATTTTATTGTTTTTATCATCCTTCTCATTTAAATACCAGGTGTTCTCATTATGGATAATGTCAGATTTTTTTACTCCAACGACAGAGTTACCTTCCGTGTCAATAGTATAGTATAGTGATAAATTAAAATAATCTTTATTTTTACCTCCTGAAAAATTTGTACTTATATAAAGTGTATCATTTATTGTTTTATTTATGAAATTAATATCTTTTAAATTATAAAAACCATTATATAGCGTATCTACTGAAATATACGTGTTATATAGTGGATTAAAATTATCTAATTTAAATTTAACTTTTCCTAAATAATTCTTAAAAACTATAATTTCGGGAGAATCAAAATCAAATTTTATTTTAGATTCATTTGAATAAACAGATCCTTTTACTCTGGTATTATCTCCAAACTCTAGTTGAGGAACAAATATTTCAATAAGTTTATTATAGATTTCAAAATCAAAATCAATGTATTGATTTTCAGTTATTTTCTTTGGTTTAAAATTTGCATAAATACTCCCCACTCCGTTAATGAATAAATCTGGAATATCTTCTATTAAAAATTCTCCAGTAATATATCCAGTCATAATATCTGGAGAATTAATATCTATAACTCTTTTTAATCCATCTTTTTTTGAACTAATCAAAAAATCATTAAAATAAAAGTCATCATTTTCAGTTTGATAAAATGTTTCTTTAAAAGAGATAGATCCGTAGGTATTATTTAAATCATTCCCTATCATATTTATGTCAATTTTACCAACAAAAATTGATATACTATCACGTTTTATTAAGTTTAATTTGTTTAGCTCTGCATATTCTATATCTGCTTTAAAGTTGAATCGATTCAATTTTTTAGACACATCTACTAATCCATTAAATGTTAGCTTTAAATTAGGATCATCAATATTCAATTCTCCATCAAATAATGGATGTTTAAAATTTCCAGAAAGAGTTATGTTTTTATAATTATAATTTTCAAAAACAAAAGAGTTTATTTCTCCTGTAACTTTAGCATTTAACGATTTTTGAGTAAAACCTACTCCTTCAATATTTAATTTTGAAGTAATGGTTCCTATATTTTCTGTATTTAAAAGAGATCCCAAATCAAAATTTGTAAAGTCTAGGTCTCCGATATAGGCAGCATTTTCTTCATCATTTAAATGATGAATATTAGCATTTATTTTTGCGGAACCTAATGTGCTTATTAAGGTACTTGATGTAGTTAAATAAGTTTTCGTAATGGTTGTGTTTCCATTGAATTTAATAATGCCTAAATAGCTAATTTCTTTTGGCAAAACCTCCCCTAATATTTTTGGCATTAATCGTTTAAGTGAAACGTAGTTTACTGAAATTTTATGATTGTTTGCGTAAATAGCAAAATCATTTTCAGTACTTAATAAATCAATAAAATTAAAATCACCGTAAATTTTAATTAACCCACTTTTAATTTGACCATTTGAAAAAGTCAAATTATTTAAAGTGCCCTTTATATCTCCATCAATTAGCAGGTGTTGATTTATACCAAATTCATTATAAAATGTATTTAAGTCATTGGTAGAAAATTTTGCTTCATTAAAATGAACATCTAGATTCACTTTATTTGCAAAATCTGATAGTTCTCCCTCTTTATAATTCATGATGATATCGCCATTTATGCGAGAGTCATCTGTTATAAGCTTGAGTTTTTTAAGTGCTATAGAACTTAAACTATAGGAAAAATTTCCAGTTAGATTTTTAATTTCAAATCCTCTTTGTGATACTAAAGATAATTGCTTTATAGCTGTTTTAACATTTGAACCTACAATGCTTAAATTTTCACTACCGATAGTAATGTTGCTAAGATTAAAAATAGTTGATTTTTCTAGATTTTCATCCGTTATTTTTACATTGCTACCTGAAAACTTAATATTATCTGCTGTTAATTCTAATACATTTCCATTTTTAGGTGCATCTGATTTAAATTTATCGGCAAATATCGTAATGTTATTATGTTCTTCTCCTTTATAGGTTTTTAAATAAAACTTAGCTTTATATAATTCAATAAAACCAAAATTTAAATCACCTTCTACGATATTTTTTACACTTAGTATGCTGGTGTTTAATGATTTAACATAAATTAATGTATCATTGTGGTGATCTTCTATATAAACTTCTTTAATATCTACTTCGCCCTTCCAATTAAGCCCTAAACGACTGATATTTATGTTAGTGTCAAAGTTTTCATTTAATTTTGTAGTAACTTTTTTTGCAATATAAGTTTGAACAATAGGTAAGGATAGTGTGATAATAATAAGTACAATTATCAACAACAAGATGGTAAGAATCCTTTTTATTATTTTTTTTAGTTTTTTGATACGGTCTTAATGTTTTATTTTTACAACCAATAAATATGCCTTTTTTAATTTGATACCAAAACAGACATAC
>Ga0307995_1002395_pt1 | contig 10954 bp, 14 predicted proteins | sample EllFjometagen262_FD_203132 | JGI IMG/M metagenome (GOLD analysis project Ga0307995, IMG submission 203132) | Marine microbial communities from Ellis Fjord, Antarctic Ocean - #262 | ecosystem: Environmental > Aquatic > Marine > Unclassified | place: Southern Ocean | collected 2014-11-02
TTGATTTCATAAATGTATTATACGCGCAGTTAAGGGGTCTGTCAATAACTTTTTAAGGAAAGTCGTGCAGGAAACGCAAAGTAATTCCCGGGGGCCGAACTCGGTCTCAGCGGGGTTTTTCTCCTCCTTGCCCAAATTGTAAGCAATTATCTCGCACCCGCTGAGACTAACCCAATCTATCACAATTTTCCGCAATTTTCATTTATTTCTTGACTTTGCACTGGGGGTGTGGTATAATCGGCGCCATTTTGGCACTTCGTTTTTGCACTTTGGCGCGGGAGCCAGGTAGACCTCAGGAAATTGCATCTAATTGGTCGGGGTCACGAAAAAGACTTGACATCATCGTTTTTTCACTGTATAATCGGCGCTGTTGGCAGAGCTCCAGCAAATTTAAATAAACTAAATGCTGTTTGCCCCGCCCGCCTGCATCTCAGACCAATCGGCATTTAGTTCCTAGCGGGTCACAAATAAAAGACTTGACATCATCGTTTTTTCACTGTATAATCGGCGCAAGCAACACAGCACCAAATATGTCACTTTCGCACAGGCGCTGGTCGGCGCTATTATTAAAAAACTTTTTCTCTTTTGCTCAAAATAGACTATGACCCTGATTACCAAAGCGGTCACACATTTCCAGGTAACATTCGAAAAAGTACTTCACTTTCGCACAGGCGCCAGCGCGCCAAAAATCTGAAAAAAGCCAGTTGAGAATGATTCTCATTTAGAAAGGCCTGGACATAAAAAAATCCAACCTGGGTGGGGCTATGCATAAGTGAGTAGGAAGAGACGAAAAAAATCCCCTATTCATCTCTGAATAAGGGTTTAGGGTAGTCGCCTATTTTTAGTATATTTTTATAATTATAAAGAGTTGAATTAAAATCATAATCATGGGGCAAACTGTCCTGATTATTTCCATTTTATATTTTAGCTTTATTAGCTCTAACTTTTCGTTGTTGCTCATTATTTTGCGTCCCATTGTTGTGTCCATTTAGCGGACGGTTTACCCGCACCCAATTCCATAATCATTTTTCGGGTGGATGGGGTGTGAATTATATTGTTGAGAATGACCGCCTCATAATCTCGCGCATCTTCTAAAGCAGTGTGAGGTTCTGGCGGTAGCGTAGGATCAAGATATTGCGCGACCATATCGGCTTTTGTAGATAATCGACCGCTAGGCGTAAACATCATATTTTCCGCGCACCATTCCGCATATTCAGGCGTTAGACATATGCTTGCTTTTGATGCCGCCCACAAACAAAAACGTTGAGAAAATTGATCAAGATATATTCCAGTATTGCGGCATTTGCCAATATCAAAACCGATATTGTAGGCCGTTAAAACAGGGCTATATTTTGCGTTAGTCTCTCGCAACCATTCATTAATTTCTGCGACGCTTTGAGTCGTGCGTTTTCCAGCATTTACAAGATTCTTATATTTTTGCTGAATCATTTTTTTGTTGCCCAGTGCCCAGTGAAAATCCTTGTTTTTCTCTTCAAGTACCAATGCCCCAATTTGAGCCATTACATTATTTTCTCGGTCTACAATTACCGCCCCAAAATCTGCGACGGTATCCTGTTGGCCTTTGGTGTAGGTGGTTTCTGTGTCTACGATTAGATAAGTGTGTTTCATTTTTTAAGCCTTTTTAGTAAGTTTGAGATTTAATTGTACAGCATTTTTTGCTCGAATGCCAAGTTTTTCTGCCATATTTAACACGCCTTGATTATCATCGTAGAATGTAGCGTTACGAGTCCAACGCGCAAATGGTATTTTGAGGTCAGAGAATAGAGCGATCAATTTCGCTTTTTTCATTTCGGCATCGCCTCTAGTGTCGCCTTTAGCGCGAGAGAGAATAAATTGCGCTCGAATGCCATTGTCAGCTAGATAAACGTGATCCCAAACACCCAAGACGCGAGCAGTGCAGATAATCACAATATCGCCTTGCCGATAGTTGGATTTCATCAATCGCGCCAATGGTAGCAATTTATCTTGCTCAATGTTTGCGCGTGTATTGTCAGCGATCCAACGCGGTAGATCAATGTCACCATTCGCCAGTGTGCTATATCGGTGGCTTGAATCAATGACAGTGCCGTCTAAATCCCATATTTTATAGTTCATTAGAGCGCACCCATATAGTTAGTGAGAAAGCCGCCAATTGAAATCAGGTTGAGTATAACCAGATTCCACATTTTAGAATCGACCGCTTGAATGGTCAATAATATTAGCCCTAAGATAGCGGCAGGGAGGTGCATAGAGAAAGCGAAAATAGCCATCATCATAGCGCCAATGTAACCCATAACAGTAAAAAAATTCATAATCTTATATCCTTTGGTTGAGGTGTAATCATACCACCTCAACCATGTTTGTGTCAAGCGCATTCTAACGAATCGCCATTAAAAGTTGAGAGAGAGCCGAGCCTGTAGATTTTTCAAGGCCGACAATCGGATCACAATCTAGGGCTGAACAAATGGCGTTCACCATGTCAGCTTTTGAGGGAGCCGCTTTCTTTTTTGCTGGGGCTGGCTTGCTGATATATTCGATACCCTCGCGCTTTGCCTTTGCAATTACAGATCGTACATTTCGATCAAGAGTTTTAGCGAGTGCTTGAGCCTTGATAAAATCTAAGGGAGCATTTGCCTTGAGTGTAGCAACCATCTCTGGCGTGTAGTTTGGAGTAGTCATATTTTTGTCCTCCGAGGACGTTTGATTGAGATTAGAGTATAACATATTTATCCGTGCTGTAGTAATAAAAGTGTGACCGTTCCCATCAATATGGTCATGCCTAGCATTGACAGTGAGAGGGTAACAAGCATCTTTTCAGTTCGAGTCCACATGATAATCATTCTCATTTAGAAGAGAGGGAACCATTTCCCTGTCTTGTCCCTCTATTATACAGAGGTTAGAGATTCGTGCATCCCTGTATGCGACACCTGCTTATCTATATGCGACACCCTATATCCTATGTCGCAAATAGATAAGTGCGTTTCAGGGGTGCTATGCAATGCATAGATGCATAGCAGGCCGCAAAGCCAGGCAGGGCGGGGGCTGCAGAGGAGGGCGGTTATGCGACAACGCATAGCGCCTCGCGCTCGCGCTCCCCTCCACGTAAACCATTAAGAAAAACGAGAATACCAAAAGGGTGTATATAAAAAGACTTGCACAAACCATTCCTCCCATACACCAACTCGAAAAAAATTGTTGACAATTTATGATAACTCGTGTATAGTTTCATGAAATAGGAGAATATTAAAATTGAAAGTACTACTAATCGCTATTAAAAAAACGTTAGATTATACTGTTCCTCTTTTAGAGGCAGCTGGTCATGACGTAAGGCTGCTTACTCATTGCAGAGGTATTCCCCTGATTCTAGCCCTACCCGAATGCAAAGAATATGTCTTAGAACAAATTACAGACTTTGCCCCCGATTTAGTGATTAATGCAATTACTAATATTGTACTACCTACCTCTTCTGATTATACATACTTAGGTAACAGTGTAGCTAGTGCACGCCTAGAAACACATAAGTGGGAGACTAGACAGAAAGCAGCTTCCTTAGGTTGGAGCCTTCCTACTGTTTTAGAAGAGTGTACTATGGATACTATGTCGTCCTACTCTAGTACTACCTACTTGAAACCTAAAGAAGATAATCTATTTGCGGTTCAAGTTCCTGCAAATACTACATATAATGAGTCTTTTCCCTTAGATACACTTGCATACGTTGAGGAATCCCTTGACTATGTGATTGGAGCATGTTGTATGTTCACTATATCTAATGGATCTTACCACATTACTAGAACTCTAGGAACCAGTGTGGGCGACGGAGATGGAAACGAGAAATCCATGGAAAGTGACGGAGATTGGACATGTTGCTATACTTTCTCAGACCTGACCGACCCCGCATTGGCTGCCTTCCTAGCTAAGTGTGTTACTTGGCTAGATTATGCTGTTACTCTTGGCGGGAACTACTCCGGTATAATAGAAGCCGGAATAACCGCTTCTAATGAAGTTTTTTGGTTCGAGCAAAACTCTCGTCCCGGAACATATGCCGAAAATTTCCGCTCAGGTACAATACAAGACTGGATTGATGGATTAAGTACAGACCCTACTAAGTCTCCTTACACACTCTACGGTACAGAGACTTAATATGGCAAATTTTAACGTAACCTTACTAGTAGGTATTGCTAAAAGTGCTACCGCTGTATGGTCTTATTCAGGAAGTGTAGGCCTATCCTCTGGAAGTCCTATAGATGTTAATATCGGTGATACAGTAACCTTTATCCGTCATGCTAGTTCTGGTGGCGATGCTAACGTTAAGCTATTAAATATATTTACTAGTAACGCCGATATAGTTCTTACAACTTCTCTAACAAGCGTTGCAAGAACTGTAGCTAGTGGCGGTACAACTCTAGATACTATTTCGGGACTTAATCAGGGTGAGGGCAATACTGATAGTCTATATATAGAAAGGCAAGCCGCTGCCGGTGATACTACTATACCAGTTATTACTCTTGTAGGTTCAGCTTCAGTAAGTCTGAATGTAGGTGGAACTTATAGTGATGCCGGTGCAACCGCTACTGATAATATAGATGGCACTATAACATCCTCCATAGTAACAGTAAACCCTGTAGATGTTAATACTGCCGGTACCTACACTGTCACATACAATGTAGACGATGCAGCTGGGAACTCTGCCACACAAGTAACTAGAAGTGTAACTGTAACTGCTTATGTATTACCTGACGTTACTATTACCGATGTAACGGATGTAACGCGACCCAACGGAAGCACTAATCATTCTATTACTATAGCGACTGGTAGTAGTATAACAATCTATGAAGTAAAAACAGGTAGTGCGTCTGGAACTGTTGTAGGTACGAGAACAGGTAACGGAGCTATTACTGTTGCAAGTATACCAAGTGCGGGCACTTCCGCAACTTACTATATTACAGGAAGAGTAACAACCGCAAATGGAGGGAATAATACTGCCTCTCTAGCTGATACTTATATAGTTGTACACGAAGCGGCTGCAGGCTCAGGAACAGGTGATGGAGGAACAGGAACTTACGGTTTACGAGTATACGATGCGTCTGGTAATACAACTTTAGATTTATCTGATAGAGTCGTAACGTTTAGAGAAAGAGTGACAGGGTCTTTGTCCTCTTCACAAACGACTAAGACTGTAACTCTTAGTGGTGTAGGTACTGCTGTTATTAACCTAACTCCTATAACAGTAATATTTGTAGGGAATATACCGCAAAGACAGAAGATACTATATTTTACTATCTCAGGAACATCCTTAACAATTACAAGAACAGCTGTTAATGCGGCAGGCTCTTCCGCTGCAACACAAAGCTACGACTTATTAGTCGTATATGATCCGGTGGCATAATGGCATATGGAATAAAAGTATGGAGCGCGAATGGAGCAGTACAGCTAGACTCTACAGATACTAATCAGATTCTTTACCAAGAGTTTGCAAGTGGTACTAGTGGTGCGGCTAGTGGTGCAAGTAGTGGAGACTTTAGACAAATCATAGTCTCTGTCACAGGGTTCAGTATAGGAGAGTGTTTAGTATTTATACGCCCTACAGGAACTGTAACAGGAGTAAAAGCTTATGTACTGCCCGGAAGCGGGGGATTCAGTATTATGACAGATACGAATAGAAGTTTCTACTGGTATGTATTTAAAAAAGCTTCTAGCCTGTCCACTCCTACAGGATATGGACTTGTCGTATATGCTTCAGATGGCACTACTGTTCAATATAACTCAGACGTACTGTCTGCAAGAATTAAAGGCAGGTTAACAGGAACGGGTAGTATAACGGGCTCAAACCTTTTTGGCATGGGTACTTTTCAATATACTTTTGCAAATGCTCGTCTTTCTCCAAATAGAGGGCATATTAGAGGGTATCATTGGGAATGGACAAGCTCAGGAGTGACGTGGGCTACTGCTCAGATCTCTCCCTTTGGGGCCTCTTATACCAGTAGTGACGACCAGCAAACGAGAGAAGATATGTTTTATTTTAATATATCACAACCTACCGCGCTGGTTATACAAGCGCCGAACCCATAATGGACATATTAGATATACTAGCAAAACTCGGACCTACCGTAACAGGTGGATTAGTTATGGGATACTTTATATTTTTAGTTATCAAACAACTACTAGAAGGAGTAGTAGAAAAGATTAAGACACTTACTATATTTTGCAAAGGCTTAGAAAGTCGAGCACGCACAATGAGTAATGAGATGATAAAGATAGACTTACTAGTATCTGCAGCACTGGAGCTTCGACCTGATATAGACCGAGTAGCTCGTGCTGAGAATTTTATGGAAGACGGAAAGATTGACGTAAGGAGAGACTAATGGATATTGTTACTATGGTAGACTCCTATGGTTTTCCTGTAGTAGCTTGTGGCGGTTTGGGATACTTCATATACTTCATATGGAAGTACATAGGTGAGAACATAGAGCCAGAGCTAGAAACAATGCACTTCGCCCTAATTAAGGTAATAGATCAAGTAAGAATGTTAGATCAGGACCTAATTAGATTACAACAGAAAGTAAATGTGGTTTTAGAGTACCGCAGGATATCGAGAGAGAAAAATGAGAAAGATACTACTCCTTAGTTTATTACTAGCCCTGCCTGCCTTTGCAGACGAGCTAACACATATATTTAAGTCTCCTTCGTTCAGTGGGGCCAATACTTCATCGCATTACCTAACAATTGAAAATCAGGAACGCACACGCAGAGAGGCTATTAAAGATGACATAGAGTCAGCTATACTACAAGCGGAACGAGATGCTGATAACACAACAATGGCAAAGTTTATTCGTAACTTGGAAAGCCGTATCTACGCACAGCTATCAAAGCAACTTGTAGAGAGCCTTTTCCGAACTTGCGACGAGGGAGACCTAACTTGTACCACTGATACTTATGGTAGTTTTATGCTCGAAGGCAATTTAGTAACATATGAGCAAACTGCTTGCGATTCATCACAATGGGCATGCACCCAAGGGGAAGACGTTATTGTTATGACCATCTTAGACGCAGATGGTAGCGAAACAGTTATTGTTATTCCAATAGGAGCAGGATCGGGTGCGCCTTAGCATACTCTTAGCCCTATTACTGTCCGGCTGTGCACATTATCCCTCAATGGATGATTCGTGTCAAGCAGCAGTTATGAAAGCTATAGGAGAATGCATAGAAGAGCCCGTAGTTGAGAGACTGCCTACATACCAGAAGCTATTTGATTTACCACCTCCAGATAAGCAGCCTATCGTTGCGGTTTATGAATTTAGTGATAAAACTGGTCAAAGAAAGCAGAAAGGTAATGCAGCCATGTTTTCTACTGCTGTATCACAGGGCGCAGGCACTATGTTAATAGATGCTCTTCGTTCAGCAGGTAACGGCACGTGGTTCCGTGTAGTGGAAAGAATTGGAATAGATAATTTAACTCGTGAACGCCAGATCGTTAGATCTACTCGCGAGCAGTACAAAGATAAGACAGGACTTGCACCCATGCTCTACGCTGGGATGATCTTGGAAGGCGGTGTCATAGGATTTGATACTAATATAGAGACAGGAGGTCAAGGAGCTAGAACTTTAGGAATAGGTTTCTCTCAGCAATATCGTAGAGATATAGTGACTGTTCACTTGCGTGCTGTTAGCACTTTAACTGGTGAAATCTTACTTAATGTACAAACGTCAAAAACTATACTATCCGTATCAAAAGGATACGACGTATTTAAATTTGTTGATATGGATACCCAACTCGTAGAGATTGAGGACGGTATGACAGAGAACGAATCAGTAACACGGTCACTTCGATCCGTTATTGAAGCAGCAGTGTTAGAGATAATATACCAAGGGCATGATCGAAGCTATTGGGTAATTAAGGATGGCCATCGCCACCCCCATCAAATACATGGGACAAACGAGAAGCATCAAGAAGCAGTAAATGGAGAAGAAAATGAAGACAGCAATTAAGGTTGTTGCAATCGGAGCATTACTACTACCTATAACAGGATGGACAGTAGGAACAACCGATAATGAGATTATGTTAGATCAGGCGGGTGATACACTTACACTAACCATTGATCAGGTTGGTTACGGTAACAAAATAGGGGGAAGCATAACAAGTGGAACCGTAGCATCCGACTGGATACTAACAGGTAGTAGCGTAACAATGGATATTGATATGATTGGTAACTTGAACCAAATATTCGGACCAACCCTATTTGATAGTACTGATGTTGATTTAATAATGACCGGTAGTTCAAACATCTGGGACTGGAACGTAGGAGCAGGAGGTAGTGCCGATAGTTCTGTAGTAGACGTTGCAATGACTGGTAGTTCTAACACGTTTGATATAGATTGGGCTGGCGCAGCTTCTTCCGAGAGATTAAACTTTGATTTAGACATAACAGGCGGCTCAAACGCTTGGGATATTAATATAGACGCAGATGATGTTGTTTGGGATGTTGATGTTATTGGTAGCTCTAATAACTTTGCAACAACACAGCTTGATGGAGGATATAACTCAATAACTATGGAATGGATAGGGTCAAGTGGAGATATTGATATTCTTCAATCATCAGGAACATGTGGTGGAAGCATATCTAGTTGTTACGGGGTAATAAATGCAGATTTCGACAGTGAGAACGCGGTTGTTAACATTAAGCAGAAAGATACTACTGACTAGTGCTTTTTTGTGTTATCCTGCTTACGCAGAGGATATTGGTGGAGTAACAGAGCACACCGGTAGTGGAGGGATTAATCGTGATGGCGATCTTATCTCCACGGCCGTAGGTGTGGGGGTTATGCAAGAAGATGCAGTCTCAACAGTTAATGGTAGAATGCTGTTAACCTTTCTAGACGACTCCGTGGTAAGACTGACTGAGCATACGGATATAGTACTGACTAAATACTACTATGATCCTCTGAACAAAGCCAAGAGCAGTATGACCATGAGTTTCGTTGCAGGCACCGCTAGATTCGCAACAGGAAGGCTAGGACTCGTTCCTAAAGAAAATATAGCAATAGTAACTCCTACAGCAACAATAGGAGTACGAGGAACGGATTTCACTACTACTGTAGACGAGTTAGGTAGAACTCTAGTAATATTACTACCTGAGACTGAGTGTACTATTGACGGTGACTGTAGCCCTTCAGGGGAGATTACTGTTACAAACGAAGGAGGAGTTGTAATCCTCAGTGAGGCGTATCAAGCAACTATGGTATCCAATCTCGGTACTTCGCCCACAGCACCTACAAGACTAGATAACATTACTTTGAACATGATTGATAATATGTTTATTGTAAGTCCTCCTAAGCAAGTAGAGGAGGCCATTGAAGAACAGGCTACACAGAACGATAACCAGAACGGTATACTAGATTTCACAGAATTAGATACTGACTACTTAGCAGATGATTTTTTAGCAGAAGACGACCTAGAGTATAACGAGTTAGATAGAGACTTACTTGATGTTGACTTCTTACAAGATGTTCTAGTGGCGATTGAGGAAATAGACATTTTAAAACGATCTACCTCAGCAGCTCAAGGTAACAACTTATTTACAGGTACAAAGATTGGTTTTGATAAGACTACTCAGTTCAGTAGTATAATCGACACCGGTTCGGGTCAGATATGGTTTTATAGAGATGTTAATGGTGTTATCTCTGCCCGAATTCCTATTAGCTCAAACACCACACTGGATACTACAAATGAAGGCAAACGAAGCGTTATTACTGTTGGCGACGGCCAGTCTGTTGTTATCATTATCAACCAAAGCGGAGGATAATGTAATTAACTTGGATCAATCTGGGGATAATTTAAGTCTGCAGATTGAGCAGGTTGGATCCAATAATAAAATATTACTATACGACTCAGGCTCTAAGATTACCGGAGATGATGTTTCTATACACCTACATCAGCATAATGCTAGTAGCAGTGCGAGCACAAACACTATTAAACTTTGGCACCTATATGGTGATGATAATGCAATACGCTGGGGGCAAGGTGCAGGATTAACTAACTCAAGTGATACTACCTTTGAAGCGGACACTGACGATAGTGGTGGGCAGTATACTATGATAGACATACATGGTAATAGAAACTCTATTACTGGGTATCAAATGAATGCAGGAAGTGGGGCGCATACAGCAGACATATACATCTGGGGCGACGACAATAGTGCATGGATTAGACAAAAAAACAACAACTCAAAGAACTTAGACCTACTTATCAAGAATGATGATAATGTAGTATCGGTTCTTCAGAAAGACCACGCAGCTCATAGTGCCGCTATTACACTCGATGGCAGTTACGGTACTAACTTAAATTTAACACAACAAAGTAGCACAGCTCAAAGTTACACACTTATTCAGAACTGCCTAACAGTCGGAGGGTGTAATATCTCAGTGATCCAACAATGAAGTATCTTACTAGCATATGGACCTGCATTGTATTAGCACTACTATTAGTAGGCATACGAGTATACGACCCCTTATTAGTAGAACAACTACGGCTCAACTCCTTTGATCAGTACATTCGTTCTATGCCAGATTCCCAATCCGAAGGCGTTATCCTACTAAACATTGGCGAAGAGTCTCTTGCAGAGCTAGGACAGTATCCTTTCCCTAGACAAACATACGCACAAATTATCTCAGACCTGCGAAATGCAAATGCGGGTGTGATCGGCTTTACGTTCCTATTTCCAGAAGAAGATCGCTTTGGTGGAGATGATGTATTCGCTTCGTGGATTAAAGACAACTATATAGTACTAGCACAGGATGCTCGAAGCAACGGCCGGAGCACTACGGCTCCCTTCGTAGGCACAGCTACTAAAGGTTTTGGGGACCCATACGACTTTGCATACAAGTACAAGGGACTCGTCACAAATATATGGAAGCTCGAAAGCCAAGCTGCAGGCGTAGGGCTTGTCAACGGCTCTCA
>Ga0307995_1002397_pt1 | contig 10948 bp, 6 predicted proteins | sample EllFjometagen262_FD_203132 | JGI IMG/M metagenome (GOLD analysis project Ga0307995, IMG submission 203132) | Marine microbial communities from Ellis Fjord, Antarctic Ocean - #262 | ecosystem: Environmental > Aquatic > Marine > Unclassified | place: Southern Ocean | collected 2014-11-02
ATTTGATTTAATATGATGACTCTTTATAGTTGGTACCTATAGCGAATAACTCGTTAGTACCTGAGGTAACTGTGTTTGCAGCTGACATTGTTACTGTTGCATAGAATCCTTTAACACCTGATATTGAATCACCAAAGATAACCTCTCCTTGAGTGAATGAGCTAGCATTAATTAAGTTAGCAAAATACTTATCTTCTTTTCTTTTGAATTCGTTTTTAAATAAGCTATTCTCCATGTCTGCTAAAGTAACTACTGGAGTGTACTTAGAAACTGGAGTGGTTGTATCTTGATTAGTTACGAAAGAAGTCATTGCCCAGGTTGGTGCACCTTCATAACTTAACGTTTGAAACGATTTAACTAAAGAAGGGTTAGCGTTGAATACGCTTTTTACTTCAGAGGAATATTGAGTTCCGTAGAAATACCCTCTATTTACTGTATCACTATAGTGTTTATATATGTCACCCGTAGTCTTACTAGTGGAATAAAAGTTGTTCTGAATACTGAACATGTTACTTGGAACATAACTATATCTACTACTCCATCCTAAAACCGTCTCATCAAAACTAAGTGTAACTGGAGTTATAGATACTGAAGAAGGTTGTATAGATAAAGTATAACATTTATTATGTATATCATAACCACCTATAACCTCTCCACCCGCTAAAGTTGATAAGTTATCTCTAAAGAAATCATACATTCCATAGTTTGATATTTCTGTTATACCATCTTGAGATAGTCTTAAAACAGAACCTTGTCTTACATCTGTAAAATATTTTCTATATCCATATACAGCAAAGCTTTCTGGATTCGTAGATATACCAAACTCACCAGCATAAGGCTGTATAGCACCAATAACTACATTTGAAGTAGTTTGCATAGGTACTCCTTCTTGAGTGTATATAGCATCCTTATCTATAAGAGCTCTATTTACTTTTCTCTCTTGAAATATAGTAAGATTGGTATTTTCAGCATATAACTTTTGAATAGTGCCTTTAGAAGGGTCTACAGTTCTTGTTATATCTTGACCTGAAGGAAATTGATTAGATTGATTTACACCTGTTCTAGAGTTGAATATACCAGAATAAATAATAGAGTTACCTAGAGTCTCCTGAGCGTTCTCTTCAGACACTAAAAATGCTCTAGGAGATAAACCTGTTTGCACATTGTTATATCCACCTCTTATCCTAGCCTCTTCTACATACCAACATCTGTCTAGTATTGTACTGGCTGCTATTTTTTTTAGTATAAAAGTATTGTAATACTTTACTTGTATTGTAGCTGGCATATTATATTATTATTACTTGTTTTTTTTAGTTTTAACTATTAAGATGGTCCTTGTGCAGCGGTGCTACTAGCTGCTGTAGGTGATACACTATAATCACTACCGTTAATAGTAGCTGGGAAGAACGGTAATGTCGGTGCATTCATCGTTAATTGTAAAGCTGTATAACTAGCAGGAGGTACTCCTGGAGAAGTAGAACTAGTACTCCAGAATAGATCCACTGTTGCTCCGTTTAACGAAGGTAGCATAGCATTTCTTGATGAGCTTGGTGGGAAATTATCTGAATTTGCTGGTGCACCACCTTCCACACTAAAAGCTAAATTAACTAAAGCACTCTGTGAAAAATCATATGCAGGTAAACTCCCTGATCCATTGTTTGTTTGTCCAGGTCTTACGCCTGAGTTTATCAATGTTTGATTAGCATTAAATCCATCTAGCACAGCTATTGAACCGCTCCAGTATGTTTGCCCACCACTAGTAGTAGATGCTGGACATGTAAGTCTATCAGCGTCCCATAGATCATTGTTTACGACACCGTTTAACCAACCACCAATTTTACCGGTTGCCCATGTCTCAGCGTTAATAGTATTCCCAACTCTAACATTGAAACCACTATTTATTGAATTAGATCTTAATCTTGCATGAATATATATATCACCTGTTGTCCAATTCTGTATTTGTCCTATCCATCTAGGAAATTCTGAAAATCCTGAAATAGTAAAACCAGTAGAAGTTTGCATTCTAGTACTGCTCCCTGAAGTATATCCAGTTCCACTCTGGTAATAACTACCAACAACCGTATTAAATGTCGAAGCACCTACAGAATAACTTACAGTCACTGGAGAGGCTACTTGTAACCCATTAGTGTCTGTTAATTGCATTAATATAACATAAGAAGAGCCCGGTGTGTTTCCAACACCATTAACAGATCTCATATCAAACCTCAAAGAACCTCCATTTGCTGGAGTGTCAGTTGTTTGCCTTGTTATTTTTACTGCATTTATTGTATCAACCCCCTGGTAAACAACCACTGGACCAACTAAAGGTGTAACTGTAACGCTCTCAACGCTCCATCCAAAACCTGAACCAGGTATAAAAGTTCCCCAGTTACCACCTGAAGGTACACCAGCAACGCTAGGATTAGCAGCACTACCATTGTATCCGTTAGGAGAATTTAATACTGTAAATATTGTTTCATTAGCTGGTGTACCAGTCATAGATGGACTTATACCTCCATTAGCTGTAGGTCTAGAATTAACTAGCTGTAGATCTATTGTTTGATCAACCGTGTTTCCACTAGCCTCTGTGAATTGTATAGTAACTTGATAGTTACCTGAATACTGTGTATCAAACCCACCCGCGTTTTCAGCGTTTGAACCAGCGTAAAAAGTACCAACGGTTTGTATAAAGTAACTACCCGTTTGAGATCCTGGTTGTAAAGAAAATCTTTGATTTGGAGATAACGCGTAATTTATACTGTTTAAGTTAGATGTTCCATAAGCAAAATTGAAAGCACTACTCATTACAGCTGTAGCTGTATTATCTATTAAACCTCCGCTAAGAGGGAAGAAGTCTGCTGTTATTCTAGTACCTGAAGCGTAATCTTCGTCAAAAGTAGCACTAGTAACTCCAATCCCATTAATACCAGTGGATATATTCTGAACTTCATAATTCAAGTCAGAAATTAATCCAGTTGTTGTAGCTTCATAGAATATCTCTAAAGCAGATGTGTATGGAGAAGTTTCATAAACCGCTAACCCCATTTCATCCGGATATGGATATGGAGGTGGTGTTCCAGCTGGAGCCAAATATAAATCCTCAGTTAAACCTATAGTTTTTTGAGTTGATATTTTAGCTATATAAGGTTGAGTATTGTAATCATATATAGTAAACGGATTAACATCACCCGCTACTGGAGTTCCTGTTGTGTCTATAGAGTCTGGAAATATATCTTTCACAGTACCAACTAGGTTCACATCATCCGCAGAGGATAAAGGATCAAATTGAGTAGTTCTATATGTTACCGCTGGTGTACCCGTGGTGCTAGATACTGTATTAGTTACTCTACCAAAAAGAGTCACATTACTAGTAAACTGATTCTGTAACGGTCCAACATCATTTAAGTTTCTTGGAATTTTATTTATATTATCAGAAATCAATGTTGTGAAAGCTGTTTCACCTCTTTCTTTTATCTCCCCTTTTATTGGGTAGCCATTAATAATACCTGGTAAGTAAACATTATAATAATCTTGCTGTTGTTGTTTTATACCTACTCTATAGCTATAGAATCCATCTACATTTATAGTGTAAGCAGCGTATGATCTTGGTAGATCAGTTATAAGTAAAGGTGGTTCAGGTCTAGTTGAGCCAGTTACGTTATCAAATAGATACTTCCTAGCTACTTCATCTTTTGTGAATATTTGTATACCTAAAACCCCAACCATTAAGTTGCTCTCTATTTCTGTATAATCTGTGTATTCAGCAGATAAGCTTTTACCTACAGCAAAAACCGTAGTAGCAGTTGTTGGAAAGTTTGGAAATAAAGGTTTAGCAGCGTCTGTTGTACCTGTTATATATTTGTAGTAATTATTAGTAGTGAATAGTAATTCAAACTTTACTATATCACCTAAAAGAGCTCCAGTGGTTAATGTTGCGATTGGATAAGACCCACTAGTGTTAACAGCGTAATCAGTTGTTGGAACTTTAACCCAACCCAAACCAGTGTTCTTGTACACGTTATATGAATTACCCGCAGTAACTACTTCGCTAGAAAGTATACCTGTAAAACCAAAAACAGTTTGAGCTGCTGTAGATGTTAGTTCTTGTGTTGAATAATCTCTAAAGTATACAGAATCTGGTGCAGTCTCTGGTGATCCAGCTACTTTTTGTATAGTATAATAATCCCCAACAGCGTAAGCCCCTGGGTAACCACTAACTCCATTTGCAAGTGGTGCTTCAGGAATCAAACTGTTAAAGTTTAATTGAAGAGTATCACCTTGCCAGCTAGGAATAGAGGAATTAAAACCAACACTATTATAATCACTAAATACATTTGAACCAGGTTGTGGATCACCATTAGCATCTAAAGTGTTATCATAGTTTGATAATATTATATCTGTCTGTCTACCGAACTTGTCAGCTAGTATAATACCAACTTGATAATTTCTGTTTTGTTTTAAAGAATGTTGAGGATATTCTGTAAATATTTGGTTATTTTTTTGAATGACATCAACGTAGTAGTCTAAACCTTTTTGCCCACTTTTACCTTGTACGAAGTTACCATACATAATTCTATTCCCAGCAGTTTCTTGAGCTATTGCTCTAACTGGAACTTTATCATATACTCTACTAGCTTCACTAGAAGGAAGGGTTTTTATAGGGGTTGTAGACTGGTAATCATACTGAAATATGTTCGTATTATTAAGTCTTTGTATAAAGCTATCATTAACTCTAATCGTTTCTAGAATTTGATACGCTTGAGCATCCGATTGCTTAAACACTATATCAATTCCTTTTATCTTGTAGTCATTGAGTATATCTAAACTAGGTAAAGGTATGTTTAATACAGCATTATTAACTGAGTTTTGCATAAATTCCACAACCGTAGTTACAAAAGCCTGTGTTTCGTTTTCATTTAAAAACTGTCCTTCTTGCTTAGGTATAAATACATCTTGACTGAATGGTGCTATTACTGAATACTCGTTGTCATTAAATCTAAATCTATAGCTAAACTTAACAAACCTGTCAGCTAAGTAATCTGGGTCACCATTCCACCCGTTGTATCCACTGTTTCTTTTTAACCTAACAGCATATCCATTTCCATCGTCAAAACCTGGTGCCGTTGTACCTGTAGTGACAAGTTGATCAGTTGATAATGTTTCGATCCAAGTAGAAGTTGATGTTTCACTTGTCCAATAAGCGCCTTTTGTTGTAGTTCCTGCGAAAGCACCTGTTGTGTCCCTCCACCCAGAAGGTAAAAGACTAAAACCTGTTGTATTAGTACCTGGATTAGCGTCCCATAGGTTTAAAGATTTTATTCTTGTAGCTGCAGTACTAGGTGTAGAACCTTTAACAGTTACCCAATCAGCTGCGTTCATTATAGTAAAGCCATTAGGAGCTATTCCTCGACTATCTAAAACAGCATGTCTGTTATATAGTTTCCCATAAGTTACACCATTTGCTAGGCTATTGTCATAGTAACACCAAGCTCCTGTTCCAGCTGAATTAGCTGCTATCCAAGCGGCACTATCCGCTGCTTGTAGTATTACATCTCCATTTTTATATTTAGACGCGTCTAGGTTTATAGCGGAAAAGGTTTCTGATGCAATCTCGGTTTGTATAGGATCACTAGCGTTAGACATAGTCGAAGGTTTCAACGTAGACGTTGACCTTAAGTTTATGAACTCAGCAGCTTTATATGGAGCAAATTTAGCTACAGATATTTGATCTTCGTTTGTGTAATAACCGAGAGGGTTTGATACGTTTATTTTTCTAGGTTGGTTTCTGTTGTCATTAAAAAACAGTAAGTTTTCTATTAGACTAACACCATTCATTCTAGATGTTTTAGAGAAATTTAGAAAACTACCACTAACTAAAACTGTAGTAGTTTCACCAATAGCGTTATATACTGATATTGTACATGTATTTGTTAAAGCTGCTTTAGGTTGACTTGGACTCGAAGTGAAATCCGTTGTGAAATAGTAAGCTAAACCATTCGTGTGATCCTCAAGAACCCCAATGATCTCCTCACCAGTTACACTACTATCTATGACTATTGAGTTACCTAGAATAGCTTCTAGAGCACCAACATCACTTCCTTCTGATCTAGAGACAGCTACATTTAAAGCGTCTCTGTATTCATTGTTTGGTATAAGTCTATCATCAAGATCCTTGTTCATTTTGGATTTGATGAAACTATTTTTAGCCTCTGCCATGTATTATGATTTTATCCATTTAGATTTTCCTCTCATTACTTGAACAATCTCGTCAAGTTTTATGTTGGATAATCTTATTTTAGCGTTTCTTAATTTAGCACTCTTCTCTCTTCTAAGTCTCTGAACAACATATTCTGGTTGGTTGATCCTAGTTGAGATTATAGCATGCAATATATAGGCGTACATAGCGTCTTCAGCTAATTTAGGTACTCTACTATCTAAGTCGTAAGCTAGTCCATCTGAAAGATATTCTAAAATTATCAACTTATTAACTAGATCACTTGAGAAAGATATCTTACCTTCTCTCTCGTTTAAATTAAACCACCCATTTACTTGTGAGTACTGAGGATCTATACCGTACATTTGTCCAAAACCACCACCAATTACATTACCTAAACTATCCCAGTTATAAGCCCACATATCATTAGTGAACTCGTTAGTGAAATCTCCGTTTAGGAAACTAGTGTTAGCATTGTGCCATCTGTCTTGAGTTATAGAAGTACCTTCTGTATCGTTACCGTAATTATCTTGTGTTGGTATACCAGCTGAGTCCTGAGTTTGAGTATAATAAGGGCTAGTTGTTAAATTATTTGTTGGGTATAGAGGATGCTTAACTCCTAAACTATCAACCCATGACATTTTGACATAGTTTGTATAGTCTTGAGGAACTACTAGTGTTAAACTAGGTGGAACAGTTAATTCAGCAGACTTAATACTCTTTAAAGTATCATAACTAAATTCCTGCATAGCTCTTTTAGCATGGAATATTATATCAGTTCTTTTAACGTTTGGTATAAGTTTATCTCTACCTACGTAACCTACTATAAAGTTACTGACAACATCATTAAGTTTTACATATTGATAACTCCCATAATTATCCTCAACAGTTTCACCAAAAGCTTTTTCAGCTGCGGTATTTCCATACTTACCACCATCTAATATACCTAACTGAACAACTATAAAAGCATTAGCTCCAGGAGCTGCTGTTAGCTTTACTGTGTTATCGTTAGTTAATACTATTTGAGTTATCCATTCACTCCAAGAACCAGCTAAACCAGTGGCACTTGTATATACTTTAAAATTATTTAATCCATAGTTTATATCACTAGGATTCCAACTAGTAGAACTACCTAGTATTAAGTTACTATCAAAATCAGTTATGAATTCTTGATTACCTGCATCAACTGCAGCTCCTCTAAAGCCTTGAGACCCTTGGTAATATTGCTGAGCGTTCTCAGTTACTAATCCGTTACTAGTTGGTTGTATAGCCATGTTCTATTAATTTCTTTCGTTTTGTTGTTCTTGAGCTATTTCACTTGCCGCAGCTTGTACTATAACTTGATCTTTTATAACAATCCCAGCATAAAGAAGTATTTGTATTATAACATTTGTTTGTTCTGTTATATCTAACTCAAAATTAACTGAAGTTGTAGGATCCCATATGTAATAGCTAGAAGCAGAAACAGGTAAACTCAACGTGAAATTCCATGTTGGGTTTGAAGGTTTTCTTATATAAGTAGCTTGTATGCGATCATCTATTTTTTGTGGGTGAATTTCTATCTCCTTGTTATCATATAGATATACTGGGAAATAATCATTCGGTTTACTTATAGGTGACATGTTTAGTAAAGCTAATTCATTTCTTTGAATCGGCTCCACCGCTCTATCGTCTCTGTATAACACAGTACCTAGTTTGTAAAAGTCTTGTGGGTATAGCGTAATAACTATATTATTAGCGCTACCTGTTGGAAGTGAAGATGTTAAAATAAAGTTTCCTCCAGTTATAGTGTAGTCAGCATAAGGCAAACCTAAGTATGTCACTTTTACAGTACTATCTTCTACCTCGCTTTGAGTGATAGTTGTTAGAGGAAATGTTGTTTGAAGATTAACTGACGATATCAGTTGTGTCCCACTAGCTACTCCAGAAGATGTAGGAGGGGTGAAGAACGCTTTTTTTGTGTTAGTTGCAGCTACAAAACCACAATCACCTATTGTTTTAAAAACATCTAGTCTTTCTTGTACTGTTTTATAACGATCGCCATATTCGCTCTCGTTTTGAGGCACTCGTAGTTGTTGATTTATAGTCTCGAAGTAAGTATCTAATATATCAAGTTGCACCTGAGTTGCTAATTTATTAAACTCATTAGGTGTTAAATAACCTCTTTGCTCCTTATTTATTATCAACAAGACTGTTTTATAAACCTGATCTACGTTTATTGCCATTTTAATTTTTTATTTATAATAATAAGGCCCGAGTAAACGAGCCCTATATTAGTATTACATGTTATTTAAGTTTTTTCTCGATAGACTTATATATTTCTACACCTTCGTCTGTTTTCAAGAAAGCGGCAAATGCCGAGTAAGGATTTTCATCAAATGGAACTGTCATAAGTTTCTTACCATTTGTTGCCCAAGTGAATGAACGTTGGTCTGGTGACAAAGCTATAATACCTGCTTCAGTCGCTTTTATACCCATATTCCTCAATTGTACATTATCGTCTTTTGCTAATTCCACAAATAATACTGGATTTCTTTTAGCGAACAATAATAAATCTCTTTTAATTTCTTTTGAACTCAATTCATTAACATGAGAACCAACTTCAACTCTTAGAATAGCTTCACATTCGTCAACGTCTAGTAATCTAGCCATATTTAATGCTTCTATTTCATATTCTAATGCTGTTAATTCGTCTTCAGCTATCTTTTGAGGTAATAATTCTGCAAAAATATGATCCTTTAATGGATGATATAATGAGAGTAATTTCTGTAAATTTTGTAAATTCTTTTTAACATTCATAACACCGTCTTTAAAAGTGATATGACCCATTGTTGACTCTCCTTTTTGTTCATCTACGAATACAGAAGATTGGTTTGTTGCATATTTAAGTTCTCTTTGAGCACCTAATTCTTCATCAAACCATAATAATGGATGTTTCCTAGTGTGTCTACCAGGTATTGTTAATGTTAAAGGGCTTTTACCACCTTTTAAAAAGTAATTTCTATCTTTGATTTCCCAACCATCTGGTTGAACTGTTTTTTGTTTTGCCATGATATAATATAATTGAATAATTTAATAAGAGTAATAGTTACCCCCGTTTATATAACGAGGGTAAAGATTACCTTTAATTTTGAATCCTTAGATTCCTTTGAATATAACGAAGTTATTTCTAGCTTGAGTTACTAAACATCTTTCAGATAAGAAGTTCACTTCCATAGCATCTAAAGATGATGATTGTGCTCCTCCAACTGAACCAGTTAACCAAGATTTCATACGTCTGTCATCAGCTTGTGAAGCTCTATAACGAACATGTAAGAATGGTCTTCTGATGTTAGTACCTAAAATTTGATCATACACTGTAGAAGTTCCAGCAGGAACTAAAACACCTTCAATAGAAGCGGGTCCAGCCTGTGCACCACGAGTAGAAGCATCATTTAAGTATTTCCAGTCTGTTTTGTAAAAGTCATAAGAACCTCTACGGAAACCACTAAAACCTAAGTTTAAAGCCATTTCTTCAGAGTTTTCGAATAAACCAAAAGCAGTACCACCAGCGAATCCGCCAGAGATAGAAGCTAACATATCGTCAAAGTCTAAAGCAGTGTTTCTGTTTAAGAATAACATGTTTTCTTCAATTGCTCCTTGAGTATCTAAATTCTTTAAGATAGCGTCAAAAGCGTCTAATCCAGCAGCAGCAGTAAATCCTACTTCTACGTTACCACCATTTTGAATAGCAGCAAATAAACCTTCTGTTCCACCACTAATAGCAGCGATTGGAGATGCAGCAGTTGTTAACTCACCTTCTACCATAGCCATTTCTAAGTAATCTTCAAAACGTAAACGAGTTTCAGATTCAGCTTTTAAATACCATAAGTATCCTCCAGTTCCATCTTCAGTAGCAACTTCAACCCAACCGATCTGAGCAGTGTCAGAACCAGAAACAGTATAAGTACTTCTAATGATAATAGGAGAGTTTGAGAATGTAGTGAAAGCAGGATCAACAGTAACCATAGGGTTATTTGCGTTGTTCTGTGCATTTGCACCAGCTACAGCGTTAGTTGTTTGACTTCCTTTTGTGAAATCAGAACCATATACGAAGATCTTAACAACACCAACTAAACCAGCAGTTGTTAAAGTAGCTGCAGTATAAGGTTGGATTACTAATGCTCCGGTAGTAGTATTAGATGAAGTTACTAAACATTTAGCTTCAGCACCGAAATTATCTAATACAACGATAGTTGCACCAGGAGATACCACGTTAAGAATCTGAGGCTGTACGTTAGCTCCAGTAATTGGAATAGTAATTGTTAAACCACCACCTGAAACAACACAGTTGTTGTAAGAGATATGTAATCTATTTTGCTCAGACCAAATTACTTGATCAGAAGTCATTGGCATTTCAGCACCAACCATACGTAAAAATCCAGATAACGTTCTGTTTCCGTAACGCTCTACTTCTTGTTCGTAAAGCTCTGGTAAGTATTGTTGTGCGAAATTGTTTGAATTAGCTCCAGCACCGTTGAAAGCTAAAAAGTTTGACGCTAAAGTCTGTTGACTTTGCGATGGTACAATAGTACCGAATTGTGGGCTTAATGCCATAATTTTAAATTTTTAGTTAAATTTTCTTGTTTTTATTTTTAATTTTGATGAGTCTAATCCGCTAATCGATTTTACTTTTAAACCATTTACAAAAACATTTCCATCGGCAACTTGCCTAGGTCCTTCTTGTGATGGGTT
>Ga0307995_1002398_pt1 | contig 10943 bp, 14 predicted proteins | sample EllFjometagen262_FD_203132 | JGI IMG/M metagenome (GOLD analysis project Ga0307995, IMG submission 203132) | Marine microbial communities from Ellis Fjord, Antarctic Ocean - #262 | ecosystem: Environmental > Aquatic > Marine > Unclassified | place: Southern Ocean | collected 2014-11-02
CAGTGGCAGAAAAACCTAATAATTCGGGTTCGGGGAAGATACAGGAAGTCCCATCTCGGAATTCCAATTTAACTGAAATTATAATTCCCTTTTCCATAGCAGGAGTTATTGATTTCAATACTCTTCCTTCGGGTAAGTCAAGACCACAATCAGCAGGATTGCCATTTTCTGCATATCCTAATGGAGCGAGTAATGATTCATCTCCGGGGAAGATGATTGATTCAACAAGTCTTGATGATGGTTTGCGTGAATTACGACCTGTATAATTATTGGTTGAAAAGGTAGGATTATCAATAAGTAAATTAAATTTAATTGCTTGATTTGTTTTAAGTCCTCCGAAATCCTCAAAATCTAATTCGGGGGCTAATAGGTAGGCATCTTCTAATGCCGTTCCTACATACATATCGGGAGATGCGTATAACTCACCAATATCTTCAAGATAAAAGACTACTCCGCCATTTGCATAACATTCTAATGTCTTAGTCCAAAAATCATCACCTGCATTTTCGTCACCATCACCGAATCCCATCAGTATTCCCTTGAATCCATTACCATAATCCAAATCACTATTAATACACATTTCAATACATGGGGGGACTTGTATGTTTTTACCATCTTGTTCAAAATCAGTCGCCAAAGACATTTTTACGCCCGACATAAGATAGCCCTTCTTAGTTTTCTTGATTTTTATTTTTGTATCGTCGGCAAGAGTGACAATACATTCCTTTGCATAAGGGAAATCATTTTCGGGATTTGCCCACTCTATACTAATGTCTGTTACATCCGCTTCACCTATTGCCCATATAGGAGCATCCGAACTAACATAAAGTGAAAAATATGGTGTTTGTCCCACTGTGAAGTTGGCGATTACCGGAGTTAATTGTTTATCGTCTGCAAGTCCCTTTTGCATCATACTATTCATTTCCACATTCGGCATAAATTTAAAATATACAGATAGTCCTTTTTCACTACCGCTATATAATTTGCCATTGTCCCATTCAGTCTTTTTTAATTTACGAATAGCCGTTGCACTATCATATGGAATGGCCATCCCTGTCCCATTACGGGGGTATGGCTCAAGTGCATCTTTAATTGCCTTTGATGGTATGTTTCGTAACATTAGTCCTTCATTACTATCCATAGCAATCAATTCTTGGTGCAACTATTTAAGGCATTGTATAATATAAAAGCACTTATATAAGAGGATTTATAATTAAATGTCTCGCCCTTCATTTCTTAGATACTTTACTATGTCTGCCCTAATAAAGGCATATGTTCTTTCAAACCACATGAGGTGAGATTCTATAAAATTACAAATTAGATAAATTTCTTTAAATCTGTCTCCATACGGCCTTAATTCATCAATAAAATCTGCAAAAGTCGCTGATACCCATACCTGCAACCCCTTATCACTTAGTTTATTGATGTATTCGGGATTCCACATTAACTTCTCAACCAATTTTGTCTCACTATCTCTTGAATCATTAGCCGGAACATAATGCGGGTTTAAATCAATAAACTTATCAAACAATTCTAAATGTGACCGTAGGTGTATATTCTTCAACCAATCCAACCACGATTCAATTTGGTTATTAATGTAATGTTTCCACACAGGATTACTCAAACCTAATCCTCCATTTCGGGAAGGTAGTCTTTGAATTCTTCTAAATCAACTTCAAACTTTGGGACATCAATACCGGGGATGTGCAAAGGATTGTAGTCTTCTGCATCCAAAGGAGTTTCAAATTTGGAATAATCAATAACAGTTTCACCAACCTCTTTAAACTCCGATAAATCAATTTTATAATCGGTTTCTTCATAGCGTTCCCCATTTATTTTTGCTTGACTGTCACCATCCATAATTTCAGTCATAGACAACCCCGATTCTTTTGCTAATTCATTTATATCAACAAGTCCAAAAGAAGTTTTACTATTTCCTGCAAAAGTGTCACTAAATGCACCCTCGCCTAAATTGAATTCGCCTCCGAGTCCCTCTTGTTTAGAGATGAACGCTCCCGACTGTTCCCGTTTCATGGAACCACCATTCTGCTCATTAGCCCACGCATTCAAATCGTTTTGTTGTTTTTGCATTGAACGAGTCAAATCATTTTCTAAATATGGGTCTTCATCATTCGCACCTGTGGCATCAGCCCAAAAATCACCCCAATCATTCTTTTGAAACGAGTTAAAATTTTGTAGGGGTTGAATCGGGGCTTGTGCAGGGACAGGTTGGGGCGTTACAGATTCACCAATTGAAAACAAATCCTCTTCTTCATTAAATAATGAAGTATCATTTACCTTTTGAGATTGTCTAATTGACTTTAAAAATTCTATGTCATCTTTTTCTAATTGTTTCCTTTTGCCGGAGATATATTCTGCCGCACCCTTAACAATAGGAGCAACATCTCGGATAACATCAAATGTTTGAGATGCTGATTCTGCTTGAGGAGAAGAAGTTAAAGATTCACCAATCCCATATTTATCAAGTAATGATAAAAGAGGGACTAAAATCTTATCCGACATATCGGGGTCAAGATTGAATTTTTCAGCAACAACTTTAAAATTGTCCGAATCACCAAGCAATACCTCAACAAGACTTTTTGATTTAGTCTTAGGGGATGACTTGGGAGAAGTCGTATCATCTTCAATTAGTGATGACTTGCGGGTGAATCCATCCATACTTATCACTTGTATTACTTGGTATTTAAGTGTTCTTTCAATCGTGCTACCCACTCGGTTTTAAATTCGGGCGATTTTCTAAGAGTATCTTCAATTTCTATGGACTTCACTGAATCTCTAATGGATATTACATACATCTCTCTTACGGTTCTATGGTTTCTTGTGTTCCCGATACCAACAGTTTCAACAAAACTACAAAAATTATTAATAAGTTTCTTCAATTCTCTTTCTTTACTTTGTGGTAACGAAGTAAGAACCTCAAATAAAAAGTTTGAAGGCACAACTCTATTAACATCAAATTGATTATCAAGAGCATCCACTAATTTTGAAAAGGAGTCTTTCAGTTTCTTATTAGGTGTTAGTGCATTGTCTTCTGCAAAGGAATTGAACTGATTATCAATTAAATTAATTCTTTCGCTATTTAAAAAATCACGATATGTTCTAAGGAAAGATGTATCACGCATACTTAACAACCTCAAAATTCTCTCGCCGGATGCTTTCTATTAAAAGCAGATAAAAAGGCTGTATCAAGATTCATATTTGCATCGTATTGGCGAACTGCCGCTTCTGCCTTTTGCTTCCTTTTAATCTCATCTGTTTCCTTTCGTAACTCGGTTTCTGTTTCCTTCATAGAAGATTCCATAGCGGCTAAACGAGTTTCCATCTCGGAAATTTGCTGACGGTAATAAACAGCAGTAGCGGCTACGCCACCAAGTCCACCAACAAGCATACCTGCACCAAACCCTAATTTCTTAAGGGGTGATGTTTCTGCTTCTTTTATGGAGGTTGTTGGAGGGGCAGTAGTAACTACTCTATTTTTTAATTCACTCATTACTGCTTTAACATCTTTGCCAAGTGAGCCTTGTCCTTCTGCACCCTTAGTCATTTGGTCAAGAACATTCATCAACTCATCATCCGACATATTGCCAATTGGCAACTTCTGTTTTACAGATAATAAAGTATCTGCCTCAACACCAAATTCTTCGGCGGCGAAAACTAATAAATCATTTAAGTTAGTCTCATGGTGAGTAGTTTTAGGCTCAATGAAATATTCATTTACTTTACGCATACCACGAATACCCTTACCACGCTCAAATAAGACATATTTACCTTCTCCGTTTGCTTCACAAACTGCTTTAAATTCATCAAATCCGGGGAAATTTTCCCATGTTGTTATATCGGTTGTCCCCGATTTAGCACTTCCTTTTTTATAACTGCGTAGGAAAAACATGGAAACACCTAATTGATAATTTGTCCCTCTTGATATTTAATAGTATTGCTTACTTATGACCAAACTACGGAAATTGCTAAATAAACATTATCCAATGAATCGGGATTTAAAGTTTCAAGTGCTTCAATAGTAGCCGCTATTTGCGACATTTTAAGTTTGTAAAGTTTGTCGGGAAATCCCCACGATTCAGCCTTTTCTGCCAATTTCTTTGTTCTGCTATTGGCTAAATAGCGTTCCCATGAAAGCATATCAAGCCTCCACTTCTTACCTGCTTTGCGCTCCTTTGATTGTGCATGACAAAACATTGGCCTATTTCTCAAGATTCCAACAACTTCACGACTTGTATATCTGCGAGGATAATTTGAAACAACATATTCGGAGATTTGTGTTGAATACCCATAGCCACTATTATCAAGCATATAGTTTATAATGATGAAAACTAATGTCTCCGTCATATCTAATGGCCTGTCGGGGCGTTCCTCATCCTCAACCATCATTCTTCTTCGCCGCCATGAATATCTTCATATTTAAGTCGGTATTCACGCTCGGCATCTGTTTCATCGGGAAGTCCAAGAGTTAGCCGAACATACTCATCTAATTCTTGGTCAAAAATTGCCTTTGCTTCAACCTTTTCCATACCGTCTGCCATCAATTCCTTGATACGAGGGATTCTATTGCGTTCCATTGAGATTGCTCCAAGAATTGCTCTATTCTCGGAAGATAATTCACCTTGAGAAAATGGTTCTTCAAACAAGGAATGAACCTCACTACGAAGGGCTTCGGGAGATACTGTGGACATAGGAGTAAATTCTTCAATTGTCTCATCAAGGATAGAACCTGCTCCACCCGATTTAGCAATATATTCTTCTGCGTCTGTGCGACTTACATACAATCCAATTCGGGGCCAATAACGGATTTCACTTTCCATAATTAGTGATTGACTCAATATCTATTTATAACTATCCTTACGAATATACACTTTTAGTCCTTTTTCCATTCCTTGAATAACTAAATCCATATCAAAAATAGGCCCATCCTCATCAATAAACCATTTACCTTTTTCCTCAAGGGCTTGCTTTTCAAGTATGTGTGCAAAGAGAGTTCTCTCTTCTCCTCTTAACATGGTGTCCACGCACCCGAAACATTACCATTTTTAACTGTAAATATACGACCCCATGTAGTCCCTGCTTGAATCCTCATACTATCTGTCATCAATCGCCCATTACATTCCAATTCCCATTCGGCTGATGAAAACAACCGCCTACAATTTAATACATCTTCATCACTAAACTCAATCGGAGTAATAACTATTGAAGAAGTTTTTTTATTAAATGCGGCACTCCCTATAACAATATGGAGTCCGGTTCCCGATGAAGAAATACGATGCCAAACATTACCAAAACCAAACAGTTCATTCAATTTAGTAAATGCTTCTGTAACTTTAATGTGGTTTGGTTCAATATCATCCCAATCAAAAGTAAGCCACATAATTACTAATTCATTAAACAACTATATTAAAATCACTCTTCTTCATCCGATTTATAAAAATCTAATTTTGTGTCCGAACCTGTATAAAACCGTAACCAATTTGCTAATCCAAAATCTGCCGGAATATCATAATTTCCTTGACTCCAATTTTCAATCCACCAACAATTACCATTACCCTCCACATCTCTTGTCAATTTGCGGGATTGTGGACAATGGGCGCATACATCAGTCAAATGCCTTCGTGCATATTCCTCTTTTTTGCCTCTAATTTTTAAATGAAGGAATGGAATCGTTTTAAAATCCAACCAAAGGGTTTTCCATGCGTCTTTAATTCGTTTCCATCTCATAATAATCATTCTTCCTCATTAGTGGTTCGTTCAGCATAATCAATAGAAAGCATAGTTAATTTTGTATTGACTCTCCAAAATACCCATTGAGCAAAATATAAAATAAATCCTGTTTCAATTAAGAAAAAGAATGTTAATAAATATAGCCATAAAACATTACTAATCATGGTTTCAAGACCCCTGTTTTAATTCCTTTAGGGCCACAAAGTATTTCTGCGAATTTAGGCAACCCTGCTTCAAAACCAATAGGTTCGTATGGTGTGAGACTTAAACCGACAAGTCTTGTTTGGTAGCGAGAGGCTAATAATTTATAGCGTTCTAAATATGGTTGTTGTATTGTGTATTGTCGGAAAGTCATAGCCGCCGCAGGATTATCACTTGCTGTTCTCCAAATTTCAGTGCCAAAATCGGGGACTATTTGATTAACAATTATATGCTCAACATAAAATCCAATATCCTTCATAAAATTAATTGTCCTCGCACATTCTTGATAACCTGCTTCGGAGGGGATAGAGATTAAATTTAGAGAACACCGATTGCTTCGCATCAATACTTTATATTCATCAATACGGTCACAAATCAATTCTAATTCTTTAACGACCTTTTCAGTTTCACTTTTCTTCCTAAACAAAAATCCCTTGATGTTTTCAATTTTCGCCCTCATGCGGAGAATCCTTAATATAAAACTACGGATTGAATCGGGGGCTGTCAGCATTTTAAGTGTGTGACCTGTCGGAGCAGTATCAAAAACTACTACATCATATTCACCATCGGTCAATAATCGGTGAACCGCATCCATAGCGAAGTATTCATCCATACCGGGAAATCCTGCCATATCTTCTAAAATTTCAGCATCAAAACCGGGTATCTTATCAACTAAATGGCTTAATTGGTCTGCAATAGTTTCTGTAAATTTCTTGGCCTTCGCTTCTGCATTTAGATTCATAGCCCATAAGTTTTCTTTTATTTTAGTCGCTTCGCTACCAATCTTTACACCCAATACATCATCTGTTGAATGAGCAGGGTCACTACTTACTAAGATAGTTTTTATATTTTTAGATGCAAAATCAACGGCTGTTGAACAAGAAACCGTAGTTTTTCCAACACCGCCTTTTCCGGTAAAAAGAAAAAGTTTCGTTTCAGCCATACTTAACTATTATCATTCTCTCTATTTGAACCTTAACACCATTTATTATTCAGTATCATCAAAAACATCATCATAATATGATTTTGTTTCGGGTTCATATCCGCCCTTTCGTTTCTTTTCTATTTTTCTGTCTTGTTCAGTAGGTGGTCGGCTTTGAGGAATAAATTCATTTAAGTGGTCTTTCACTTCGGAATCCATGAAGTCGGGATTAATTTGTTCTTCAACACCCTCAATATAAGCAGAAACTTGAGATTTGCGCTTTCTTATTCTGCCATTTCTCTCTTTATCTTTCAACATATCATTATATTGTGTTTGTTGTGACCTCATCCATTCTTCAATTTCTTCGGTTTTTATATTTAAATCGCCCGACCTAATAATCTTACGCTTGAACCATTCAACATTATCAATATTTACTTTAATTCCATATTCACGCAATTTTTTAGCGATTACTGAATCCACTCCATCGTATAAAACATAATCAATCCACACCCTCGCTGTCCTACCTGTTGTTCCCGAAATCCTCTTGAAATATGTGGTATTGTCCCAATAAACATCATAAATCCTATCAGGAATGGCAGGGTTGGGGCTTACTACTGTTAAAGTGGTTGCAGGGCCACGAACAGGGGGTTTAATTCCAAATCGCACATTGGTATCTGTATCAAGGACACCAAAGAAAGTCCACCCATCCATAGAATTACTCATAGTAATTGGAGAATACATTCCTGCGGTAATTGTAGCAGGTAGTTTAGAGAAATTAGGTGTTTGGTCTAAAAATCCAACATTGTTTGAGGCTGTTGAGAAATTTGAAGAAACTGAAATAACTCCTACCCCTCCTGTATCGGAGGACATAAATAACCATTGGTCACGGTCATTATCCCACCCACATTGAACAATTGACCTTGTTATTGAAGTTGGGTCTGTTAAATGATTTGCATTTAAATTAGCACCTTCGGCTAATGCAACCATATTATAATCAAGACCGGGTGCAACTATTGCAGGAGAACCCGAATCAAACATAATAGTAATTGGCCCTGTCCCTGTTTTTATTCCTAAAAATCCATATCCTGCTCCACTTAATGTTCCTTGTGGTTGATTAGGTGCTTCGGGATTATTAAATGAACCATAGCGTTGGTAATTTCCAATTGTTCCAACATATTCCTCCGCATCAAAATCATAAAATGATGATGCAGATGGAGTAAATTCTCCTGTTTCTTCATTAATTGTGCCTTGTTTTGAAATGGCTTCTTCATTAGTAGTAAAGGTTCTAAATTGAATCGCCTTATTATAAAACTTATTCGGTAATTCAATTCCTGTTGCAGTAGTAAATGCACCTGTTTGAATAGAAAATGCGAAAATATCAACACCGGCCCCATCTAAGGGAGAACCATTAATTACATATAAGTCCCCATAATCAACACCCGAATGTGAAACATTATTTACTGCAACCACAGTAAGGGGTAAATCATTATGTGGGAGACTACCTGTGTTTTCATAAGGGATTGAAACTAATGTGGCTACTGCCCCCGATAAAGAATATGAAGGCGTTGTATCTTCGTTAAGCCAATCACCATTTGAGTCAACAGATAAGGAAGTAATGATAGCAGGATGTGACATCATAAACGGGCCTAAAGTATTAAATGGGGCTTGGCCATCAATTGCTTGAAAAAATTCATCTATACCATACGCACAACCGGCAACAAATGGGGATGTATCATCAATACTACCATCATTATTAGTATCTAAAGAAAAATCCCCCACAAGATAAAATGGAGAGGTTGCAGATTCCGTAACATTAATAGTTGTATTTGAAAATGCAGATATGTCTAAAAATCGGCGTGGGAAATAATTATATGTTATGGCTCTTACATCGCCGGAAGGATTACTTGCGGGTGTGAAACTATTTTTCCAATCCGAAACTTGATATATTGCTCCTGCTTGGAGGGATGTAACGGCTAAAAATTGGTCTAAATCCCTCAACATAAACTCACCTAATCCCCTTACATTATCTCCATGTCCCGCAGTAGTGGCTTTCCAAGTAACCTGCATCATATTAGATGACTTATACATCCATTGTTGAACCTCCACCCCTGTATCACCAATTGTAATTCTCCCATTAGCAGTAAGTAATAACCCCATGAATAAATTCCCTACATAATCCATCCCCGTAGGGACTCCTTCAACAGCAGGATTTATTCTTTGAAACCCACAAGTTATAATTCTTATACTCGTATCTCTATCCGTTACAGTAACATCCTCCACATCTTTAAATATATCAAGAGAATGTAATCCTACACTTGAATCTGCGGCTATTGCCACCGCATCTCCTATAACTCCTGCATTTACTTGAAACATCATTCGCATCGGTAAAAATCCGAATCCATTATCGCTTACAAATTTATTTGTTGTAGTGTCTAATCGGAATAAATTTGTGTCTATTCCTTGATTAATGGTATATCCTCGCATAACCATAATAAAACCATCCCACGCATATCCATGATTACCCGCACCAAATAAATCAATACAATAAGATTTATATGACCCTACATAAACAAACATACCATTAATATACATCCCATCACGAATAAAATATTCTCCTGTTGGAAATATATCTTGAACAAAGGATGAATTTGTAAATCTATCTTCTCCCTCCGTTTGAAAAATCTCACTAAATCCTCCCACTACACCCATAGAAATAATTGCCTGTGATAAATAAGACACATTTTGAAGGTCTTCAACATTTAATGAGTATGATAACGACATAATATAACCTCATGCAAATTCCACAAACCATGAAAGAAGGGGAGTGGAGGGGAATTTTTCAACAGGCGTAATTAAAGCATTAGCAATAAAATAATTAACATCCCAATCAGTTCCGGGTGGGATTTCAATATCAAATTCAGCCTTAAAAGCAGGGCCATAATTATAGGAAACCGGGAATGGTGCGGCAGTTCCCGACAATCCAAGAGAGGGTCGCCCATCGGGGTCTTTAAAATAACTTGTTGTTCCAATAGTAAAATTGACATATCCTGCCGGAACCCATTTATTACCTGTTCCATAAAGTCCGGGCGTTGAACCAAAATAGCGAATGACAATAAATTCGGTATCTTTGGTGTGTAATCTTGCTTTTAATGTAGCATTACCAATACCCGAAACGAATACTGATTGTGGAGATTCGGAAAGTGCCGCCAACCGCTTAGGTGGTAATTGCCCTATGTCCTCAACTCGCCATTCATATCCTTGCCTACGCACTGTCAATGTATAACACCATACTTTAATTATTAGACCCGCTATTTAATACTACACTTTCAGTTAAAAGAAAGGCCACAACCACATGAACGATTTGCATTAGGATTATTCATCTTAAAGCCACCACCCATCAGTTTATCTTCGTATTCAATAGACATCCCATTCAATAAAGAGGAGTCCAATTCGTGAACAGCGAGTTTAACTGTATCTTGTGAAATTATTTGATAAGACTTTGTTGGCTCATCCTCTAATAATTCTAATTCATAAATATAGCCGGAACAACCGCCGCCCTTTACCATAATGTAAAGCCACATATCGGTATCACCCATCAATCCTTGAAGTGTGCTTACTGCCTTTTCACTAAGGGAAATATCACAATCAACAACCTCACGATTACTTGTATCGGGATTATAAATGCTTGAACCACAATTGCTCATAATAGCACCTCAAGATAGGATTAAACTTCTAAATCATCAATGATGCCATCGCTGTCATCATCATCATCTATATGGTCATCTAATGAATCATTATCGTGGTCAAATTGACCTGTTAAATCATTACCATCATTATTTTCAAACCAATCGGAAAGTCCATCATTGTCATCATCAGTATCATAAGAGTCCCAAAGGCCATCATTGTCGTGGTCGTAGCGGTATGAAGACCATGCCCCACCCACTTCATCCACATCAAGAATGTTATCGTTGTCATCATCAGTATCAACACCATCATTCAAACCGTCATTGTCATGGTCACGACTTGCATCTGTGCCATTAGTATAAAAGTCTTTGTAGTTGTCAATACCATC
>Ga0307995_1002400_pt1 | contig 10937 bp, 10 predicted proteins | sample EllFjometagen262_FD_203132 | JGI IMG/M metagenome (GOLD analysis project Ga0307995, IMG submission 203132) | Marine microbial communities from Ellis Fjord, Antarctic Ocean - #262 | ecosystem: Environmental > Aquatic > Marine > Unclassified | place: Southern Ocean | collected 2014-11-02
AAATCAATTGGGGTAGAACCAGATTTTAACTTTACAATCCTGCCTTTTGGGGTAAAAACATATACCTCGTCATATACCAGATCTGTTTTAATGGCCTCAACAAATTCACTGGTGTCTAAAGATCTTTTATTCAGGTCCATGAAACTTTCAACCCATTTCCTTGCGCCAATAACCTCAGGCCCAAACTGATCTTTGGTTTTATAAGACCAATGTGCAGCAATGCCATTGCCAGCTATATTCTCCATGCTTTTGGTTTGAATTTGCACTTCTATAGGAAGGCCATCCAAAGCAATCAATGAAGTGTGAATAGCTTGATACCCGTTAGACTTCGGAATTGCGATGTAATCTTTAAATTTCTGCTCTATGGGTTTGTGAATATGATGAATGGTCCCCAGTGACCTATAGGCATCATCTACAGAATTAACTATGACCCGAAAGGCAAATACATCCAATATTTCTGCAAATGGTTTTTTCTTGTGCTTAATTTTAGAGTAAATGCTATAAAGTGATTTTTGTCTGCCTTGCACTGTAGCCAAAATATTATTATTTTTAAGATGGTATTTAAATTGTTTTCGCAATTTAGAAATAATTCGCTGTCGCCCTCCCGCTGCTTGCTTAATAGCTGATTCTAGCATTCTAGCTCGCATAGGATGCAGGCATCGAAAAGCCAAATCTTCTAAAGCCAGCCTAATATCTTGCATGCCAATCCTGATGGCAATGGGGCCATAGAGCTCTAAAGTCTCAATAGATTTTCTGATCTGTTTGTCTCGCGGCAAAAACTCAATGGTCTGCATGTTGTGCAATCGATCACATAACTTAACAATAATCACTCTAATATCCTTCGACATGGCTAATGCCATCTTTTGAAGATTATTAGCATTTCGATCTTCAATGCTATCAAAATCTAATTTATTTAAATTACTTACCCCATCAATAATTGCAACTGTGTCTTTACCAAAGAGCTTTTCCAAATACGATTTTTTAAAGAGGCTGTCCTCCAAAACATCATGCATCATCCCAGAGCAAACAGTTTCTACGTCTAAATGCAGATCCAGTAAAAGTAAGGTAACAGCAACCGGATGAGTAATGTAAGGAGACCCTTCTTGGCGAAATTGATCTTGATGTGCTGAGCTAGCAATATTAAAAGCTTGCTGAAGAAGGTCTAGCTCCTTCGGCAAGAAATAAGATTTTGCAGCTTGTAGGATATTTTCTGGAAGAGGGTCAAGTAGCTTTTTATTAGAAAAATCGAATAAAGCTTTATTGGGAATGGACTGGTCACTCAACTAGAAGCTCCAGGAAAAACATTAGCCGATGTATTCGTCTTGAGGTTTTTGTCGATCAATTGCAAATTCATCTAACAGCAAGTCTTCTTCCAGTGTTTTATCTAAAATTTCTTTAGTGATGAGGCCTGCTTCTATCTCTCTTAATGCGACGATGGTTGGTTTGTCATCTTCCCATTCAACCATTGGTTCCCTGCTGGTTGTCGATAGTTGCCGCGCTCTTCCTGAGGCCAATAAAATCAATTCAAATCGACTTGCAACTTTATCTAAACAACCTTCTACTGTAATTCTTGCCATAGTGTTTTACTCCGAGGGCGTATTCTAGTGCTTATTTACCTAAGAAGACAATAGCTGAGCAAGAAACAGTTGAAGTTCTTGCCTATTTTGCTCATTAACAGGCGTTTCTTTGGTAATAATTTGATATAAAACCTCAGATGCCTCATCAAATAAGTCATTGATAACTAAGTTTTTATATTCACTTGCGCACATAAGCTCTTTTTTTGCATTTTCTAATCGTAGATTAATTGCAGAAAGGTCGTTATCACCTCTTTGTTTAATCCTATCCTCTAAAGCTTGGATTGAAGGAGGCAGAATAAAAATTGACTCGTAATTAAAAGCAAGGTCATGGATGAATCTAAAGCCCTGAACGTCAATCTCTAGAATTAAACTTATACCTTCGTCTAACTTAGATTTTACAAAGTCTACCGAGGTGCCATACCAGTTACCGTGCACTTCAGCACACTCAAGAAAAAAGTTTGCTTCTTTCTTAGCAATAAATTCTTCCTTAGATACAAAAAAATAATGATTACTATCAGTCTCCCCAACCCTAGGCGTCCTAGTGGTATAGGAGATGGAGAGCTCTAAAGGAAAATTAGATTGAACAGCTTTGTCCAAAACTGAATTAATTAATGTAGATTTTCCGGTACCTGACGGCGCTGACACTAAAAAAAGATTTGATTTTTGCATTTACTCTAAATTTTGTGCCTGTTCTCTTAGTTCCTCGACTTTCAACTTCATCGTCAAGGCTAGGTCCTTAAGATCAGGTTTTTCTATTTTAACAGAGAGTGTATTCACTTCGCGAAAAAGTTCCTGGAGGATAAAGTCCATCTTCTTGCCGTGTGCAGTTTTAAGCTTGAATAATTTTTGCAAGGACACCATATGAAAACTAATCCTTTCGAGTTCCTCGGCAATATCGTGCTTAAGTGCCAGTGTTGAAATCTCATTAGAAAGATCTTCTTTACGCAGATTAATATTTTTTTGCAGTAATTTCTTCTTAATAGATCTTAATCGATGCTGAAGCAGTGATGGAGCTGATCTCGTTAGTTTTAAATGGGCTTTGCTTAAAAAAGATAGTTTGCTGGACACAATTTTTTCTATTTTGGTGCCTTCAACAGCTCTGGATTCAAATAGATTCTTGATTGCAAGATTTAAGGCTTTCTTTCCCAGGGTAGAAATATCTTTTTTAAAAGTCTTTACCACCAATAACCCGGGAATATCCTTGATATCACTTAAACGAAGATCGCTGCCCTGAAAATCCTTGGTTGAATGCAGCGAATCTTTAAGATTCTGCAAACTCTTATTATTAATTTCATAAGAATGTTCAGATTGAAAGTTATCATTAACTTTAACTTCGAATGAACCGCGTAAAAACTGTTTCTTAATTTGCGCCTTAATGTACTCTTCGAATTCATTGGGAAGGCTATAACCTCTAAAAGTAATCTCAACAAATCTATTATTCACGGATTTGATTTCACACAGTACCTCTAAATCTCGTGAGGTCGCCAAACCATTTCCATATCCCGTCATGCTATAGAACATATTTTTCCTTTCATTTTTTTTAATATTATCCCATTAAACCGCTGTCTATTAACTTCTGAGGATCAAATGATTTGCCAGATTGATCCGAGGGAATAAAAAAATCTTCAAAAACTTTGCCCGGGCATTGTTCCCTAAATAATTCAGCGTAGCCTTTGGAGATCTCGCTACAAATAAAGACCCCTGCTAAGTGAGATAACTTTTTCTTAGTAAGATAATTAGAGATGATGTCTGCAAGAGCATTGCGGTCAAATCTATTGGCTGCTGTAAGCTTTAATTGAAATTTTTGTGACTCAAAGCTATTAACAAAATTTTGCATCCAATGATGCTTGCCATCATACAAGCCTGATGCTCGTAGAATTAATGGCTCGACTTTTGATTGCGCCTTTATAAATGCTTCATAGTTTAATATCACCTTACCTCTAAAATTTTCTGGTTGAGGCGTTTGTTCTTCTGTAATATTTTGTCCATTACTATTTCCATAAACTCTTGTCGAACTCACAATAACTAACTGCTCATAATTTATCTGAGCATTAAGATTGGTCATGATGCTATTGGCAGCCGCTAGAAATCCTTGTTGATAGCCTTCTTCATCAAACGAGGTTGGCTTGAGAATTATTATTACTGTTGAGATTTTTTGATGCTTTAATTTGAATGGTTCTCCAGAAAACCAATCCCACGGTAACCATTCAGAATTTTTATCTTGCACATGATTGCTTCTTGAGATTCCAATAAACTGATGGTCAGGAAGAGTGGATGAGATTCTCTGCCCAAGATCTCCGTAACCAATAATTAGTACTTTTTTCATATATATATTTCTAAAGTGCATATATTAAAAGTATTATCCATAGGTGGCTAATATTGAACTCAAGCAATTAAAAGGAATTGGTCCTTCTGTTGTAGAAAAACTTAACTCCTACGGGATTTTTAATCTCCGAGATCTGTGTTTTCATCTGCCCTCAGGGTATCAAGATAGAACCAAGCTTACGGAAGTCATGGACTTGGAATCTGGAGATGAAAAATTAATTAGGATCACAATAGTCTCCTCTCAATCTTTATATAGGCCTAGAAAAATGATGGTTTTAAAGTGCACAGATGGTTCTGCCTCTATCAATATTAGGTTTTTTTATTTCCATCCCATGCAAACAAAACAATTGAAAGCTGGGGCTGAGCTTGTGTGCTTTGGCAAAGTTAGTCTCAGTAGATTTGGACGAGAGATGATTCATCCGGAGTATGAGGTGATAGAGGTGGACGCAACCCCGGAACAAGAAACCTTAACCCCTATGTACAGAGTTCCAAAAGGAATTGGGCAAAAAAAAATACGCGGGTTCGTCTTGGCTGCTATGCAAAAGCTTGATTTTGATGATGATTTCCTCAGCCTCGAAAAATATGATGCATCTTTGGATATGAATATTTTAGAGGCTTTAAAGGCAATCCATAATCCCGCGCCAATGACTGATATTGATGATCTTTTACCTGGAGGCTCCCATCCTGCTCGAGTAAGATTACTGAAAGAAGAGATGATTGCCTTTCAAGCTGGTATGACTTTTCTGAAAAGAAAACAAAAAAGACATCATGCATTCCCATTAACCCAGGAAGGCTCTTGGAGCAATGAGGTGAAGCATAACTTCCCATTTAAACTGACTCAGGCTCAGTCGCGAGTCCTGGAAGAGATTCGGCATGATGTGTCTCAAGCAGTTCCTATGATGCGATTAATGCAGGGTGATGTTGGTTCGGGTAAAACGGTTGTTGCAGCTTTAGCTGCAGCGTTAGCCTTAGACTCATCTTACCAAGTAGCCTTCATGGCGCCTACAACCCTTCTGGCACAGCAACACTTTGTCAGTTTGCAAAATTTCTTTGGTGCAGAATCTAAGAAAATTGCTTTGCTCACAGGCAGCACTTCTGCAAAAGGAAGAAAGAAGGTGTTGCAAGATATGGAAGAGATGAAAGTGAGATTAGTCGTCGGAACACATGCATTGTTCCAAAAGGGAGTTAGTTTTTCAAATCTAGCGTTAATCATCATAGATGAGCAACATCGTTTTGGGGTAAACCAAAGATTGGCCTTAAGAAAGAAAAATGATTCTGAGAGCTCTGCTCCTCATCAACTCACTTTAACTGCAACTCCGATCCCTAGAACGCTTTCTATGAGTGTTTATGCGAATATGGACGTGTCTATCATTGATCAATTGCCGCCTGGAAGAAAGCCAATACAAACATCTTGCTTGCCCTTAAGCGGAAAAAATAAGTTGATAGAAAGGATTTTGGCAGCCACTAAAAAAGGAAGCAAGGCCTACTGGATCTGCCCTCTGATTGAGGAATCAGAAAATTTAGATTTGAATGCAGTGATGGAGACTTATGAATATCTCAAGGGATATTTTAGTGAAGCAAAAATTGGGTGCCTGCATGGCAAACTATCTGCGAAAGATAAACAAAGAGAAATTCAGAAATTTAAAGATAGCGAAACCTCTGTTCTAGTCTCAACAACGGTAGTTGAGGTCGGGGTTGATATCCCAGATGCCGATATTATGGTTATTGAAAATGCTGAAAGATTTGGCCTTGCACAGCTTCATCAGCTCAGAGGTAGAATTGGCAGAGGGAGCAAAGAAAGTTTTTGCATTCTTTTGCATAAAGATAAAATTGGAGAGATCTCTTCTCAAAGATTGGATGTTTTAGTGGGTACTCAAGATGGATTTAAAATCGCTGAAAAAGATTTAGAGATTCGAGGTCCAGGAGAGATTATGGGTGCTCAGCAAACTGGGATAGTGCCAATGAAGTATACGAACCTTGTAAGAGACAGTCAGTACCTCATGGGAACTAAAAAAGTAGCTGAGGTTATCTGCGATGAAGATCCTAAGCTCGCCAATCAATTAATTGAAAGGTGGATCTCAGGATCTATAGCTTTTGCAGATGCTTGACTTAAGCAATTAACTTATAGCAGGCCGTTAAGGGTCAGAAGCGGTGCGATCACCAAGCTTACAATTGCCATTACATTAATCAGAATGTTCATGGCTGGACCGGAAGTATCTTTGAATGGATCCCCAACAGTATCACCAACAACGACAGCAGCATGAGTATCAGAACCCTTTCCACCTAAATTACCTTTTTCAACATATTTCTTTGCGTTGTCCCAAGCGCCACCAGCATTTGCCATGAATAATGCTAAAGCCACGCAACCCAATAAACCGCCAGCTAGCATTCCACCTAGTGCCATAGCTCCAAGAGTAAAGCCAACCAATGGAGGCATTGATACTGCAATAACACCGGGAAGTATCATTTTTTTCAACGCTGCTTTAGTAGCAATTTCAACACATTTTTCTGAATCAGGATCAGCTGTACCTTCCATCAAACCATCGATTTCTCTAAATTGTCTTCTGATCTCATTGATCATCTCAAAAGCTGCATCGCCTACAGCTGTCATAGTGATTGAGGAAATTAAAAATGGGATACATATCCCAATAAACATACCAACCAGCACGATAGGCTGGCTAAGAGATAGAGTAAAGGCATCTCCAAAATTCAGTGTAATCACTGCAGAGAATGCTGAGATAATTGCAAGAGCAGCTAATGCAGCAGCTCCAATTGCAAAGCCCTTCCCAATAGCTGCTGTTGTATTGCCTAGCTCATCTAAAGAGTCAGTGATTTCTCTAACTTCTGGGCCCATGCCAGACATTTCTGCAATACCACCAGCGTTATCAGCAACCGGTCCATATGCATCAATTGCCATGGTTATACCAACAGTTGAAAGCATCCCAACTGCCGCAATCCCAACGCCATAGACACCGGATAATGTTGTTGAGATAAGAATAATTGTTGCTAGGATTAAAATCGGTATTACAACTGATTGCATGCCTACAGATAGTCCTGAGATCATCACTGTTGCAGGTCCTGTTTCGCCAGATTCAGCAATTTTTTTCACGGGCTCTCCACCCGTATAGTATTCAGTAATAAGGCCAATCAATACTCCGCCTACAGCACCGCATACCACTGCCCACCATACATTCATTGAGACCTCGTTCAGACTGGATATAAGGAAATATGCCATGATTATAAAGATGGCTGGAGCTAACAATGTTCCAGATCTAAGTGCGCTTGCAGGAGCTTTGGCCGCTTGTAATTTCACAATTACAATTCCAAGTATCGATGCTATTAAACCTATAGATGCTAGAGCCAATGGCAACATCATCATTTCTTCTGAGCCTAAAGTATAGGCAATAGCTATAGAAGCAATCATTGAGCCGCAATAGGATTCAAAAATATCAGAGCCCATGCCAGCAACATCGCCAACATTATCGCCGACGTTATCTGCGATGACGCCAGGATTTCTGGGATCATCCTCTGGAATTCCAGCCTCTATCTTGCCTACTAAATCTGCGCCCACATCAGCACTCTTAGTAAAAATACCGCCGCCAACTCGAGAAAATAAAGCTACCACTGAAGCGCCCATTCCAAAGCCTTCTAACGCATGAACATGATCTGCGCTGTAAAAATAGAATAGCCCGCCAAGCCCAATTAAGCCTAAAGAGGCAACGCATAAGCCCATGACTGAGCCTCCATAAAAAGATACAGATAAAGCAGCGGCTGCTCCGTGTTCTTGTGCAGCTGTAGCTGTTCTAACGTTTGCTTTGGTAGCAGCATACATTCCTATAAAACCGGCAAGGGAAGAACATGCAGCTCCAACAATGACTGCGATCGCTGATTCTTGAGAGATAAATACTGCTACTAACACCACTAATATTGTTACAAATACTAGCAGGTAGGTGTATTCAGTTTTCATGAACTTCATTGCGCCTTTATGAATTTCATCACCAATCTTTTTCACTTGATCAGTGCCATCGGAGTAGCCCATGACTAAACGAAAAACTATAAAAGCAACTACCAAACCGAGGACACCAAGAGCTGGTGCAAGTAATATATTCATTATCTCTCTCCTATTAAAAAGTGTGTAATTTTAACAAATAAAATAAAAATTTATCAATGCTTAGGCTCAGAATTAAAGATTTCTTCATCTAATTGATTTTCAGATTTCGCTACTATACATGCTATTGCTGCATCTCCGGTCACATTTACTGAAGTTCTAACCATATCAAGGACTCTATCAACAGCCAGAATAATTCCAATGGCCTCTAGAGGCAGATTAAATTGCTGCAGAATAATAATAAGGGTAATAGTTCCCGCTGAGGGCACTGCTGCTGTTCCTATGGATGTTGCCACCGCCAACAAGACCACTTGAGCATATTGAAATAGAGTTAGATCAATTCCTGAAATTTGAGCAATAAATACTGTCGCAAGTCCTTGCATGATAGCCGTGCCATCCATATTAATAGTAGCTCCAACTGGCACCACAAAAGAAGCAACATTTTGATTCACCCCAAGATCTTGATGAACGGTCTTTAATGTCACGGGGATAGTTGCTGCACTTGATGAGGTAGAAAATGCGAAGAGAGCAACATTTTTAATTTTTTTAAAGAAAATAATGGGATTCAAGCCCCCAATAAATTTTAGAAAGAATGAATAAGTAACTAATGCATGAAAAAAAAGTAATGCAATCAATAAAACAACATATGCCAACACGTCTTGAAAGATATCTAGCCCATCAGCAATAACAAATTTTCCAATCAAACAGAAGACACCGATAGGTGCAAAGCTCATGATCATTACAATCAATTGCAAAAATACCGTATTAAGCTTTGCGAATGATTCGCTAAAATTTCCAGTTAAATGATTTGTCTTGTTTAAGGCTAGCCCAAATAAAATACTAAAAAAAACAATGGCCAGCATCTGGTTATCAGCCATGGCTTGAATAATATTTGAAGGGAAAATACCAGTGATGGTTGAGTAAATGCCTTGTCCTTGAGGAAGAGAGCTCGGAGCTGCCATTATAATGTCTGAGCTGTAATTAGAGCCAGGCTGAAAGAAGGCGCCTGCCAATAAGGCTAAGGTCACTGCAATCGCTGTTGTTAAGAGGTAGAAACCAACAGTTTTGATGGTTAAAGATCCTAATGATTGAGAGCTACCTAAAGAAGAGATACCAGTAACTAATGAAAAGAAAACCAGCGGCACCACTAACAGCTTCAACAGATTCATGAAGATCTCTCCACCCATCTTAAAGATGTAAAGCTCTACAAATTGATCAACTGAGCTTGGGACAACATTGGTATAAAAAAGAAATGATCCTGCTGCAAACCCTAGAAATAAACCTATGATTATATTTCTAGTTAGGTTTGTAGGTGTATCTATCATTATATTTCCGTCATCTCAAAATCCTCTTTGCCAACTCCGCAATCTGGGCATAGCCAATCATCCGGCACATCGTCCCAAGCAGTGCCTGGAGCAATGCCATCATCTGGCCAGCCCAACTCTTCATCATATATTAAACCGCAAACGATGCATTCCCATTTTTTATATTCCATGTTCTCTCTCAATGATCTGGACTAAAAAGTCACATTAATGAAAATTTAAGCAAGTTATAATATCAGATTTTAGAGATCTAATTCATGCGCACAAAAAGAATCGGAAAATGGCTTCTTGAACCAGAGCTTCGCATGCACTTAAATGATGCAGAGGCCCTCTCTTGGTTGCTAGAAGATGGCTCCATCACTCAGAAAATTTCTGGTATGGCAATTTTTAAGTTAGAGATTATCAGGGATCAACTTGGACTGGCGAGCATGGATGGGTACTTGGCACTCGGCCTTTTTCCGCAACCAGTAAGAGTTCGTGAAGTTATTCTGTCTGGCAATAATCAACCCATGGTGTATGCAAAAAGCATCATCCCTCTCTCGACCTCCAAGAAAGGATATCCAGAGCTTGGAAAAATAGGGAGCAAGCCTCTGGGTGATTTGATCTTTACCAGCGATCTATTTATCAAGGAAAGCAGAATGTTTGCGCCATTCGTAAAGCATGGTGATCCATCTAAGATATGGGGCAGAAGAACAAATTATTCGGTTCAAGGATATCCATTTAGCATCATGGAGGTATTCTTGTAGAATCATGCAAAAAATTACTGCCATCTTTGAGCTCATGAGGCTTGATAAACCCATTGGAATCTATTTATTGCTCTGGCCTGCGCTCATAGCTCTGGTAATAAGCGCTAAGGGGCACCCTCTACTCTGGCAAGTAGGCATTGTAGTGCTGGGCAGTGTTCTGGTTCGCTCAGCAGGATGTGTCATTAATGACATTTGGGATAGGGATTTAGATGGCAAGGTAACTAGGACAAAAACCAGGCCTCTCCCAAGCCAAAGACTAACCCTCACAGAAGCATGGTTAATTTTTGTGGTCATAGGAGGCTTGAATCTTTCTTTATTAACTCTGGTGAATATTAATACACTAATAATTAGTATGTTATTTGCTGGATTAATTATTTTATATCCCCTAACTAAAAGATTTTTTATTGGACCTCAACTATTCTTGGGCATCACCTTCAACCCAGTCATTATTGTGTTTGCACTAACGGAACAATTAAGCAATCCTGTCATGCCATACCTATTCTTTACAATTGCATCTCTGACTATTGCCTTTGATTCATTTTATGGATTAACGGACAAGGAGGATGATCTCCATTTGAAGATAAACTCTACTCCTTTGTGGTGGGGCAAAAAAACTCTACCAATAATTATGGGATTTCAAATCATGGCTATTTGTCTATTAGGAATGATTGGAAAAATTGATGAGCTTGAATTAATTTGGTTTCTAGGACTAATTATTCTAGCTGGTTTTTTTATTTTTCAGCACAAGCTTGCAAGAGAGAAAAAATATTTAGCCGCATTTAAAAATAATCATTGGGCCAGTCTCATTCTTTTAATTTTGGCTCTAGGCTCCTATAGTTTTTAGCAAAAATAACATGCA
>Ga0307995_1002405_pt1 | contig 10925 bp, 12 predicted proteins | sample EllFjometagen262_FD_203132 | JGI IMG/M metagenome (GOLD analysis project Ga0307995, IMG submission 203132) | Marine microbial communities from Ellis Fjord, Antarctic Ocean - #262 | ecosystem: Environmental > Aquatic > Marine > Unclassified | place: Southern Ocean | collected 2014-11-02
AACGGGAAGACTGTAAAGCGGTTCTTTAAGCGGCTGTTGAGGAAACATGGTGGGGAACCCCAGAAGATCGTAACGGATAAATTGAGAAGTTACGGTGTTGCCCACAGGGAATTGATACCAGAGACGATCCAAAACACATTGCAATATGCCAACAGTCCCCTAATTTTCCGCATTCAATGGAGTTAGGGGGAGTGACGACATTTGGCTTATTCGTTCGCGGCATCCTGCTCCAGCCGGCGCGCGCCGGCGAGAATACCCGGCAGGGCATGATTGCCTTCATGGCATGAGTATTCATACATGCCCTGAGAAGGTCGCATGGGCATTTCGCCTGTCCAAGGCTGGGTATAGAGGTCTGGATCATCGATGGTAAAGGAGTACAGAACTGTCTCGTCGGCAACACGGCGGAAGCGCTCGGTAACAACTGTGTTGACCGATGGGCTGATACCAAAGCCATTGGCTACCTCCCAATGGTTAAAATTCTTTGTGACAACTACCAGTGTGTCATCCTCATAATAGCCTACCGAATCACCCAGCCACTTGTTGTAGGGCAGGTCGCGGTGTTGCTGATCAATCTTGACGATGCGCGCGTCGTGCACCATCTCTACTACAAGCACCACATGGTCGGGGCTCTGTACGATCTGCATATTGTTGTTATACACGCTGCTCAGAAAAGGCGTGCTGGAGGAAAACGCCTTTAGGCAGCGATCCGATAGTGCCCTGCCTTCAGGACCGTCGCTGCGGCCCAGCGCTGCTGGAAATTCATAGACAGCCTTTGCCAACTGTCGCCTGGTGGCAGAGGCCTGTTCCTTGAACGGTATCTTGCCGTTGGCAGGGTCTACAATGATGGAGGTTCGATACTTGCCGTCAATGAGTGCCAGGGTATCCCCAATGCTAAAGTAGGCAGGGTCGTAACCGCCCACATTGGTCTCATCGTCCCGTCTATTGGTGCCAAAATTTTGATAGTCATCGAGAATCTGATCGGTGGGTTCCAGCGTGCTCAGCATGGTAGCTTCGTCAATTTCCAGCCCAGCCCCTTCATACTGATCTGGCCGTTGCAGACCGGTGCGGGTTTCATAGGTCCAAACACCCTGTAAATCCGGTGCGCCAAAGCTTAAGCGCGGTGGGGTATAGTCGGCCACTTGTGCAGCGGCGAGCGAGTTTAGTGAAATTAGCAGCAAGCTCAGAACAGCTTGGGTCTTGTGGTTCTTGAAGCTACACATGTCATTCTCCTGACGGTGGAATAGAGGGGACAGCTACAACTTAACAACTTAGTGTTCCCTTTATTTATTGGTATCACCCTGTGAGAAATAGTTTCTCGTTTGCAGATTAGTCAAGAAGTGGCGACAAAGTAGAGAAATAAAGGATTCGAGATTTGTGAACCCAGAAGGCTCACATTGGGCCGCTTAGGGTCTTAAGTTGTTAAGTTGTAGCTATCCCCCGATATTTTTTAAAGCGCGTAAACTACTGGATATTTACTCTGACCCCAATTCTTATTTACTCTGACCCCAATTCTTAATTATTTTCCACGACTATTATTAGGTTTGTTCAAGTTTTCCGCACTTTTTCAATTCTTTTGGTGAAGCATCGATCAGGGTTTTCGGACTTCTATTGGTTTTTTGGGACAAGTATTATTACTCTTCTTGGATATCAGTAACAAATGTTGCAAGAAATGTTACAAATATTACAGTGCTACCTATAATTGACCAGAACCCTAGAGCTACAATTATTGCCAGTTGAGGTTCCCATATTTTTCCGGCTGCGGTAATAGTGAGCACCGGCAGCCACAAGGCCCACCCTATGATAGTGATAGTGCTTCCTAGAGGAGTGGGTGCATTAATCCGAAATCTACGCTTCAGATACCAGGTCAAATATAGAGCAACAGAGACCAAGGTATATGCACAAGTAATTCTCGTCACGAGAGATATATCTTCCAGAAACCCTATTAGGACGAGAGGCAAGATGCATACGGATGCTGCTAGCATGCCGCTTTCCGTAAAAAAGTGAACCAGCAAACGCTGATGAGGTGTGGCGTCCTCGCCGATCGTCAATTTAACGGAAGCCACAATTGAAGAAAACGCTACGAAAGCAACAATAACTTCTACCAGTAAAATTAAAGTGTCTATTTCTTGATCCAACAACTGTTCCTCCAGTTTGGGATATGGGCAAGCGATCTTTCAGTTATTCGAAACACATAACGCCCTTAATAATAGGGGCAGCGTAGCTGCCTCCTTTTTGATTTGTTTGTTATGTTTCAAACCATTTGTACATAACTAATGCATCAACGAAGCCGAGATTTGGGTGGTTAAAAGCGTTTGGCAACCTACCAACTATTTCAAACCCAAGCTTTTCCCAAAGACGAACTGCACCTTCGTTTGAGGCAGCAACAAAATTGAACTGCATAGCTTTATAATCTAATCCCTTCGCTATTTTCTGAGAATGCTCGCACATTGCCGTAGCAAGTCCTCTGCCTCTTGCTTTTGATGAAACCATATAGCCACAATTACATACATGGTTTCCAGGACCGGAATGATTCGTGGCGATGTAATAAGTGCCTAGTATTTCCCCATTCTCTTCGAATATGAATGTCTTCTGCGGATATTCCATCCATAGTTTAAAGGCTTCTTCTTTTGTAGTGCTTCTGTCATAAGCATAGGTTTTGCCTGCCGACGCAATTTCCTCAAAAATTGGCCATATCGAATCGAAATCGTGCTCGGCAGCTTCTCGGATTTCCATATCTTGTAGCTCCACTGGGAACATAACAATTGCATAACAGGCTCTTTGTCCGTTAGTACATTATATCTACCGACCCACCTACTAACCAATTTTACTTTCGGTGTTAAATATTGGGGTCAGAGTAAATATCCAGTAGTTTAATTAAATGGGGTCCGAGTAAAAATACAGGACTGTATTTTTACTCGGGCCCCATTTAATTATTATTGCCAGTGTAAGGCCTTAAGTTGTCAAATTGTAGCTGTCCCCTGTATTTCTGAAGTAGAGGTGTTGACTGGACGTCGAGTAAGGCCAGCCAGAAGAAAACGCAAAAGCGCGTAGACTACTGGATATTTACTCTGACCCCATTATTAATTACTAATCGACGATAGCACCATACACCAGCGCCGCCAGCTGACCCCGTATGTCGCCGGTTCCAGGCACCGCCATGTGTTGCGTCATGCCGACCACCACGAGGTCCTCTTCAGGATCGATCCAGAAAGTGGTGGCAGCGGCCCCACCCCAGTAGAACGTGTCTTCACTGAAGGGAAAGCCAAGCTGTCCCTTATCGTTGACCACGGCAAAACCCAATCCGAATCCGGTTGCTGAGCTGAAGATCTGTTCTTCAGTGAGGTGATTCGACGACATGAAATCAACAGTGCGCGAGCCGAGAATCCGCTCACCGTTGAGTATGCCCCCATCCAGCATTGCCTGGGTGAACTTCCAGTAATCTTCGGCGGTGGATAGCAATCCATAGCTGCCGCGATTGAAACCATGGTCAACGGTATAACTGTTCACGGACCAAGGCTGCACCAGCACTCCACCTGCAGGATGGTTATATTCATTGTCGATAGGCACCAGCTCGCCATTGCGCATCCAGTGCACCGGACCCAGGCGTGACGCGTTGTCCGAATCCACCCAATAGCCGGTGTCTGTCATTGCCAGGGGCTCGAATAGTTTGCTGGCCAGATATTCATCGGCGCGCATGCCGGACAGGACTTCTACTAGGCGCAGCGCCACATCCGGGCCTACGCTGTAGCGGTACTGGGAGCCAGGCTGATTCATCAGCGGTAGGTCAGACAGCAGCGTTATCATCTCCTCGAGGGAGGTGTCGGTGTCGAAAACGCCCGAGCCCACGAAACGCTCATCGTATTCGCTGGTACCAAGACCGTGGGAGAGACCGGCGGTGTGACGCAGCAGATCCTGCACCGTGGGTTCGCGTTCCATGGCCACGGTTTCATCGAGGGGCCCATCGGGAGTGCGTAACACCCGTAGGTTCGCGAATTCCGGAATATACCGTGAGACTGGATCCCGCAATTGAAACCTGCCTTCCTCATAAAGCTGCATCAACGCGGTTGTGGCAATGGCCTTGGTCATAGAGTAGATGCGAAAGATAGAGTCGGTGCGCATGGGTATCTCGCGCTGCACATCCAGGTAGCCCACGGCGCTGTGATGCACGATCTTGCCGTGACGCGCCACCAGGGTGACGATGCCGGCGAGTTCACCGTCATCTACCTTCTGTTGGAAAAAGGTGTCGATGCGCTTGAGGCGGTCAGCATCGAAGCCAACTTCTGCCGGTGCAACCACAGGCAGGTGGTCGTCGGCATAGAGCGGATAGCAAACTACCGCGATTAACACTAGTGAACTGCTTAGAAACCGTTTTAACAACATGGCTATAACCCTCATTATTTTTGTTGGCGCTACTGTTATTGGTGCTGCTATTGCTGATACAGACGTAAGGTATAAAAGCGTTTTGGGGACACTATCAATCTAACTACTTAAGTCTAACTCTTAGTATCCCATTGTGGTAATTAAGTAAACAGCCTAGCGTCGTTAAGTTGTTAAACTGTTAGTGTCCCCTAGTCCTCCCAAGGGAGAGCCGAGGAAGATTGTCACTGACAAATTGAGAAGCTATAACGTGGCGCACAGGGAACTGATTCCTGAAACGATTCACGATACAACCCAGTATGCCAATAATCGAGCTGAGCTATCGCACGAATCGACGAGAGTCAGAGAGCGGGGCATGCGTAAGTTTAAATCAATGCGGAAAGCACAGCGGTTTTTGAGTGCGCATGCAGCGGTGTACAATTTGTTCAATCTTGGGCGGCATTTAGTGTCAGCTGAGAACTATCGTTTCTTTAGACGGCGAGCCTTCGCGTCTTGGGAAAAGGCAGCGGGAATATAGAAGCTGCTACGTACTAGATTTTCAGAGCGGGAATAGTTAATTTGTCAGTACCCTTTCTAGATATAGTGCTCGCTAATCGCTATTACGAAGGCTTCCCTAATCTTTTTTCTTATATTCTCAAATTCTGGTAATTTTTCAGCGTTAGTCTCATTTACATATAATCGACGATTTACTTCTAGCATGATGGCGCTTACTCGCGGGTCACAGTGGTATTTGCTGATTGGTACTAGGGCTCCAGAAAACGGGTCGTTAAATGATGTTTTCCAGTCGTAGCTTGTAAATTTTTTGGCTATAGTATCTGCGAATTTCCTGTCTGAATGGAAATCATCAGTGCCAATACAAATGTCTGGGCGCGAAGCTAGCGGGTCAGCAAGTTCATAAGGGAGCGCTATGCTCGGAAAGCTATGGCAATCGATAACAAGGCATCGGTCATGAACTTCTAAGGCTGCCTCTACTAAGTCTTCGAGTTTTTTGTGGTGCGGGTTATAATACTTCTGAATCAAGATTTCGCGCTCTTCAGCACTTATTGAGCGTCGAAGAGCACTCATTCCTGATGATTTTGTGTAGACGACGCCCATGCCTCGTTCATGCATGGGTTCTTGCTTGTCATCAGCGAAACGCTCGACGTCAACTACAAGTCTGCTCACTGGCGCTCGCACGATTGAGTCGCCTGAAGACTCAGCAGAAAAAAGAGCCAAGGTATGATGGTCGGTCATACGAAGTATTTCTGCACTCAACTTCGAATCGTCCAGAATAAATTGGGACTTAATGTTTTCAGGGATCTCAGTAGAGTCATGAGGTACATGCAACACTACCCAGGGTGGTAATTCTTTCATTCAGTCGGCCGTATATAAACAGATTTACACGTTTTTGAAAGTTCGGGTTGTCAGAACATTATGAAATTATTTTAGTAGTAGCTTGTAGAAATTCCTCGCTAATCAAGTAGGGGGCATTATCAATGGTGTTTATTCTACTTGGTATACAGCGGGCCTCCGAGCGGTTTCATATAATCGTTCGGCGATAACAGAGATTTCTTCTTTCATAACCAAAAGCTCTAGCCATGACTCAGGAATTCCTTCTATCCCATAATAGGCCCCCGCGATCTGCCCACAAATAGCTGCTGTCGTATCGGCATCGCCACCAAGATTAGATGCTTTCAAAATTGCTTCCCTGAATGAATCCGTCGTATGAAAGCACCAAAAAGCGGCCTCTAGGCTTTCTACTACATAGCCGGTTCCTAAAATTTGATCCGAGTTCTTCGTCCGATAGTCACCTTGGGAAATTGCTTCTATTTTGGGTGAGCTGTATTCGGGGTGCGCATTAGATAACAGCACTCTATCCTTGGGCACCCCGTTAAAGGAGTTGAATAAACATCTTGTTAAGAGCTGCGTTGCCTCTAAGCATTCCTGAGCGCCATGAGTAGTTCGAGAGCTTTCGGAAGAAAAATGTATCGCTTGTTCTAAATCAGGGTAGTAGTACATAGGAATCGGAGCTAAGCGCATGATTGAGCCATTGCCAGCGGAATAGGGATCTTGCGATCCACTGAAAGGCTCTCCTGTATCTAAGTAGGACATAAGCGCGTCTCCGACAGTTATCCCAATATCAAAGCAGCAACCATTACTGCTTAGGTAGCCATCCTGCCACCACGCACAGTACTTATCCATTTGGTCCTTGGCATCGAAACCTTCGCAGTCAAGCAGGCTAGTAGCTAGGCAGAGCGCCATTGATGTGTCATCTGTCCATTCGCCGGGCTGAAGGTTAAATGGCCCTCCGCCAATCATGTCTTCAATAGGCTCGAAACTACCGCGTGATTTGAACTCCAGCGCGGTACCGACGGCATCCCCTATCGCGAGGCCTAGAAGGCACCCTTTAAATTTTCTTAATAGGTTAGTGTTTGTCAATATATCCGCTTCTTGCTGAACAAGCCCTTTAGGCAGATCTTTGACCAAAGGGCTCTGAGTATTTGGCCGCCTCGCCAGAGAATCTTCTAAACAACTTTGATGAGCAGCCCTGAATTAAGCCTGTTCAATTCCACCTGCAATAGGCTAAGGCTCAATTCATTAGATGCTTCTACACATCTGAAGTTACTACCTGGCCTAGGGCCATCAATGAAGAGCAACTCACCTCTAATGCCATCTTCGACTCTACTTAATTCTGGCAAAAGCGCATCTAATTCCTTATATGCCTTGGCCACAGACCAGTCATGGTAACACCAAGAGTCGAACACCTGCTCCGGAGGGCATTCAGCCTCAAAGTCAATATCCCCCCAATCCTCGCGCCATTCATCTTCATTTCCCTCCCAGTATCGCAGAAGGTATTCACGCCAAGTCATCGAAGGCGGTTCCTCATATACAGGCCCAAGACAAAATTGCAGGCCGAATTCAGACGCGACGTTCAGGACCCGCTGCGGATTTGGAGGCGGGATTATTAGTGCCTCTCCATGGTTTTCATAAAAGCTAAACGCTTTTTCATAAAAAGAGAGTGGGTTAAAAGCGGTTCCAACCGCGCCTATAATAAACTGTCTACGGGTAAGCATAATATATTCCTGTTTAGTGCTTTGCTTAATTGCGGGCGCACAAGCTGGTTAACAAATGCCCAATCCTGAGGGAGATCAACCCAATAAAAAACCCGATCCAGCATAGCTAAATCGGGCTTAGAAAAGCGTCCGGTTTAGCTGGTATTTGTATAGCACCCCGCAATCTGGATCAACTCGGTGCTGTGCCTCTGATTGTAATACGCAAAGCTAAAGATTGGCAAGTGAGAAGCTAGGTGGCACTGCGAATGAACTTGTTACCTTGGACATGGCACAGTAACTTGATAAGTTGCAGTGTCCCCTGTCCATGCATAAATTACTGGATATTTACTCTGACCCCAATTCTTAATTTCTTCTTCGTTTAAGTTGTTTATTAGATACTCGTATTTATAACTTGGACTTCCCAATGTTTACTGGATAACAATCAGCACTGAAAAGACTTATTCTAGCGACGACGTATCAACACTTAATACCCGTTAGATTTGTCCAGCCATTCATGGATAAGTTGGCGTAACTCGGCGGAGATTTGGGTCTTCCAAGTTTCAACTGTTTTAAGTGGTGTAACGCCATAGTCGTCTTCTATTCGTACATTTGCACCGTGATCTAGCAAGAAAACACTCATTGTGTAATGGCCCTCCCATACCGCAAGTAATAGCGGGGTTCGTCCTCGATAATCAGTGTACTCAATGTTTGCCCCGCCATTGATTAAAGCTACCACTAGCTCCAGGTTCCCACCGTTTGCTGCCTTTAATAACGCCTGGTCATGCTCCTCATTAGAGTGATAGGTAGCAGCCATCAAGTATTTGACGACTTCAGCATGTCCCTCTCTGCCGGCGAGATCGATTGGAAGTTGGCTTGTACGGTCCGGTTTTCGAGCAGATGCGCCGTGCCCGATCAGTAGTGCGACAAATTCAGCTTGCCCAAAATAGGCGGCTAAATGGAGCGCCGTCCAACCCATCGCATCTGGCTCGTCAATACTCTCAGTGGCGGGGTCATAATTATCAATCGCCTTCCGCTCACCTTGCCGTACAGATTCATGCAACTCGGTTTCAGCAATTGGATACACACTGTCAAACCCACGAGAATCGAGCGTGTGCTTGTGCCACCTCATATAATGTTCGTTACTGCAGAATTCAACTTGGAGATTAGGCTTTTTCAAATTGATTATCAGTCCTTTACTAGCACTATCACCGCAGATTTCGCATTGATTGATCCCTTGCCTGGGCTTCGGAGCAAGCCTTCCAAGCCAGGGTATACGGACATATCCTCCTGAATATAGGCCTCTTGTGCTGATCGGGACATGGATGTCAGGCTCAGCGCGCGTAATGTTAGCGCAATAGGTCCACGCTCGATCCCAGATCGGGATCTTATGGACTGAGCAAAAAGGTAATCGCGTGGTAGGTAACGCTGTTTTCACATTCGTCGATGTTTGATTTGCCCGGTTGTGCCGACAATTCATACAATTATCAGTGCCGCCATTTGGCATATTTCTGCCCTCTCATTTGTAAGAAGTGTTTAAAAAGCGCTGAGAAGCCCAGGTTATGGAAGTCAATTAAATTAGGTTCATTTTGATATTATTCTTTGATGCCAAGCTGACTCTACAGCACGACAAAGTTTGCAATACACTACTTTGCGTGTTTTCGGAAAATCTTCACTATATCTACTACCACCGGGCAACTGATGGCATGAATTAGGAAACAATGTTGTTAAGGCCTCTATGTATTCAGAAGATCTGGATGGCAGCCAAATTCCATACATGATTTCTGCTTCACCTGAGTAGAGCTGGCAACGATGGATTATGCAGTATCTTTCGTTCAAGCTTTATCTCTTTTAGTCACGGGATCATAGGGACACTAACAATTTAACAACTTAGTGCTGTTCAAGCATAGTGCCCCTTTATGCGCCATGGGCTCATTGTCATTTACGTTGCCGAAGAACCGTAGGGGATTCAAATATATCCCAGTGCTCCCCACCATCATTTAAAGCCTCAGCGATCTTTCTTTCCTCGTAACTCATTTCAAACACTTTGAAATGAGCCGCTTCTACTAGGGCTTTGAGGTCTGCCTTCTCCATAAATCCCAGAATACGAATTGAAGCCATGACTCCGTTGATGTAGTGCGTCTCAGATTCGCCAGCCGGGCCTGTTAGTTTCACTTGTTCATAGTAACTGGCTAACCTGGCATTCAGAAAATTTATAAGCTTGTCTCTATCGTCCACCTGCATTTTCTCCATTCCCCACAGGCTTAACTTTCAAGGGTCAAACTACGTTGGCCGGGTTGCCAGCGAGAAAGATCCAGCGTGGTTTTTCCAATGCCAAGTTTGCGTACCCACTTGGCCGTTGCGTCTAGAGTGGCCCAGGTTTTGATGGCTCCTTTTAAGGTAGAGGCAGTCATTTTGCCGGCAGGTGTTTCAACTTCAATGTAGAAGTGGGAGCTATCGGCAATAATGTGTAAGCGCTTTACGGCACCTGCTTCTATCAATGTTTTTAAGGCTCGCTCATTCATTTTCAGTCCCGTCTTCAAATAGCACCTGTTGCTCAGGGATGGAGATGTCAGTGGCCTCGCAGTGGCGAATAATCAACACTTCAACCATATTGGCAATGCTTCGATGCTCTGTCAGGGCGGCCGTTCTAAGCACGTCCTTGAGAATAGGGTCTATGCGTAAGTTTAGTGTGGTGGTTTTCTTCGCGGGCATGGGCAGCTTGGCTCGATTGAAGTATATGCTACACATTGTAACGCATAACTAACGCATAACAATAGCCTGTATTTGTGTGAGTTGGCTTTCAGTGGGGGAAAGTAGAAGCCAGGAAACCAGAGGAGACTGATAACTTATCAACTCAATGACGCTAAGTCGCAAAGCATCAGTGCCCGTGATCTCCTGCCGCTAGTCCTGCTTGGTCTCACACCAAACTTCTCGGGCTAATTCTTTCGCTTGAGCCACAGCCAACAAACCTTCCATGTTAAGCCAGTGAAACTGATCTAGGCCGCAGTCTTCGCTCTCACTGAGCCAGTATTCCTTCAATAGAAACAACGCAGCTTCCTCGCGAGTGAGATTTTCACGTGGACAAAAGAGCACATCCTCAGCCGTTTCCCATTTCCAGGGTATGTCGCTGTCATTAAAGTAGCTTACCCAGAAGACCCAGCGCTTTTGACTGCTATCAAGACTAAGATGGTAATTGCTGATCCGGTTGTTCATCGGAGACCATGCCCATTCTGCTTGGAGCAGGAATGAAGCACCTCTAGGCATCTTTTTGGGGACACCATTGGAGCCTGCTTGACCGAAGTTGGACTGCAGGCTTTCAGGTTCTAGTGGCAAATCAGGGACTATATAGACCCGCTGCTGTGGAAGTTCTTTTAAATCCATTAAAGGATTAGGTTGCTTAGACATAACACTCTCCGTTTTAGTGCTTTGCTTAATTGCGGGCGCACAAGCTGGTTAACAAATGCCCAGTTTCTTGGGGAAACCAATCCAATAAAAAACCCGATCCAGCATAGCTAA
>Ga0307995_1002407_pt1 | contig 10919 bp, 16 predicted proteins | sample EllFjometagen262_FD_203132 | JGI IMG/M metagenome (GOLD analysis project Ga0307995, IMG submission 203132) | Marine microbial communities from Ellis Fjord, Antarctic Ocean - #262 | ecosystem: Environmental > Aquatic > Marine > Unclassified | place: Southern Ocean | collected 2014-11-02
CCTCTTTGCCAATTTTTATCCATATTTTTCTCCTTATATATTAATTATACTTAATTTTTATTAAAGTTTCTACCAAAATCGTGTTTTTTACTTTGATCCGACATAGTTTGCTTGGTAAGTGAAACTCCTGCACGTAATTCAGCTAATTCTTCGTTCTGTTCTAGCTTTTCATCGTGTTGATTGTCATTCATCATAGCTCTCATTGTATCTAAATCAAGTCTAGACTCATTATTTTCAGCTCTATCTTGATCTGCTTTAGCTTTTAAGTCTAATTCTCTTGATTTTAGTTTTAATAATGGATCTCCACCAACTTCACTACTAATTTTGTCTTCTTCTTTAGCATAGTCTAAAGTTAACTCTGCAATTAGGACTGCTTTTCTAGCTTCCATCATAGAAGTTAATTGTTTAACTCTTTGAGCCATTTGCATCGCTTGAGGATTCTGTTGCATCGCTTGAGGGTTCTGCATCATGGGTCCCATTTGTTGTTGAATCATTTGTAGTTCTTTTAACTCTTCAACATACTCTAATTGAATTTGTTCTTGAGCCATTAAACTAATATGTTCTAATATATTTTTCTGTAAAGCCATCATTGCCATTGGATTATTTTGTACCATAGAAATAGACATGAAACTTAAGTGAGCATCAATATGTGCTTTATGATCTTGACCAGGATACCCTTGAAAAGGTTTACTACTGATTGACATAATATGTTCTAAACTTGGATCCATTGGTGTTGGTTGAGATGGGGGAGGTAAAATTGCATTAATGTTTTTTACTCCAATTGCATCATACATAGATCTATAGGCTTGATATAAGTTATGTAGTTTAGGATTAGATTGCGCTAATTGTAATTGAGTTTGCGCCATTGAAATTCTTTGAGTTTGAGAAAAAATGTTAGGATCCGCAACAGGTAGAATATCTACATTGTCATCAAAATCTTTTACCTTAACACTTCTCGATGCTCCGGGAACATCATAAGGATACTCCGCAGGTAAATAACTTTTGAATACTTCTGCTAATAATTTAAATTCATTTTTTAAACCAACGTATAATCTTTTATGTATCGCTGACATTACCCGCGATCCACGTTCCAATAACGCTACCGTCGTACCCACTGCCGCGGCCTGATTCATATCACCCACTTGTGCATCTGCGATGCTCGCGAACCGTTGTGCGCCGGCAACTACTACTCCCATTAATTGAAGTAAAGTTTGGTCCGGTCCTTTAAAAGGTAATTGCATAAATTGATCTTTAATATTTCCACCAGGAACATCTACATCTCTAAATTCTCCAGGTTGTAAAGGTTGTGCATCATCTCTCATTCTAACACCTCTAGTTTTAAAACCAGCAGGTAGATTAGCTAAAGTTCCTGCGTCTAATAATTGTCTTAAGGCTACAGTTGCTGTTCTTGATAATCCACCAATCATGTGGATTAAACCTAAACCATAAAAGCCTAAACCAGGTAAAAATTTAAAGTGAACAAAATAATCTTTTTTCTTTTTCAAAGGATCTTGTTCGCCATAGTTTCTTCTTATGGCTAAAACTTTTGAGTTAGCTTCATCAATTGTAATTATGTAAGGTAACTTAATTCCAGTGGGCTCACCATCTTCAGGATTCACATCTTCGTGTCCTTCCAAATCTACATCAACATGCATTTCTAAAATAGTGAACATGTCTGCAGAACCATTCATTTGAATGCCTTCTAGTTCTCTTTCCTTTTCTTTTAATTTATCTTCTTGTACAGGAGGTTCTCCTAAATCTATATCTCTATAGAAACCATTAATTTGTTGTTTACGTAAATCATTTTGTGACATACGAATAACATGAATTACGGCTTCCGCATCTTCTAATGAGGTAGCAGAATACGGAACGACTAAATCTTCAGCCGGTATAAATTTAGATACTGCTCTACCTAATAAATCATCGTAGTAAACTTTTTTAAAAGTAGATCCAGATAGGGGTAAGTAAAATAACATTTGGTCAAATTCAGGTTCATACTCTTTCATCTGATCCATGATTTGATAATTCATAAAATCTTTAACTCTTTTAGATTGATCCTCTTTAGCAATACTAGTATCGCCCATAATTTGAGTTCTAACAGGACCATCCGCTGGTAATAATTCTTTATATGCTTGTGCTTGAAATTGAGTAACGGCTTCTGCAAGAACTGGGTGAGTAACACTAGATGCTCCTCTGAAGGGTTCTGTTTTAGTTACATATTTAAATCCTAAAAGATTTAAACCTTCTCTATAACTATCTGCCCATTCTTGTCTTGATTGTTTATAATTTTCATATTTTTCCATTAGGTCTGATGCTAAAGGATCTAATACTTTGTCTTCTAAAAAATCTGCTAAATTTTCAAAGTGGTCTTCACCGCCTTCTGGATTAACTGATGAGGGATCAAAATTAACGGTTGCTCCACCATCGTCATTCATTTCAATTTCAGGTTCTCCGTCTTTTTGCCTTTCAACAATCTCTTGTTGTTCTTCAACAATTACTTCTTCACCTGGAATTTCAATTTCTGTTTTTGTATTGGGTAATGATTTATCTATTGTAGCCATACACTATTCTATACCTTCTCTGTTATTGATTCAACACCTTCTTCGATGGAAGTGTTATCAGGTGTTTGTTTCACTGTCAAACTTTCAATTACTTCGTTGAGCATTGTGGGATCTTGTTTTTTAGGTTCTTCAATTGGCATTGGATTTTCATCTGCCCAATTTAATAATTCTTCTTGAGTTACTTTTTCATCATTTGCAGTGTTTACAAATGCACCTATTATTTCGTTATATTTAATATCCATTGTATCCCATGATGCCACCATTTCTTGCTAGCTCACCAGTAGACCTAGTTCCAATTGTATCAATTGCTTTATCTATTTGTTGTTGTTCAAATGGATTTAACACATCATATTCTTTTCCATATAATTGTTTACCTACTGCATTTTGAGAATAGTTTCCTGCAACTATATTATTTCCTGGAAGTTCGCTATTTGTTAGGTTTGCTAATCTATGCTCTGCTGGGTAATAGGCTACTTCACCATTATTAAAATCATCATATAAAAGATCTGGGTTCATAATTCCTTCATTTCTTTGAAGACCATATTCAGTTCCCGTGTTATAGTTTGAGGGTGGTGGTAATGAATTATTATACGCATTAGACATTACTTCCATTGCTGCGGTGTTAGTTTGTTTTTGATTTGGTAAACCGGAATACATTCCATAGTCTTGTCCTATTGCATTTTGATTCATTTTTCCTGTAGTAGCAAATTCATCTATATTTATATTTCTGTTATCTCCAAATTCATTAATTTGATTTGCAGATATATCTCTGTTACCCCCAAATTCATCCATATTAATATTTCTATTATCACCAAACTCATCTATTTGATCTGAAGTTATAGTTCTACCATCCCCAAATTCATTAATTTGGTCTGAAGTTATAGTCTGACCATTTGCCATTGTTACTTTTGCTGTTGGTTTGTCTTGAGTTCTATTAAATTTATCTCTAATATCTAAATTATTAAAAGCTGCTGATCCACCTAAAGGTAAATTATTAAAGTCTTCAGATATACTAGTACTTGTGTCATTATATCTTTTTCCTAAACCAAAACGTTGTCCAAGGTTTTTTATTAAACTTCCAAACAGTCCACCACTTTTAATCATATTCATAATTCCACTTTGTCCTGTATTTCTATAGGATTGATTAGCATATTTATTAATAGGATTTTGTCTGTAAGCTTTTGCTCCTGCTATTTCACCAGGACTTAAAAAAGTATTACTATCAAAAAAACCAGGGTTAACTCTTTGACCTGCTCCAGCATTTATTGCAGCATTTCTAAAATCTTGTTGTAGTTGTGGAGACATCCCTGCAGCTCTAAAATCTGCTCTATCTCTTTCAGTATTACCACCTGTTTCAGCAGCGCTTGCTGTTGCACCAGAAACGTTTTGACCAGAATCTGTTGATCCCCAACCATTTAAACTCATCACACCTTCAGGACCCCTATTGACAGATCCATTTAATGATTTGTGTAAATCTTTTTTAATTAATAAATCTTTTTCTTTTTGTGTAATATAAGCTAATTCTGTTGAAGGATGGTCTTCTGCCGATTGCCATTTTTGTGGAACGGTTACCATCTTTTGTTCACCTAAATGATTCTGTACTCCACCTTGCATTTCAAAATTCTTTTTAGATTGCATCATAGAGCCTACTCCACCACCGTTAGCATATCCTGTCATACCACCGTCAGCTTTTTTTGTCCATTTTTTATAACCTTGCCATTTTTTAGAAGCATCATAGTTTGGATCATTACCTTGTCTAATTTTTCCTGCATCTCGAAGACCTCTTTTTACATTACCTGTTATACTTACAGCGGGTCCTGTAGCATTTGGATCTGAAAAGTTTCCGCTTCCTCCACGTCCTCTACGAACTTCATCAAGAACTATTTCTTTTTTAGAACGAGAATCCACTTCAACTTCTTCGGTAATTTCTTCCCCATCATCTGCATCATTATTAAAAAGAGATGCCAGACCTTGTTCGGGCATTATCATTGCGAAAATTTTTTCAGCTTGTTCTGGATTATCTTCTATGTAGTCTTCAACTTTATTTGAAAGAGCTTTTGCACCTATAGCTGTTGAGACGGTACCTATTGCTATTCCTGCAAGTTCTGCGAAGGGAAGTAAGATTGAAAGTGCTATGGGCATATTTTTGTCCTTTAATAATAAGTTCTGTTATGTGGTATTGAAACTTCATCTTTTTCATCTTCAGGGTGACCTATAAAACCACCTTGTCGAAATCGCATTACCGCTTGTGTTGTGCTATCCACCAAATCATCATGATCTCCATAAGGAAATGATGCACACTCTTCAATCACCTCATCAGCGAATTTTTCATCAGGCGCCCAAATCTGTCCACTCTCAAAGAGAGGAGACACAGCGTTTACCCTAGCATGTTTATCATTACCTTTACTAGGAGTGAAGTTTATAACAGGTATCCCCATCTTTCGCAACTCATAAGTTAGTGGTAATCCAGATGCTTTAGCCTCAATGATAACCGTTTCAGGTTTCCAATAGTCATATTGTTCCTTGGCTTTTTTACGGAGTTCTGGAAATTCGAGTCTTTCCTTCACGGCATCCAATAAGATTAAATTTGGAGGAGCGTCTGGATTTTCATGAAATACACCCCAAGTTGTAATAGCAGAGTAATCGGCAGATTCTTTTTTTAGAAATGCAGTATCATAACTTTGAATAACATGTTCTAATTTTGGAATATAATCCCGGTCCCATTTCCGCCACCATTCTCTCTTGATTAATGAGCCTTCTTCAGATGTAGGATTTTGCATCCATTGTGCATTCCACTTACCAACTGATAATGAAGCTTTAACACCTTCTAATTCTTCTAGTTTCCAATACTCCGGCCAAACAGCTTTACCCGATGGTAGTATCGCTGGAAATTCTATAAGCTCCCATTTATCAGATTTTAATTCTTTTTGATGTTTTAATAACATCCCTGTTAGATCTTTCATATTCCACCGAGTCATAACCAAGACGATAGCTCCACCAGGTTGTAGTCTTTGTCTTGGACCTGAAGTGTACCATTCATAAGCACGTTCCATGGAAGACATATTCAACGCATCTTGCTCCGAGTGGGGATCATCAATAATCAATAAATCCGCACCACGGCCCGTGATCGCTGATCCAACACCCGCTGCGTAATATTCTCCACCTTGTGCCGTCTCCCACTTTCCAGCGGCCTGACTATCCTCTCGGAGTCTGGTCTCGAACACTTGTTTATATTCTGGAGAGTCCATCAAGGTTTTAGCCTTACGACCAAATCTTATTGCAAGTTCAGTGGTGTGCGTGGATTGTATAATTTTTAAATTAGGTCTTCGTCCCACCATCCAGGCAGGAAGTAAGAAAGATGCAAACTCTGATTTAGTATGCCTAGGAGGCATGTTGATAATTAGTCTTTTTATTTTACCATTTGCAATATCGTTAAATTTTGATGCTATTTCTTTGTGATGTCTACCTTCAATAAATTCTGGCCAAACATGTTTTACAAAAGTTAAGAAGTCATCGTGGACTTTGGTCTTCTGTTTTTTTTCAGATAATTTTATTGCATACTTTAAGAATTGTTTCTTAACGTCCGGGGGTAATCTATTTAACTTCTCCTCATCCATATATTTTTTTGTAATATTTTTTTGTAATATTTTTTAACACCTTTTTATTCTCATTTGTATTTTATAGCATGTCTTTGTCTAAAACCAACACTAAAGATAAAACTAAAAATACACCGGCCTAGAAAGGGGTGTGGGGGGTTGTTATATGATAGTTATACCTCAATCGTTAGGGACCCCTCGACCTTGTTGATGTGTGTGTGTTGGTGGGTGGGCCCAGAGTTCACGAGCAACCTGCGACAAATTGTCGCACCACTATATGTAGTAGCGAAGATGTCGCATCGACACAAGATATGGGTATGCATTTTCGGAGTGTAGTAAAGATGTAACACCGTGATAAATATGTGACACCTGTAAATAAAGTGGGAAAATCTATTAATATTCCTTTACCCTTACAAGGGCAACTGATACAGATAAGGGTATGAAAACAAAAAAAATAAAAAACTTTAAGATGAATGACAATACTTATTCGTTAAGAAGAAAAGTTATTGATCTTATTTATGAAGCTAAAAGAGGTGGAGTAAACTTACCACGTATCGAGGTTCGTGTTGGTGAGCAGTCTTCAGCTAAACATAAAAATGTTTTAGGATGTGCGAAGATGAGTAATAATCAAATGTGGATTACAAAAGACGCAATTGATTTAGGTTCGGACATTTTAAGAAATATTGTATTCCACGAAATTGCTCACGCAGTTTACGGAACTCAACACGATGAGAGTTGCCCGTTGATGTGTTCAGCATTGGATGAAGATGCAGTATTAAATAAAGAAGATTGCTTAAAGCATCTTCTTAAATATCAACAATAGGAGAGAATATGAAAAAAGAAGATACAAGAACAATAAGAGTAGGAAGTTCATTCGGTACAAAAAATGTTTATTTAACAAAAGAACAATTTGTTGAGAGATGGACGAGCCCCGCTCTAACTGTCTGGACTTTCTTTCTAGATCATGCCGATAGTGATGACGCAGGCTACGGACAAGATGTTTATAACAAAGTTAGAGAAAAATCAGCTGAAGTTTTTGAAAGATTCTATGCTGATGAACAAGAGGAAGCTTCAGAAAATATGGCGACGGCTTCAGAACACATGGCGAGAAACGACTAGACCGAAACGCCCTTCGGGGCGTCCACTGTTAATGACAGTGCTGATGATGGTCAGAAATAAAATAGGAGAAAACATGGAAAAATGTGGAAACTGTAATTCTACCAATCTAGAATATTTGCCAGATGTTGACGGTGCTAGTTGGGTTAGACATACATACAAACAAAAAAACGGAAAGTGGGTTATTTCGGTGACGGGAAATTTATCTTCTGGAAAAAATGAAGGCACAGACAATGTAAGTAAAATTGATACAAGAGATATTTATTTCAATGATGGTATGTCTTTTTTTTACTGTATGGATTGTACTTGCGAAATGCACGGAAGGGATTTGAAATAATGGAACTAATCGTAGAAAAAAAGAACGTATTCGGGGTAGATAGAGTCTACCCCAAATGCAATAAGGCTCTTTTATTATTAAAGCTAATGCCGAAAGATCAGAAAACTTTTACAGATCACGACATTAAAATATTAAAAGAATTAAATTATAAACTAACAACAGAAAGCGAGGCAGTATGAGAAATAGTTATCAAGGGTATTGGTTCAGTTGTGAGCCAACTTACAGCGATAGTATCGGTTCAGTTAAATGGGTTTTACTGTTAGAAAGTAAAGCCGATCACAAAGTTCACTCGGTTGGTTTGGATAGCCGTATGACCTTTGGAGAAGCTACAGACATGGCTTACAAAGAAATAGAAGATCTAGTTGATTTGGAGGCAAAAAAATAATGAGTAATGAAACTTTAACATTTGTAATCGATAAGAAAAAAATAGAAGCTGACCACCAATACGCTGATGATACGGGTAAGGCTTTTAAAGACCAAGAGGAAGGCGCTGACCAATTAAAAGCCTTCATAAGAGATGAAGTAGTATTTCAAAAGAAAACTGAAGGGTTCATTCCTTACAATAATTTTGAAAGTTCTGTAAGTTGGAAAGTAATTAGCTAACCAACTCACCCCGCTCCAAGTATCTCGGAGCGGGGTTTTCTTTTAATTAAAATCTACATTAGAATTATTCTAAACTACATTTTTATTTTTTTTATAGGAGGGTGGGCCCAGAGGTCACAAGCATTGAATAGGGAGGGTGGGCCCAAAGGTCACAAGCTACGGTGCGACATATTGCGCATGGGATAATATAATATATATATTGAATTACATAGTGTGCCATGTATTGTCAATGCATGACAGATGAAAAAACAATAATAGTTAAAAGAAAATCAAATTGGGGTAATGAATATGTTTATCCCGTTTGCGATAAAGCAATTCTATTTGCTAACATAAGCGGTAGAGTGACCTTGTTGCCAGGTGTTATTGATTGTATCAAAGCCCTAGGCTACAAATTAAAACAACCTAGCGAGGAGATATAATATGCAACTACTGACAAAAGCACAAAAAGAAAAACTTGTAAAAAATCATGAACACCACAAAAAATACTGGAATGATGAACACCCGCAATACAAAGAATTTAAAGCGGTGGTAAAATTATTCAATCCAACGGGCCGTGGTACGTGGTACTTGTCCGAGCTTGACCCTAACACCAATATAGCATTTGGCTTATGTGATGTGGGTGACGCTGAATTAGGTTATGTTAGCCTAGATGAATTAGCGTCAATGCGGGTTAGTATGGGGCTAGGTATTGAGCGTGATAGATGGTTTACGCCTAAATCATTTGAAGAACTACAGGCCTAATTAAATTAACCCCGCTTTGATAATCTCGGAGTGGGGTTTTTCTTTGCCTTTTTTTTAAGTTAGAATGATTCTAAACTACATTTTAATTTTGTACAGGGAGGGTGGGCCCAGAGTCCACAAGCAATGGTACATGGAACGGGGAGGGTGGGCCCAAGGGCCACAAGCCGTGTTAGAGTGTCGCACCACTACATGTAGTTTGAAATTAATTTAGTTTTGTAATAATATATTTATATGTTTAAAAAAATAAAAGTTTGTTTTGAGGGTAACGACGGAGAGTTTACAGTCGCTCAAATCAAAAAGAAAATATCTGATCGTGATAATTTTTGGGCAACCAAAGATTTCATCGACGGTAATGACGGCCTGCCAATGCCTTTATGGATATGGCTCGAGCAACTTGCGGAAGAGCAAGAGGGTTTTTATTACGCTAACAAGCAAGCTAACCGCGATTATTGGGCGCAAGAAGATCGTATTTCGGACGATCCCGAAATTAGACCTAGTCAAGTGGATCCGATTGATCATTTAGAAAAAAGAATACTTCTTGATCGAGAGATGGACAACACCTAAATGTTGTCTGTGGTGGGTAATACCCTTAATGGTGTTGAGTGGTTCACGATACACACCGCCACAAAAAGATTTCTATCTATTTCAAAACTATAAAATCACAAGCGGGGAGAGTTGAACGTTGGCCTGGAGGTCACAAGCACACAACGGCCCTTTATTTTTTTTTACCTGGGAGGGTGGGCCCAGAGGTCACAAGCAGGGTGCGACAATTTGTCGCGCGTCATTATACCGCATTGACACAAGATATAGCGGTGCGCGGTTATACCGCATTGACACACGAACCACGGGGCGCGGGTCTCGGTTTGATTAACTGATTAAAATTTTTTGTATTTGTGGCCAGTTGTCCACGGCCAGCGGGGCGGTGGCGCGCGGGTCAAGGGTTAAGCCCTCGATACTTTTTGAACTATAAAGTTTTACCGTTGACCGTGAACCGCTTGCGGTTTGAACTAGAATATAATTACGTTTGCTTCTGGTGGTGTGGAATAGTATCTGGTGGGGGCTAAATTTAATCTTATTGCCCGTCTGTATTTTAAGCTCTAATAAAGAAAAACCGTTGAGCTGATTATACAATAGTAAATCACTAACACCTGGAGCCGAATATAATTCAAGCCGTGTAATCAGTATTTCGGGACAGTTTTTTTTGAATAAGTGGTATAATTTTTGCTCGGGTTTCATCGTACAGTTGTACACGACAAAACCCTTTATTGTCAAATTTACGCGACTTTTTTATCTGATGTTAACGGCCTATTTGTATATTTAAAAGCGTCTTCAATATTAATTAAAATATTGAATTCAATAGCTTTATTGCTTTCTAACATTTTTAAAGCTATCATATAGTCCATAGCTTCATTTAATGTTTTAGCGGTTTTTTGAAAACTTAAATTATCTTCTATACCGTCAAATTTATGTCTTCGTATTATTGTATATTCCATATTGTCCTATTGTTATATTATTAATTATATAAATCACTATCTGGATTCATTATTTTTTCTAACTCTTCGGCCATGTCCCCGCCGTCGTCCAGGTCGTCAAGACTTAAGCCTATAGACCCCGCAATTTTTGCGCCTTCTTTAGCTTCGGGCGTCCAACTTTCTGGAGGCGCAATTTCTTTATTTATTTTTTGTATTAGTTTATTTAGTTTCATTTTACACCTTTATATTAATTGTTATTATGGGACAATATAGCATTATATTTAAATACAAGTCAATAAAAATAAAAGAATTTAAACGCTTGACTTATCTTTAATATGGGAATATCTAACATAGATATGACAATAAGAAGTAAAAAAAATAATCTTTTTAATTATTTTGCCCATGATCATAAAGATTTAAGCAAGCAATATATTAAAGATTGTGAAGTTTTTTTTAAATCAATTAAAAAAGTTGACAGTAAAAAAAGTGATAA
>Ga0307995_1002408_pt1 | contig 10918 bp, 11 predicted proteins | sample EllFjometagen262_FD_203132 | JGI IMG/M metagenome (GOLD analysis project Ga0307995, IMG submission 203132) | Marine microbial communities from Ellis Fjord, Antarctic Ocean - #262 | ecosystem: Environmental > Aquatic > Marine > Unclassified | place: Southern Ocean | collected 2014-11-02
TGCTCGTACGCGATATGCAACTATGCCAAGCCTTAAATCGAGACTGGCTGGTTGAACTTGGGAAGAATCAATTGTTGCGCCTCTAGAGTTAATTTCGCCACTCTCGATCATCTTTTGTATCGATTGAGATGGAAGCACGCCTGCTATCACTTTAGTCATAATACATCTCTTTATTTGACCCAATAAGGGTGAAACATTTTAGGCGCCAACGCGCATTTCTTGGTCGGGCTAGCAGGATTTGAACCTACGACCTTTCGTCCCCCAGACGAACGCGCTACCAAACTGCGCTATAGCCCGATATTTGTGTATCAGCATTTTTTTAACGATGAGCAATAGCTGAGAGAAGTTTTTTTTTTATTAATTATGAAAACTATTTTCAATTTCATTTTGGATTTCATCTCTTAATAATTTTAACCTTCTAGCAATATCGGTAAGGTTATTATTATTATTTATACTTTGAGAGTCTGTAGGTGTAAATTCTGTTGAATTTAGATTTGAATCTATGGGTTTTGTAGGACTGGATTCTGAAGATTGCCCATTTTGAGTTTCTGCTAAATCCTTCTCAGGACTGGCCACTTCTATTGAGGAAGTTGGATTAATAATTGGCTGTTCATTGTCTAGTGGTGGCGAAAGAGATGCTACGTAACCCACGCCTTGTTCCCGTAAGAGTTTTTGGACACCTTTGATTGTCAATCCATCTTTGTGTAATAGCGTTTTGATGCCTCCAATTATTGTCATATCTTTGGGACGATAATATCTCCGACCATCATCTCTCTTGACTGGTTTGATATGGCTAAACCTGCTCTCCCAAAATCTCAACACATATGCTTCAGTATTTAGCCATGTGGCTACTTCACCTATAGTTCTGAATGCTTCTGCTGATTTTTTCATATTATGTGACTTAGTCGCTATTGCTGGATGTAACGCGTTCTTTCATGAGATGGGATGGACGAAATGATAAAACTCTTCTTGGTGTAATTACTGCCTCTTCGCCTGTCTTTGGATTCCTGCCTATTCGTTGAGTTTTATTACATACCTTAAAAGTGCCAAAAGAAGATATTTTAACAGTATTTCCAGCCACCAAGGCATCAGAAAGATGATTTAAGACACTTTCAACTAGATCTGCACTTTCATTTCTAGAAAGTCCAACTTCTCTAAAAAGTGCTTCGTTCAAGTCCATTCGCGTAAGAGTTTTTGTGCTCATTTAAATTAACTCCCCCAAGTTATGTGTTATATAGTAGGAAAATAATAGTTGTTCTGTCAACCTTAACTGATTGATACGTCTAATATAATTTTACCAACGTACAACTACAGAACCCCAAGCTAATCCACCACCAATAGCCTCAGTTAGCAAAAGGTCCCCTTTTTTAATTTTGTTCTCTTGGTTAGCAACCGATAAAGCTAAAGGGATAGATGCGGCTGAAGTGTTTCCATGATTTTGAACCGTTACAATTACGCGGCTCATATCAATTCCAAGTTTCTGGACTGTGGATTTAATTATTCTTAGATTAGCTTGATGTGGAACAACCCAATCTATATCGTCTGTTTCTATTTTTGCTTTAGTAAGAACTGTGTCTGCAGTTTGTGCTAATTTTACCACGGCGTGCTTATATACTTCCTTACCTTCCATGACCAAAACGCCACTTGATTGAGTCTTGGAAACTCCTCCATCCACATATAAAATATCTCTATAACTTCCATCAGAATTTAAATCAGTTGCTATAATACCCCTGTCTTTATTATCGCCCGTCCCCTCTTGCGCTTCTAGTATTAAGGCTCCAGCTCCGTCACCAAATAAAACGCAAGTAGAACGATCTTTCCAATTCATAATTCTAGAAAAAGTTTCGGCACCAATAACCATAACTCTTTTTGCTTGGCCTGAAAGTATCAATGCATTTGCATTTGCCAAAGCAAAAACAAATCCAGCACAAACAGCTTGGATGTCAAATGCGAAGCCAGTAGTCATCCCTAGTTGATGTTGAATTTTTGTCGCCGTTGATGGAAATGTTAGATCAGGTGTTGAAGTTGCTACTATAATAGCATCAATTTCATTGGCGTTTAATGATGCGTCTTTTAAGGCACTTTGTGCTGCAAAAAAACCAAGATCTGATGTCAGTTCTGTATCTGCAGCAAAGTGTCTTCGTTCAATCCCGCTTCTTGCTTTTATCCAATCATCTGAAGTATCTAAAGATTTTTCAAATTCTTTATTTTCGACTATCCTGCTTGGTAAGTAATGTCCTATACCTATAGGAACAGCACGTATAACACTCATACTAACTTGCCTCTTCAATCTTCTTTAAAGTACTTATTTCATCTTTTGTGGTAGAAGCAACCCTAGCGGCAAGTTGTTCATTAAATCCAGATTTTGTTAATCTTATAGCTAATTCCACTGCCGCAGCTACGCCAGTAGAATCTGCGTCTCCATGTGATTTAATCACTGTACCATTAAGTCCTAAAAACACTCCACCATTTACACGTCTTGGATCTATCCCATCGGCAAACCTTTGCAGTTTTTTTGATATGAGGAGTGCAGCAAGCAGTGATAAAAAGTTACTTTTAAAAACGAACGACAATCTTTCTCTAATTAACTTTGCTGTTCCTTCACCAGTTTTTAATGCTATATTTCCAGTAAATCCGTCTGTGACAATCACATCTATCTTGGCAGATGGAATATCACTTCCTTCAATAAAACCGATAAATTCATAATTTCCATCAATAGCGTTATCATTAATCAATTCATAGGCTTGCTTTATTATTGGTCGACCTTTGTGTTCTTCGGTTCCAACGTTAAGAAGCCCAACCCTTGGTTGTTTTATATTTAAACCATTTCTAGCGTATGACGCTCCCATTAAAGCATATTGGGAAAGATCTATTGCATCAGCTTTAACATCTGCTCCTACATCTAATACGATATTTAATCCGTGTTTATTTTTAGAGGGCCACAGACAGGCAATAGCTGGACGAATAACGCCTGGTAATTTACGTAAACGAACCATCGATAAAGCCATTAAAGCACCGGTGTTTCCACAAGAAATGGCTATTGAAGCTTTCTTATTTCGAACCGATTCAATGGTAGACCACATACTACTAGAGGATCCATTTCTTATCACATTGCTTGGTTTATCATCCATTGTAACAACATCATCACAGTGCACTACAGTACATTTTGAAGATATTGTTTTTTGATTACTGATTAGCTTATCAAGCTTATCTTTGTCGCCATGGACTATAAAATGTGTATTTGGATATTTTTGTAGTGACTTAACGATTCCGTCTATAACAACGCTGGGCCCTTTATCGCCCCCCATTGCATCAATAGAAATGACCAGAGGTGTTTTTTGTCTATTTACACCATTAGATGGCGACATACGTCATACCTAATTTTTTTTTATGCAGCGTCTTCATCTAAATCAATGTCTTCCACCATTGAGACAATTTCAGTGTTTGCATAGTGCCCACAAGATCCACACACATGGTGGGGTCTTTTCAATTCACCGCAATTGCTACATTCATTTGGATTTGCGGCAATCAGTGAATCGTGACTGCGGCGCTTGTTACGACGCGAACGTGTTACTTTATTTTGCTGTACAGCCATGGCTAAACCTCTATGTGCACACTTTAGTTTGTGTGGATTACTTTTTCTTACTTAAGATGTAATTATAAAAACTGCAATCAAAGTTTAATATAAATTAAACCAAAGCGTACAAATACTATTAAATTTGATCAGTGCAACCCCTATTTTAAAGTTTTATTCGCTCTGATCCTTTTCTTTTAATTTATTTAGAATAAAAAAGGGAGATATCCTATCATTTGTAAGTGGATCTATCCCTTTTGCTGTAAATACCTTATTTTCAAAAGATTCCCCTTTTTCCTTTGGAAATACAGGGATAGACAAGGCAACGTTTTCGAAAAAAACTGCACCTAAATCTAATTCATGTTCAATAAAATAATCTTCGTTTAATTCTAACTCACTGTTTTGAACTGCATTGTCATGCCCCTTTATTATGCGCAAATCTATTTTATCATCGATTCGAGTAGTAACAGATTTTAATGATAGTACGCTTTCCTGAACAATAGTGGCACCAATTTTAGCCTTTAAATGCCATTGACCTGCCGCCGTTGCGGTTATCTTTCCATACATACTTGTTTTTTTTAAAGATATTAAATTAAGATCTTTCTTTAGTTGCGTCAGTTCCTCATCGGTAAAAGACAGAGTGAAATCAATTTTTTTTTCAGTTTCTAGAACAAATATCTCTATCCTCGATTTATTGGAAAATTTCTTTAAGCTCTCTTTCACTGTCAATTTTCTTTCTGTGATTATGTTATTGAATACAGTTGTTATTTTATATAAGTTGTCTAATGATCGCAACATTTTAGAAAACTTTTTAGGAATATTATGACGGATCGGTTTTTTCAATTAAAGAAACTTTGTTTTTTCTTTATGATTATTTTATTAACTGGTTGTTCTGCTACTTTTAAGAATCATGGACATACACCGTCAAAGGTTGAGGTTGAACAATTATTAATTGGAAAAGATTCCAAACAAAGTGTTAAAAAAATGTTTGGCCCACCATCATCACTTGGACTAGTTGATGATAATAAATGGTTTTATTTGTCTACTAAAGTAAGATACTCTTCGTATCGAACACCAGAAATAGTTACTCGCAAATTAGTAGCATTTACTTTTGCAAATAATGGGGCATTAGAAAATGTAGAAGTATTCCAATTAGATAATCAAGAGGTTGTAGTGCTATCGAGGCGGATCACAGATAGTGGAATAAATAGCATTGGTCTAATACGGCAAATTTTAAATTCAGCTGGGAACTATGATCCTACTACTGCTCTAGAGTAGGTTGTCACTTCTCTTTTCGCTCGAGTGCAGCCCCATTTACACAATATCTTAATCCAGTAGGCTTAGGGCCATCGGGGAAAACATGACCTAAATGTGCATCACATGTTGCACAAATTATTTCAGTTCGCTTCATTATCCAACTATTATCTTCTTCTTCAACTATGTTTGATGCATTTTCAGGTTTAAAAAAACTTGGCCAACCCGAACCACTTTCAAACTTATGGGCTGAGTCAAACAATATTCCTTTGCAGCAAACACATTTAAAATAAGCAGGACTTTCGGGAAAGGTATCGTTTGAAAAAGCCATCTCAGTAGCGCCTTTGCGAGTTACGTCGAAAGCTATATCTGACAACTCTTCTTTCCATTCGGTTTCTGTTTTGTATATTTTACTCATTTAATCACCATAACTGTAAGTTGATAACTTTAATTGTTTGTCAATTTGGTTTATTTAACCACCAGTGTGGTTCATATGTCTACTTATACTTCCTGTGACCTTTTTCCTACTATAATCAAAGTCATGGCCTTTAGGTTTTAAAGCAATCGCGCGGTGAATCGCTTGAATTATTGGGAGATCACTGTTTGGACTGTTTCTTAAAACTGCACGCATATCAGCTTCATCTTCTTGTCCTAAGCATTGATGTAGTTGACCTGTGCAGGTTAACCGCACCCGATTACAGCTTTCACAAAAATTATGACTTAATGGTGTGATCAGTCCAATTTTTTGATTTGTCTCTTTTAATTTTATATACCGAGCTGGACCGCCGGTTTTTTCTTTCAAATTTATTATTGTAAATTTTTTAGAAATTTCTTGTTCTAAATCCTTTAATGACCAGTACTGATCTAATCTATTTTCATTGCCAATATCGCCCATAGGCATAACCTCGATAAAGGTTAGGTCCATGTCTTTATCAGCGCACCATTTGGTGAGGGTAAAGAGTTCGTCTTGATTAACATTTTTTAACGCTACCGAATTTATTTTAACACGTAAGCCAGCAGCTTGAGCAGCTTCTACACCTCTTAAAACTTGCGGTAAACGCCCCCAACGAGTGACCTTTGCAAAACGATCTGGATCTATAGTATCAAGTGATACGTTTATTCTTTTTACGCCACAATCAACTAATTTTTCCGCAAATCTTTCTAATTGTGATCCATTTGTGGTTAGGGTTAATTCTTTCAAAGCACCAGATGTTAAATGCCTAGATATTGATTGAAAAAAGTCCATGATTCCACGTCTAACCAATGGCTCTCCACCAGTTATTCTAAGCTTTTGGATTCCTTGATTTATAAATATTGTGCAAAGCCGATCAAGCTCTTCTAAGGTTAGTAGCTCTTTTTTTGGTAAAAATGTCATATTTTCTGACATACAATAAACGCATCTGAAATCACATCTGTCGGTAACTGATACGCGCAGATAGTTTATCGATCTATTGAATGGGTCTATAAGTTGTCGAGTTATTTCCATAATAATTATTTAAGTTTGAATTAGGATTCATTCAAGTGGATAAATGATTATAAGCGATAAAAGTTCAATTTGATGTGGGTCTGCCATTTTTCCACTCGCCTTCCATTATTTGACCTTTGAAATAAAACATCTTCCCTTTTCCATGTCTTTTACCTTTAACAAAAGCACCGATATAAATGTCATTATTCTCATATTTTGCGGTTCCATCACCTTCTATTTCACCCTGGAGCCACTGCCCAGTGTATTCAAAGCCGTTCCCCATCAATATTGTTCCAATTCCATGTCGCCTTCCGTCACGAAAATCCCCAGTATAAACAGTGCCGTTTGTGTAAGTAGCTATACCAGCACCACTTTTTAAACCTGTATACCAATCGCCTGTGTATATGTTCCCATTCTCATAAGTCATTGTACCCTTTCCATGAGACATTCCGTCTAGAAACTGACCTTTATATATCAGACCATTGACATAATGTGCTGTACCAAGACCTTCTATAACTCCAGTGATCCAATCGCCATTATATACTCCGCCATCAGCGTATATAATTTCTCCTCTTCCATGCGCAAAATCATCTTGAAAATTTCCACTGTATTTAGAACCGTCAGGGTAATTAATTGTACCTAACCCAGATTTGAGCCCATTTTTCCAATTTCCTTCATAATGATAACCATTGGGGTTATCTAACTTTCCAAAGCCATTCCTTTGGTTATTTAAAAATTCTCCAATGTAAATTTCGCCGCCAACATAGGTTTGTTTGCCTTTTCCAGATCTTTTACTGTTTTCTATATTACCATTATACTCATCGCCATCAGCTCCTATAATGATACCAGACCCTTCAATTTGATCGTTTATCCAATTGCCCTCGTAAACAATTCCAGTTGGTAAAAATAATTTACCAATGCCGTTTCTTAATCCGTTTTGCACATGACCTTTGTAAATGGCGTTGTCAGAATAATTTATATTTGCCATTCCATTTTTTTTACCGTTTTCCCAAGAGCCTTGATATTTATAATTTTTGGTATCAGTTAGAATGCCATTTCCATGATGTTTGGCATTTTTAAAATCTCCAATATAAATTAATCCATTCACATATGTAGCTTTTCCAGACCCTATAATATTTCCTTCAAGCCAGCTTCCCTCATAAGTTCCACCATTTGAAAAGAGTATTTTCCCAAAGCCATCTGGTTTTCCATTCACAAAAGTTCCTTGGTAGCTTGATCCATTTGGATATTGTGCTTCGCCATGACCAAATATTTCTCCATTTACCCAGTTACCCGTATATTTATATCCATTTGGAAGTTCATAAGAGCCGATTCCGTGGCGTTTGCCATCATTAAATTCACCTTCATAATAGCCACCAGTTTCATATTGAATGCTAATATCTGAAGTTTCAGCATTTAGAACCGCTGACACTGTGAAGGCCAAAACAAAACTGACCTTTAGAATCTTTTTTAATGCCATTATTTTCTTTCAAATTGAAAATTATTTCTGTGATTTAGTAATTAATTAACTAAGACTTTAGTTGCTCAAACTTTTTCTGACAATCCTTTTTAATTTCAAGTCTTTTATATTCCCACTCTAATGATTAAATTAGCACAAAAGATATTTTAAAGGTTAAAAAATGGACAACTCATTTCGACTAGTAGTAGCTCAGCTTAATCCAAAAGCTGGAGATTTGGAAGGAAATGCAAAAAAGGTTAGGCTAGCATTTCAAGAAGCAAAAGAAATGAATGCAAATTTGGTTGCATTTCCTGAAATGTTTTTGATTGGCTATCAAGTAGGAGACTTAGTTCGAAAGCCTGCTTTCGTCACTGAGGTTATGAAACTAGTTGACATACTGGCATTGGAGTTTGAATTTGGACCTAGTGTAGGTTTAGGAGCCCCTTACTGGGACGGTAAAAAATTATTTAATGCCTATTATATTTTGGCTAATGGAAAAATTGAAACCATAATAAAAAAACATTTTCTACCAAATGATAATGAATTTGATGAAAAAAGATATTTTTCGGAAGGACCAATTTCGGGTCCATATAATGTTGATGGTGTTCGTATTGGCTTTCCTATTTGTGAAGATGCATGGCATCAGGATGTATGTGAAGCTCAGGTTGAGAGTGGGGCAGAAATATTTGTTGTTCCTAATGGCTCGCCATATTGGAGAGACAAGAGAGAGGAACGGCTCCAAGCAATGATTACTCGGGTAATAGAGACCGATATCCCATTAGTTTATCTAAATATGGTTGGTGGTCAAGATGATCAAGGTTTTGATGGTATGAGTTTTGCTTTAAATCCAAGAGGAGAGTTAGCAATGCAAATGCCAGCTTATGATGAAGTAATTCAAAAATTAGATTTTAAAAAAATTGATGGTAAATGGTTTGCTGAAAAGTGTATTTTAGAAAAAATTCCGCATCAATTAGAGCTTGATTACCGCACTATGGTTGAAACTTTAAAGGACTATGTGTCCAAGACAGGATTTAAAAAAGTTTTATTAGGTCTTTCTGGAGGAATCGATAGTGCATTGGTAGCAGTAATAGCGGTCGATGCTCTTGGTTCTGAAAACGTAAGATGCGTGATGCTACCTTCTGAATACACATCCATGAGCTCTTTGGAGGATGCTAGTAAGATAGCAAAAAATTTAAAATGTACCTTAAACAGTGTGCCCATTTCTGAACCACAAAGTGGTGTAAAAAATGTACTTTCAGATCTTTTCAAAGGTCTTGACCCTGATACAACCGAAGAGAATATTCAATCAAGGTTGCGTGGTTTATTACTAATGGCCATGTCCAACAAATTTGGTGAGATGCTTCTAACCACAGGAAATAAATCTGAAGTAGCGGTTGGATATGCAACAATTTATGGTGACATGTCAGGTGGATATAACCCCTTAAAAGATCTGTATAAAACTAGGGTTTTTGAAATCTCTAAATGGAGAAACTCAAATCACCGCTCTTGGATGCGTGGTCCAAACACCGTGTTAATAAATAATTCAGTGTTAAGTAAGGCGCCGTCGGCTGAACTTCGTGATAATCAAAAAGACGAAGATAGTTTGCCTGATTATAATATTCTTGATTCAATCTTGAAGGGTTTTATTGATGATGACAAATCAGTGGCAGAAATTGTGAACATGGGTTTTGATCGGAAAATTGTAAAAGAAATTGAACATTTAATTTATATTTCTGAATATAAAAGATATCAATCAGCTCCTGGAACAAAGCTTTCCCGGCGTGCGTTTTGGTTGGATAGAAGGTACCCAATAGTTAATCAGTGGCGAGACAAAAGTTGATTTTAAATATTTTTTTGTGAAAATCTTTGCGACTTGAGGGTGATTTTTAAACTCGACAGGATTTAGGTGAGCTGATACGGGGTGATCAGAATATCAACTTTAATAGGCATATAATGACCATTACTCGCTTTGCACCGTCTCCGACAGGTTTTCTTCATGTAGGTAACCTACGTACAGCTTTGTTTAATTTTCTAATTGCTAGACAAAATAATGGTAAGTTTATTTTAAGATTAGACGATACAGATCCTGAAAGATCAAAGCAGGAATATATTGATGCTATAAAATATGATCTTGACTGGTTGGGATTGACTTGGGACCATGAGGAACAACAGTCGAAAAGATTAGAAAGGTATGTTTCTGCGGCAGAAGAGTTAAAGAAAAATGAAAAATTATATGAATGTTTTGAGTCCCCAACTGATTTAGACTTAAAAAGGAAAAAACTATTAAATATGGGTAGGCCTCCTGTCTACGATAGATCAGCTTTAGAACTTACAAATGAAAAAAAAATGATGCTGAGGAAAGGAAATAACCCTCATTGGAGATTCTTGTTAAATGATAATAGAGTGAACTGGGAGGATAGAATATTAGGTCCAATTTCTATAGATTCTGCTTCTGTTTCTGATCCTGTGCTTATTAGAGCGGATGGACAGTTTCTATATACTTTAGCATCCGTGGTCGACGATGTGGATATGGGAATAACAGATGTGGTTCGAGGTTCTGACCACGTGACGAATACGGCTACCCAGATTCAAATTACAGAGGCACTTAGCAAAAGTGCTCCTTGCTATTCACACCATTCTCTTTTGACAGGCCCCGCGGGTGAAAATTTATCCAAACGTTTAGGAGTGATGTCTCTTAGAGATCTACGTTCTGCTGGTATTGAGCCAATGGCAATCCTAAGTCATCTTGCGCGTTTAGGTTCGAGTCAACCAAGTGAGCTTTTTAATTCAGTTAATGACATTGAAAGTGTTTTTGATATTACAACTTTTGGTGCGGCCCCTACAAAATTTGAAATGAAAGACCTTTACCCTATCACCTCTAAATACTTAAGCTCATTAAATTTTTCAGAGGTCAAGAAAAGGATTACTTCCGCAGGGGCTACAGAACATTTATGGGATGTAGTTAAACAAAATTTAATTACTTTAGATGATTTCCAATATTGGTTAAACTTAATTGTAGATGGTGTTGAACCTTTGGTTGATGATCTTGATCGAGACTATGTTAATCAAGCACTGCTTTTAATGCCTTCTGCACCTTTAAATGAACAAAGCTGGGGAAATTGGACAAACGACATAAAATTGACAAGCTCAAGGAAAGGTAAGCAGT
>Ga0307995_1002413_pt1 | contig 10903 bp, 8 predicted proteins | sample EllFjometagen262_FD_203132 | JGI IMG/M metagenome (GOLD analysis project Ga0307995, IMG submission 203132) | Marine microbial communities from Ellis Fjord, Antarctic Ocean - #262 | ecosystem: Environmental > Aquatic > Marine > Unclassified | place: Southern Ocean | collected 2014-11-02
TTTCAGTACTATTTTCCCTGATTTTTTAAATTTAGTTCCTGATTTATATGATCAGTGGAATGCTAACCCAACATCTGGGTTAGGGATTATAAAAACTTATCCTTGGCATATAAATGATACCTCATTACTTATTGGTGATGCAGCACACGCTACAGTTCCTTTTTTCGGGCAAGGCATGAATGCTGGACTTGAGGATTGCAGAATTTTAGATGAATTATTAGATAAACATGGAGATGACTTAAAATCTTGCTTTGCTGAATATTCTGAAACTAGAAAGCCTAATGGTGATGGATTGCAGGATTTGTCTATGCAGAATTTTATTGTAATGCGTGATAAAACAGCTGATCCTAAATTTTTACTTCAGAAAGAAATAGAAAAGAAATTTGCCAATTTATATCCTGATAAATGGATTCCACTTTATTCCATGGTTAGTTTTACTAATATTCCTTATGCTGATGCTTGGGAAATTGGTATGAAACAAGAAAAAATGATGGAAGAAATAATGAGCACTCCTAATATTGAAAAGGAGTGGAAAAGTGACGAGATAATGCAAAAAATGTGCAGTTTGGTGTAAAATATGGTGTTTTTGCGTAAAATTAAGTCATTTTGGCAGGTTGTTGTATTTAATAATGAAAAATAGTAAATCCTAAAATTGATGAAAACTGAACAAAAACATCTAAAAATGCAATAAAATGATGAAAAACAGCTTGATAATATTAGTTATTGCGATTTTTTGCTCTTGCCAAAAACAGCAACAAAAAACAATAATCCTATCCAAAGCATCTTCAAATTATGTAGAATGGATAGAAGATGACAACACGATTATCCTAGATGCTTACACTATTAAAAACACGGATAGTATTTTAGCATTAGCTGATGGTATTATCTTAACCGGAGGTGAGGATATTAATCCTTTACAATACAATGACACTATAAATCAGAAAGTTTGCGGGACTATCAATTTTTCAAGAGATACGCTTGAAAGAAAACTATTTGACTTTGCTTTGGAACATAAAGTTCCATTAATTGGTGTGTGTAGGGGAATGCAAATGATGAATGTGGCGAGTGGAGGAACGCTTTATGGCGATATCCCAACAGAAATTGGCACAATAGTTATTCACCGCAACAATGGAGAAGTGAAGCATGAAATTTCAATTATTGATACTTGTTCCTTAATTTTCCCTATCGGTACTGATACCTTTATGGTAAACTCTTGGCATCATCAAGGGCTTAAAGATATTTCTGAAAACTTACGAATTATTGCTCGCTCCTTTGATGGTTTACCTGAAGCAGTGGTAATGGAAAAATCAGCGCATCCTTTTATGATTGCCGTTCAATTTCACCCTGAGCGTTTAGGCAAAGAAAATGAAATTCATCAGACTATGAAAAAGAGTTTTTACATGGAAATGGGTAAGTAAGATATTTATTTTAATAAATAAATTTTAAACGTTTTTTAAAAGCAATCCAGTTATATTTGCAATTCTAAATTATTTACATGTTTCAGGATCTCTTATTTACTTTTTTAATTAGCTTTTCTCCTTTTGGAGAGGCAAGAGCAGGGATACCCTATGGAGAACTGAATGGATTGCCTATTATGCTAGTATTTATTGTAGGGCTAGTAGCAAACTTGCTAGTTTTCCCAATATTCTATAAAGCAATTGAACTAGCAAATAAACATCTTTGGAAAAATCCATTATATAAAAGAACGGCAATTTATTTATCTTCAAGAGCAAGAACTAAAACTAAAACTATAATAAAAAAGTATGGAGTTTGGGGTTTGATGATTTTTGTTATGATTCCATTGCCTGTTACCGGCGCTTATATTGGAACGATTGCGGCTTATATTTTTGGAATTAGTTATCGGAAATCATTAATTGCTATTAGTAGCGGCATAACTATTTCATCTACTATGGTGGCCTTATTCATGTACTTTATATAAGTTTTTTTATAGGCTGCTAAAAACTAGTAAAAGCAACTAAAATTCTATATTTGCCTTATATATGAAGGGAAAGAAAACAGTACTTATTATTTTGGATGGATGGGGACATGGTAATAAAACCAAATCGGATGCCATACATCATGCAAGTACTTCTTTTGTTGATTCTTTGTATAAAAATCATCCTAATTGTGAGTTAAAGACTTTTGGTGAGCATGTTGGATTGCCCAAAGGACAAATGGGAAATTCGGAAGTAGGACATTTAAATATTGGTGCTGGTAGAATTGTGTATCAGGATTTGGCAAAAATCAATATTGCGTGTGAGGATAATTCCATTGCTGAAATGGAAAATTTAAAAACCTCTTTTACTTATGCAAAGCAGAATAATAAAGCACTTCATTTAATTGGTTTAGTTTCTGATGGAGGAATTCATTCTCATCAAAATCATTTATACAAATTGTGTGAACTAGCAAATAAAGCAGGAATTGAAAAAGTATTTGTTCATGCTTTTACGGATGGTAGAGATTGCGATCCAAAAAGTGGAAAAGGATTTATTAAGCAGTTGGAGCAAAATTTATCTGGAGCTAAGATAGCTTCAGTTTGTGGTAGGTATTACGCAATGGATAGAGATAAAAGATGGGAAAGAGTAAAATTAGCTTACGATTTACTTACAAGCGGAATAGGAGAATCTTCTCAAAATCTTACTGAAAGCATCCAAAACTCTTACAATATTGGAATTACAGATGAATTTATAAAGCCAATTATTAGTGTAGACGAAAACAAAAATCCGCTAGCGAAAATACAGGAAGATGATGCTGTAATTTGTTTTAATTTCAGAACAGATAGATGTAGGGAAATTACAACTGTACTTACCCAAACTAACATGCCAGATTTTGGAATGAACACCTTAAATCTTAATTATACTACCATGACCAATTACGATTCTTCTTATCAAAAGGTGAATGTAATTTACAATAAAGCGAATATCAAAAATACTTTGGGTGAGGTTTTAGAACGAAACAATAAATCCCAAATCAGAATTGCTGAAACAGAGAAATATCCTCATGTTACTTTTTTCTTTTCAGGAGGTAGGGAAAAGGAATTTATTGGAGAGAAACGGCTAATGGTCAATTCCCCAAAAGTGGCTACTTATGATTTGCAACCCGAAATGAGTGCGCCAGAAGTTACTGCAACTATTGTTTCAGAACTAGAAAAAGGGAAAACAGATTTTGTGTGTTTGAATTTTGCAAACCCAGATATGGTGGGGCATACTGGCGATTACAATGCTATTGTAAAAGCAGTAGAAACAGTGGATAATTGCACCAAGCAAGTTGTTGAAGCAGGATTGAAAAATGATTATGCTTTTATCATTATTGCTGATCATGGAAATGCAGATTTTGCTATAAATGCAGATGGGACTCCCAATACAGCACATAGTACAAATATGGTACCTTGCTTTGCTCTCAACACAGGATTTAACAATATACAAAACGGAAAGCTAGGAGATATCGCTCCTACAATACTTAAAATAATGGAAGTAGAAACTCCAACAGATATGACTGGAGAAATCTTAATAAAATAAATAAAATGGAACACATAAACAATTACATAAACGACAATAAGGACCGATTTATCAATGAATTAATTGAGCTTTTAAAAATACCATCTATCTCAGCCGATCCTGCTTATAAGGCGGATGTGCTAAACTGTGCTGATGCGGTAGCAAAAGCTATGAAAGATGCAGGTGCAGATAATGTTGAAATCTGTGAAACAGTAGGTTATCCTATCGTTTATGGAGAAAAAATTATTGATGAAAATTTACCAACAGTTTTGGTGTATGGTCATTATGATGTGCAACCTGCTGACCCTTTAGAATTATGGACTAGCGGACCATTCGAACCGGTCGTTAAAAAGACGGATACTCATCCTGAAGGAGCGATTTTTGCAAGAGGAGCTTGTGATGATAAGGGACAATTTTACATGCATGTAAAGGCGTTTGAACTGATGATGAATACCAATACTTTGCCTTGTAATGTGAAGTTTATGATTGAAGGAGAGGAAGAGGTAGGATCTGACAATTTAGGACTTTTTGTAAAAGAAAATAAAGAAAAATTAACTTGTAATGCTATCTTAATTTCTGACACTGGAATTATTGCAAACGATACACCATCAATCACAACAGGATTAAAAGGATTAAGCTATGTTGAGGTAGAAGTAACAGGACCAAACAGAGATTTACATTCAGGATTATATGGTGGTGCTGTAGCTAACCCTATCAATATTCTATGCGAGATGATTGCAAAAATGAAGGATGAAAATAATCATATTGCAATTCCAAAATTTTATGATAATGTAGTAGAACTTTCAGTAGAGGAAAGGGCTGATATTGCTAGAGCTCCTTTCTCTTTGGATAAATACAAAGCAGCTTTAGATTTGTCTGATATTCATGGGGAAAAAGGATATACTACTATGGAAAGAACTGGAATCCGCCCAACTTTAGATGTAAACGGAATTTGGGGAGGATATACAGGTGAGGGTGCTAAAACAGTCATTGCTTCAAAAGCGTATGCTAAAATTTCTATGCGATTAGTTCCTAATCAATCGGATGAAGAAATTACGACTTTATTCTCTGATTATTTTAAAAGTATCGCTCCTAAAAGTGTGAGTGTAAAGGTTACCCCTCATCATGGTGGAGAGCCTTATGTTTCCCCTACTGATATTCCTGCATATTTGGCAGCAAGTAAGGCCATGGAAACTACTTATGGTAAAAAACCTGTGCCCGTTAAAAGCGGAGGATCTATTCCTATTGTGGCTTTGTTTGAAGCTGAATTAGGAGTTAAATCTATATTGCTAGGTTTTGGTTTGGATTCGGATGCAATTCATTCGCCTAATGAGCATTACGGTATTTTCAACTATTTAAAAGGAATAGAAACTATTCCTCATTTCTTTGCGAATTACGCTAAGGCGCATTAATATTTAATAATAACTAATGAAGTATATTAATTTGATAGGAATAGGATTATTTCTAACCCTTAGCTGCAATAGTCAAGACACTCCTTTGATTGAACAAAAGGTAACTACTGATAAAATGGAAAAAGAAGATCAAAAAAAGAAAGATAAAGCTTATAAGAAATTAAATAATAGTGTGGAGAAAGAAAAAAAACATACAAATCAATTAATAAACGAAACAAGCCCTTACCTTTTACAACATGCGCATAATCCTGTGGATTGGTATCCTTGGAATGAAGCAACTTTGGATAAAGCAAAAGCAGAGGGGAAACTATTATTGATAAGCATTGGCTATTCCGCTTGCCATTGGTGTCATGTTATGGAGCACGAAAGTTTTGAAGATGCTGAGGTGGCAAAAATTATGAATGATAATTTCATTTGTATTAAAGTTGATAGAGAGGAACGCCCTGATGTCGATCAAGTATATATGACGGCTGTACAGCTAATGAATCAAAGAGGAGGTTGGCCACTGAACTGTGTAGCATTACCTAACGGAAAACCTTTTTGGGGCGGTACTTATTTCAGAAAAGAAGATTGGAAAAAGCAGATTTTAGGCTTAGCAAATACGTATAAAACTGAACCCAATAGAGTTATTGAATTTGCAGATAGACTTGCTTTAGGGATTCAGCAAGTGGAAAATATTGGCTTAAATACTGAAGAAGCTAATTTCACTTGGAAAGACTTGAGTAATATGGTTAGCCCTTGGTCGGAACGCTTTGATAATTCAGATGGAGGGAGTAATGGAGCTCCAAAATTCCCTATGCCAAATGCCTATAATTTTTTACTAAAATACGGGCACTTAGCTAACAATAAACAAGTACTTGATCATGTAGAACTGACATTAGACAAGATGGCTTTTGGTGGTATTTATGATCAAATGGGAGGTGGATTTTCTCGATACTCGGTAGATAAATCATGGAAAGCTCCTCACTTTGAAAAGATGCTTTATGATAATGGGCAGCTAGTTAGTTTGTATGCTGACGCTTATCTTAAATTTAAAAAACCGCTATACAAGGAAATAGTATTTGAAAGTTTAGATTTTGTAGAAAGAGAGTTGATGGCAGAAAATGGAGCTTTTTATTCAGCACTTGATGCTGATAGTGAAGGAGAGGAAGGAAAGTTTTATGTCTGGAATGAAATAGAATTAAAATTATTTATCCGTGAGGATTTTGATGTTTTTAAGGATTATTATAATGTAAACAGTAAAGGACTTTGGGAGCACGGGAATTATATTTTGCTTAGAAAGAAAACTAAAAAAGAAATTTCCAAAAAATATAAAATTTCAATTGCAGCATTAGAAAGTAAGATTGTTACTTGGAAAGCGATATTGATGAGCGAAAGAGATAAAAGAATTCGCCCAGCATTGGATGATAAATCCTTAACCTCTTGGAATGGCTTGATGTTAAAAGGATATGTAGATGCTTATATGACTTTTGGCGAAAAAAAGCATTTGCAGGTGGCTCTAAAAAATGCCAATTTTATTGCAGATACTCAAATGCAAGCAGATGGTAAATTATGGCATTCTTATAAAGATGGTCGATCCACAATCAATGCGTATTTGGAGGATTATGCAATTGTAAGTTCTGCATTTATTAGTTTGTATGAAGCTACTTTTGATGAGATTTGGCTAAGTAGAGCAGAGCAATTAGTAAACTATGCGCTAGAATATTTTTACGATAAGAATAGTGGGATGTTTTATTTCACTTCAAGGTTGGACCCAGAGTTAGTCGCGAGAAAAATGGAAATTAATGATAATGTAATTCCTGCATCTAATTCGATAATGGCAAATGTATTGTATGATTTGGGTACACTTTTGGATAAAGGAGAATACAAACAAAAAGCCATTATTATAGCAAATAATGTAAAACCAGATATGGAAAAATATGCTTCTGGTTATGCTAACTATGCGAGCTTAATGCTGAAAGAAATTGTGCCTTATTATGAAGTAGCAATAGTGGGAAAGGATGCTCATAAAAAAGCATTGGAATTCAATGCAGAGTATCATCCTAATAAACTAGTATTAGGAAGTATTAAGGAAAGTAATATGGAGCTTTTACAAGAGAAATATGTTCAGGGAAGGACTATAATTTATGTATGTGAAAATAAGGCTTGCCAATTGCCAACAACCAGTATTATTAAGGCATTAAAGCTAATAAAGTAATGAAATATTTATTTGAAGAAAATCAGAAATTTACACAATGGTGGTTATGGGTTATTTTATTGTCATTCCCTATTATCTCGTTTGGCCCTTTTGACGAAAATGCAATTAATATTAATTATGTAATAATCGGTTTTGCTATTCCTTTTTTGTTTTACTTATTTGAGCTAAGGTTAAAGGTAAGTGCTGAAGGGTTACACTTTCAGTTTTTTCCTTTCCATCTTAAATCTCATGTCATTAAGTTAGATGACATTGAAAAATTTAAAGCTTTGGAGTACTCCCCATTAAAAGAATATGGAGGTTGGGGAATTAAATACGGATTTAAAGGGAGAGCCTATAATGTAAGCGGAAATAAAGGAGTAAAGATTTTCCTGAATAACGGAACAAACATTATGTTCGGAAGCCAAAAACATAATGAATTAGCAAAGGCTTTGAAAAAAATAGGAATTAGTTAAACTTATAATAATGAATAAGTTAAATTTGTAAAAAATAAAACTATGAAAAAAATTATCAATTTTCTTTTAATAATGCTGCTAGTTGTAAGTGGTTGTAAGAAAGAAGAAGATGTACTTATTACAACAAATACTACAACATTTGTTCCTACTATTATGACTAATGTAAAGGGGATTGTCTTGGATGGAAATCAAAATCCTATTTCTGGAGTAACTGTTAATATTGGAAGTAGTAACTTAACATCCTCAACAGATAATGGTTTATTTACATTTAATAATATCTCAGTCTCAGAGGATAGAGCTATGATTTATTTTGAAAAAGATGGATATTTCAATACATCCAGAGCTTGTGAGGTAAATAATAATGTTTCAAATTATTTAAGGATAGTTATGGATGAGCAACAGATAGTTGGTAATTTCTCTGCTTCAGCAGGGGGGAATTTAGATTATAATGGTATTAACCTTCAATTTCCTGCTAATTCTTATACTGATGAGTACGGAAATCCTATCTATGATGATATAAATGTTTCTGTTAATAAAATATCTCCTGAAGATCCTAATTTTTCTATGAGGATTCCTGGTGGAGATTTAAGAGCGACTACTGCAAATGGGGATGATATGAGGTTATATTCTTACGGGATGTTAGATGTTGTTTTAACAGATAATAATGGAGTAAAAATAAACACGGGTTCTAATACACAAATAACACTCCCTATACCAAATAACATGCTAGCTGCCGCTCCATCTACTATTCCTTTATGGCACTATGATGACCTTACAGGGATATGGATTGAAGAAGGTTTTGCAACAAAAAATGGCAATGAATATATTGGAGATGTCTCGCATTTTTCTTATTGGAATTGGGACTATCCTACGGAAGAAGCAGGTGTATATGGAAGGGTTTTAGATTGTGAAGGGTCTCCAATGGCAAATGTTCTAGTTATTATTGGGCAACAATCTGTTAGTACTAATAGTTCAGGTGAGTTTAATGCATTAGTACCTTCAGGTCAAAACTTACTGATTGAGATTACCGATAATTTTGGAAACACAAATTCTATTCCCGTATCAGCTTTATCAGCTATGACTGAACATGATGCTGGAGATATAACAATATGTAGTTCAGTGATTGAAGGTAATGTGATTGATTGCAATGGGAATCCAGCACAAAATATTTTAGTTTCTTCTAATTACTCAGCTTTTACATATGCCTATTCAGACATTAATGGAGATTTTAGTTTTTTCTTTCCTGAGGGTATTAATAGTACAATTAGTGCAGAAGGTTTTTTTGGGACAATAAGTTCGTCTGTTTCAATACCTCAGTTATCAACTAATCAAGTTTATAATGCTGGTACTATAGTAATGTGTGAAGGAACAAGCACTACTACTGTTGCACAAGACAAGCAAAATATATCTAATTCTTTTGCTTCAATGGAAAATTGCGTTAGCAGTTTAAAGAATGGATTTGGTGCAACAGCTTTAAAAAACTTTTTAAACTTAGATGAGGGAGATGTTTTAAGTGAAAATTGGATTGAAGATATGGTTGATAATATTGATGGTTTATTAGATTTTAATGCAATTGATGATAACAACAAATTTGATTATTTGGGAAATACAGGCACATATACCTGGAGTCAATCAAATCAATCTTGGACGAAAACTAGTAATACAAATAAAATTATTATTAATTTTCCTGCAACTGAGTGGGATCAAAGTAATGATGCAGTGTTTACATTTCACTCTTATGCAGATATTTCATTGTTTTATGATGGAGAGGATATTTTTGCGCCAACAAGTGTTATTGCAGATTTATATGTAGATGGAACAAAAGTATTTGGCATTAACGGATCTTATACTTATGATGTAGGGAATTCAACCCCTATGCCAATTAATATTAATACTGAACTAGAGTTTAATCCATTTACAATTACGACAATAGCTCAAAGAATCACTTCAACAGAATTTGAGGCAGATATTACAATCACAAATAATAGCGGTTGTTTAACCGCTCTGCATGCAGAAGTAAGAATTGCACATGATGATTATGAAAATTTGGAAGAAACGGATATTTTAGATATAAGAACTACTCTTGCACATCAGAATATGGAGATTAGAGGATTTATGGATGGTGATTTGTTAGGATATGATGATCCTTCAAACAATCAGATTCAAGCCATGACAGATGTAGATGTATATTACTCTAATAGTAAAATTGGCGAGTTAACATTGCAATCAAATTCAAATAATGATAATAGAGTATACATTATCTATACGGATGGAAGTTCAGATGATGTAGAGACATATTACGATCCTTTTCTTACAAATATTGAACAAATATTATTTCCATTTATAGGAGATTGGGATTAAGCATGAGAATAATTATTTTAATTACTTTTATTGTATCTTGTTTTGCACTTACAGCACAAGAAGAAAGAAAATATAAAAGGAAAGTGTCAGTTGATGGGACTTATTTATTATCATTTTTTAAAACTGAAGAAGCAAGATTAACCCCATTTAACATAAAATTATCGTTAAATGATAAATATAATTTTAGGACTGGATTTAATATTAATACATCAACTTCATCTAATAAGGGCTTTGAGGGAGATTTTAAAATTGGTATTGATATTTCTCATCCTTATTCAAAAAAATGGAGCTATTATTATGGAGCAGACATTAATGGTGCATATTTCAATTATAATGATCGAGATAACACCACTATGATTCTAAGTTTCATGCCCTTTTTAGGATTTGAAGTATTCCTGTCTAAAGAATTTTCCTTATCCTATGAGCCAAAATTAATACTTAATCATTATAAATATTCTGATCCATCAGCAATAATTCATAAAGAAAGTTATGAGGATCAAATAAAATTAACTGGCCTTTCTCAATTCTTTATAAATTTCAACTTTTAATAAAATTTATAGCTAAAGAATTTTTTTTGAAAGTAAAGTTATCTGAATAAAGATACTTAGTGTTTCTTTATATAACTATAATCAAAAAGTAATTCTTCTTTCCTTTTTGTGTTAATATATATTTTCCGTTTAACAAGTTGTTTTCTGAAAGCTGAATATCTTCAGTAATTTTTTCTTTGTTAATACTTACAGCATTTGATTTTATCATTCTTCTTGCTTCTCCTTTACTTGCAAAAATCTGAGTTTTTTCAGCAACTATATCCAAAATATTTAAGGATAAATCAGCTTTACTTATTTCAAACTGAGGTACGCCTTCAAATACAGAAAGGAAAGTTTCTTCATCTAAACTTTTCAAATCATCAGCAGTTGATTTTCCGAATAAAATATTGGATGCTTTAATTGCCATATCCAAATCCTCAGCAGAATGAACTCTTGT
>Ga0307995_1002415_pt1 | contig 10898 bp, 10 predicted proteins | sample EllFjometagen262_FD_203132 | JGI IMG/M metagenome (GOLD analysis project Ga0307995, IMG submission 203132) | Marine microbial communities from Ellis Fjord, Antarctic Ocean - #262 | ecosystem: Environmental > Aquatic > Marine > Unclassified | place: Southern Ocean | collected 2014-11-02
AAACTGTTCTTTTTCATTCCATTTAATAACATCAATTTTTCGATCAAAATATTCTTTTAGTTCATTCGCTCTTTCATGTGTCCGGTTTGTGATTACTATTTTCGACACACCTGAATTTAGTAGTGCAGATATAACTGCTCGCGAGGCACCACCAGCACCAATAATTAAAACTTTTGCATTTGAAGGGTCCCACGCGGCTTCATTTTCTTCCAGGTTCTTTAAAAAACCATAGCCATCCGTATTGTCTGCTTTAAATCCACCACAAGGCAGAAATGTTAACGTATTTGCCGATCCAATTTGGCTGGCACTTTGAGTTATTTCATTTGCAATTTTTAACACACTCTCCTTATGGGGAACAGTAACATTAACCCCGGAGAAGCCCATTTTTGGCAATGTTTTTAATACAAGTTCCAAATTAATCTTTGATACCTTTAAAGGTATATAGTGACCATTTATATTGTTTTGGTTTAACCAAAAGCGGTGTAAAATGGGGCTCTTGGAGTGCAATATAGGGTCACCAATAACACCCGCTAGTAAAAGTTTTTTTTCCATATTTATATTTCACCACGGATACATAGAAAATCTAAAATTGGTAATAAGGGAATACCTAATATAGTAAAATAATCACCCTCTATTTTCTTAAAAAGCCTGATGCCCTCTCCTTCAATCATATAACAACCTGTTGATCTTACAATTTGATTATAGTTTCGGTCAATATATTCATTAAGATAGTTATTATTATTATTTCTCATTTTTAATATTGCCTTAGTTGTCGTACTCCATATTGGTATATTATCTTGATAAATTACTGCTGAAGAAAAAAGTGTGTGTTCGTTGTTGTTCATACTTTGTAGTCTATTAAAAACATCGGTTCTATTTTTTATTTTTGACAGTAATTCATTTTTAAATATTAAAGTTTGATCACATCCTATGACCATCACACCAGGATACTTTGAGCTAATTTTTTTTGCTTTATAGTCGGCTAATATATTAGATATTTGTTCAAGTTTTATATTTTCTATTAAGCAGCTTTTTTTGATACTTTCTTCATCTATCTTCGCGGGCACAGATTTGAAATTAATATTAGCGTTTGTTAAAATTTTTCTTCTAATTGAAGATTCGCTTGCTAATATGAGTTCTGTTTTCATGTGAATCCTTTATGTATAGATTTAACAGTTTTTACCAATTATTATCATTTAAGTATTAAACAGTTCTTGTTCTATTTTAATACATTTTTATTCCATGTTTATAACTATTTATTTATTTTATATTTTTGAGAATATCACAAAGGCTTTTTTTTTTAATTTTTTTATCAACACCAAAAGTTTTTTTTTGTCTTTTCAAGTCTTTGTTTTAAAGTTGTAATATTTTTTATCAACAGAGTGTTAACTGTTTAGTTCGTTTTTAATTTATCCCCAGTTTTATGTTTATGAAAATCTAATAGCGTTAATCCACAGTATCCACTGATACTACTACATCATCTACTTTCTTTATAAATATTATTTTATTAGTAAGATTAAATTTTTCTTAATCTTTGACAAAACTGATTAATATCATCCCAATTTGTAAATTCATATTCTTGAGAAGTATTTGTAGGTCCATTAGTTAACCACATTATTAGTTTTATCATTAATTTATCTAGTAGTTTATATTTCGGATAATTTATCTTCCCAGCAAATACGGCCACATGTAATGGTTTCCATATAGAAGTTTCTAAAAATTTTTTTATGTAAGGATTTGTTTCTGGTTTGTTTTTTTCTAAATTTCTAGCAACGGCATTTACTGAAAAAAATGCAGTTTTTACATTATTTAGTATGTTTATATTTTCTTTAATAAATTGGTATAATTCTGGCTTATGTTTTCCATATCTAATACTTGCACCAATAATAATCATATCAAAATGGCTTAAATTTAATTTATCCAATTTATGGATTGAAATTAGTGTAGTATTAAAATCTTTTTGTAATAAAGATTTAATATATCTACATATAGCTTCAGTATGGCCATCAGTTGTTGAGTAAATGATTAAGTTTTTCTTCATAATACTTTATGCGCTTACATTTATTATATAAAATATACTAGGAAATAGCGTATACATTGCTATAAATTTGACTTTTGTTATATAAAAAGTCTATATGAATACTTGCCATGCCGTCCGGCTATACAGGTGATTCCAAACAAAACTCAAGTTATAGGATATACTATTATGCAAACTTCTTTGTCGTTAGCAGAATTAAAAGGAAAAAGCCCAGCAGATTTATTATCCATTGCTGAAGAATTAGAGATAGAGAATGCATCAACCATGCGTAAAGGGGATATGATGTTTTGTATCCTAAAAGAAAAAGCTGATGAGGGTATTGAAATATCTGGTGATGGCGTGCTGGAGGTAATGCAAGATGGGTTTGGATACTTAAGATCACCAGAATCTAACTATTTACCTGGTCCAGAAGATATTTATGTTAATCCCGACCAATTAAGAATGTTTAGTCTAAGAACTGGGGATACAGTCGAAGGTGTAATTAGCGCTCCACAAGAAAACGAGCGGTACTTTTCATTAATAAAGTGTACTAAAATAAACTTTGTTGACCCCAGTAAAGCTAAACATAAAGTTCATTTTGACAACCTAACGCCACTATACCCTGATGAGCGCTTAAAAATGGAAATAGAGGATCCAACAATTAAGGATAAGTCCGCCAGAGTAATTGATTTAGTTGCTCCTATAGGGAAGGGACAAAGGTCACTAGTTGTAGCACCACCAAGAACAGGTAAAACCGTAATTTTACAAAATATTGCACATTCAATAGCTGCTAACCATCCAGAGTGTTATTTAATTGTTTTATTGATTGATGAAAGACCAGAAGAAGTAACGGATATGCAAAGGTCTGTTAAAGGAGAGGTTGTGTCATCAACTTTTGATGAGCCAGCAACAAGGCATGTTGCAGTAGCAGAAATGGTCATAGAAAAAGCAAAAAGATTAGTAGAGCATAAACGAGATGTTGTTATCTTATTAGACTCGATCACACGTTTAGGCAGGGCCTTCAACACGGTTGTGCCTTCGTCAGGGAAGGTTTTAACGGGTGGTGTTGATGCTAATGCACTACAGAGACCAAAAAGATTTTTTGGCGCTGCTAGAAATATAGAAGAAGGTGGTTCTTTAACAATTATTGCAACAGCACTGATTGAAACAGGTAGTCGTATGGATGAAGTTATTTTTGAGGAGTTTAAAGGCACTGGTAACTCTGAAATAGTTCTAGATCGTAAAGTGGCAGATAAGAGGGTTTTCCCATCAATGGATATTCTTAAATCTGGAACACGAAAAGAAGAGTTGCTTGTAGATCAAGCAGATTTACAAAAAATGTTTGTGTTGAGACGTATATTAAATCCAATGGGTACTACAGATGCAGTAGAGTTTCTGATTGGAAAGTTAAAACAAACAAAAAATAACGCAGAATTTTTTGACTCAATGAACTCTTAATATATTTTTAATTTGAGGTGGTGTAATAATGGATACGATATTCGCCCTTACTACGCCTGAAGGAAAGTCGGGCGTGGCTGTTGTTAGAGTGTCGGGCCAGAGGGCTTTTGATTGTTTTAAAAACTTTAACTGTATGCCTGTTAAGCCCAATAAGAAGGGTCTTCGGAAGCTTTACTTTAACAATAAATTATTAGATGAGGCTTTGGTTCTATGTTTTAAAAGAGGGCATAGCTTCACGGGTGAAAACACAGTCGAAATTCATCTTCACGGTAGTGTAGCAATTATTAAGACCTGCTTAAGCAATCTAGGTAGCTTCGGTGGTTTTAGAATTGCTGATCCTGGAGAGTTTACAAAGAGAGCATTTGAAAATGGACGTTTGGATCTTTCGCAAGTTGAGGGTTTAAGTGAGTTGATTGATGCTGAAACATCGGTACAGCTTGACCAAGCACAAAGAGTTTTTGAAGGTTTTTTGGGTAAAACAGTTGCAGTTTGGAGAAGTGAAGTAATTGATTGTAAAGCACTAATTGAGGCTTCAATAGACTTTGTTGATGAGGATGTGCCCTTAGATCTATCTGATGAGATACTGAAGAAACTTTTAAGAATAAAAACTTCAATACAAAAGGAAATTGATGGTTCTTTTGTTTCTGAAAAAATTAAGTCTGGTTTTGAGATAGCAATAATTGGTGCCCCAAATGTAGGTAAGTCTACGTTACTAAACGCGTTAGCAGGCCGTGAGGCGGCAATAACATCAAAAGTAGCAGGAACCACCAGGGATGTGATTGAGGTTAGTATGGATCTTGCGGGGATACCCATATCGATATTAGATACAGCAGGAATTCGTGCATCAGAAAACGAAGTTGAAAAAATTGGTATTAGCTTGGCATTAGCTCGTGCAAAAAGGTCTGATTTAAGGTTGTTTGTTAGCGATAATAATAAATTTGATTATTTTGGGTTAAACCTGATGAAAGATGACTTAAGAGTTAATAGTAAAACTGATTTAAATAAAGGACTTCAAGGTGATGTTTCAATATCGGCAAAACACGGCGATGGAATTGATAAGTTATTGGATTTAATTAAGAATATTTTTAAGAATAAGGTCAGTAAATCCTCAATTGCGACTAATGCAAGGCATAGGAGTGCGATGAGTAGATCAGTTTCCTCTTTAGAAAGAGCTGAAGAAGAATTGTTAGCAGGTATAAATAATGTGGAACTATGTGCAGAGGAGCTTAATACTGCTATACGAGCAATGGATAGTTTAATTGGTGTGGTGGATGTAGAGGATGTTTTGGGTAAAATTTTTAGTAAGTTCTGTATTGGGAAATAGATAATGAGCTCAGATAGTAATACATTCGATGTTATTGTGATCGGCGGTGGCCATGCAGGAGTAGAGGCGGCTAATATATCCGCACGATCTGGAGCAAAGACAACCCTAATTACCCACAAAATCAATAAGATTGGTGAAATGTCGTGCAATCCTGCAATTGGGGGTCTGGGGAAGGGCCATTTAGTACGGGAGGTTGATGCATTGGGCGGGTTGATGGGAAGGGTTGCTGATTTTGCTGGCATACAGTTTCGGCTACTTAATCGGCGTAAGGGCCCTGCAGTACAAGGCCCACGTGCTCAAGCGGATAGGTCTCTATATCGTGGAGCAATGCAAAAAGAAGTTTTAAAAACCCAAGACTTAACTGTTATTGAGGGCGAAGTTATTGATTTACTGATGGTACAAAACCAAGTTTCGGGTGTTGTTTTGAGGGATAACACTGAGATTAAAGCAAGGGCTGTTGTTTTGACCACAGGGACGTTCTTAAGGGGTGTTATTCATATTGGTGAACACTCAAGGCCTGGTGGTCGTATGGGCGATAAGGCTAGCACCCACTTAGCTGAGAAAATCGATAACTTTGGTTTCCCAAAAGGTCGTTTGAAGACTGGTACCCCACCTCGTCTTGATGGTAGAACAATTAACTGGGCTGCCCTTGAGGAGCAGAAAGGAGATGAAAACCCTAGTTTTTTCTCGTTTATGTCGTCAGAGATACAAAGTCGACAAGTTTCTTGTAGTATAACCCACACAAACACCCAAACCCATGATATAATAGAAAAAAATATTAAAAAATCAGCAATGTATAGTGGTAAAATTTCAGGTGTTGGCCCAAGATATTGCCCCTCGATAGAAGATAAAGTGGTTAGGTTTGCAGAAAAAGATTCACATCAGGTGTTTCTAGAACCAGAAGGTTTAAATGATTTTACAGTCTATCCAAATGGTATATCAACTAGCCTACCTGAGGATGTTCAATCAGATTATGTTAGAACTATTTTAGGGCTAGAGAACACAAAGATACTTCAACCAGGTTATGCTATAGAGTATGATTATGTTGATCCAAGAGTGCTGGGGCTCTCTTTGGAAGCAAAGGATGTCCCAGGTTTGTTTTTAGCAGGTCAAATTAATGGAACCACTGGTTATGAGGAGGCCGCTGCTCAGGGCTTGGTAGCTGGATTAAACGCTGCAAATAATGCACTAGGTTATGAAGCTGTATATTTTGGTCGATCTGATAGTTATATCGGTGTGATGCTAGATGATTTGGTAACTAATGGAGTTTCTGAACCATATAGAATGTTTACGTCCCGAGCGGAGCACCGGTTATCTTTACGTGCAGACAATGCAGATCAGAGGCTCACACCACTTGGCATTAGCTTGGGGATAATTGAAAGTAGACAAGCAAAGACATTTTTAAACAAGGAAAAGAAATTAGCTTCGGCGAAGCAAGCACTTATTTCCCTATCTTTAACTCCTAATGAAGCTGAAAAAAGGGGGATAAAGATTAAAAAAGACGGAATTCGACGGACAGCATTTGAGCTTTTGGCAAACCAAGAAACACAATATAGTGATTTGGCCAAAATTTGGCCTATTTTGCAGAACACCGACCGTGAAATTTCAGAGCAACTAGCTAAAGATGCTTTGTATTCTAACTATATAAATCGACAAGTTCAGGATCTTAATGCGATTAGGAGAGATGAGGCTCGATTAATCCCTGTTAATTTTGATTATGAGGCCGTTTCGAGTCTTTCTACTGAATTGCAGCTAAAGTTAAGTTCTGTGAGGCCCGAAAATATCTCACAAGCGTCAAGAATTAGTGGCATGACACCTGTTGGCTTGGCACTGATTCTTGCTCACCTTGATAGAAAAAAACTTAAAACCCAGGTGGAAGCTTGAGGGGGTTATTGGATCTAGATGTTTCACGTGAAACATTGGACGCCCTTAAGTATTTTGAAGACTTAGTGGTCCTTTGGAACCCAGCCATTAATCTAATTTCAAATAGCTCTGTTTCTGACCTATGGAGTAGACATATTGTTGATTCTGCACAGCTTTTCTTGTTTACGTTGCCAGATGAGGGATTGTGGTTGGATGTTGGTTCTGGCGGTGGTTTCCCAGGAATTGTCGTTTCTATTGTTGCAAAAGAGCTTGCTCCGAGTTTGCGGGTCGTTCTTGTTGAGAGTGATAACCGAAAATGTGTTTTTTTACGAACAGTGATTCGGAAGCTTGGGTTGTCTGTAAAGGTCATTAATGACAGGATTGAAAATGTTAAGCTTGATGATGTGGTGTATTTGAGTGCGCGTGCCTTACGGAATTTAAATAGTTTGCTATTTATAGTGGAAAATAATGTTTCACGTGAAACAGTTTGTGTTTTCCCAAAAGGCCGATCATACAAAAAAGAGCTTGTGGAGTCTCAAAAAAACTGGAAATTTGATTTCAATTTAATAGATAGTAATACGTCAGAAGACAGTAAGGTTATAGTTTTAAAGGGGTTAGAGCGTGTCAGCTGAGGATAATAACAGTCCACCGAAGGTTATAACAGTAGTGAGCCAGAAAGGGGGCGTTGGAAAAACAACTACAGCAATAAACCTAGCAGCAACATTGGCAAAGCTTGGAAAAAAAGTGCTACTAGTAGACTTTGATCCACAAGGGAATTCATCTACTGGATTGGGTGTGAGCCCTGAGAATAGAAATCTAACCTCATATGATGTTTTAATTGACCAGGTGCCTATAGTAAATGTAATGCTTAAAACGAAGGTTGAGAGACTATTTATTGTGGCGGCCAACACGGATCTGAGTTCTGCAGATTTAATATTGTCTGGTAAGGCAGAAAAAATTACTACTTTTAAAAACCTAGTAGAGGATAATTCACTTCTTGTTTTAAAGCTTGATTATATATTCATAGATTGCCCACCATCCCTCAACCTATTGACAATAAATGCTTTAGTGGCGTCTGATAGTGCTTTAGTCCCCTTACAGCCAGAGTTTTTTGCATTGGAAGGGCTATCGCAGTTGTTGTTAACTATTCGTGATGTGCGAGAATCAGCAAACAAACGGCTCCGGTTAGAGGGCGTTGTTTTGACAATGCACGACAAACGGAACAATCTATCCGGTCAGGTGGAAGAGGATGCTCGTGAAAACTTGGGACGTTTAGTGTTTAAGACAGTTATTCCTAGGAATGTCAGATTGAGCGAGGCACCTTCATTTGGTGAACCAATTTTAACTTATGCGCCTAAGAGCAGTGGGAATAGGGCATACCACGCTTTAGCGAAAGAGTTTTTAATAAGACAGGAGGGTTAAGTGGGCGACAAGAAGCTGAAAAGGAAAGTTTTAGGAAGAGGTTTATCCGCCTTAATGGCGGAAGTTAACCCAGTTATCGGTGATTATGATGTAGACGAGGAAACTGGGGTACTGTCTGTATCTATAGATAAGATTGAACCCAATCCAAACCAACCAAGGCGTACATTTCTGAAGGATGATTTGGATGATTTATCGAATTCGATTATAGAAAAGGGAATTATACAACCGCTTATTGTAAGAAAAATAAGTAATAAAAATGATGTATATCAAATAGTTGCCGGTGAACGTCGGTGGAGAGCGGCCCAACTAGCAAGAGTTCATAAGGTCCCTGTTGTGGTGCGAAGTTTTAGCGATGTTGAGGTGTTGGAAATAGCAATAATTGAAAACATCCAGAGAGCTGATTTAAACCCCATAGATGAAGCAAATGGATACCAACAGTTAATGGTAAAGTTTAGTCATACCCAAGAGAAGCTATCTAAGGTTCTTGGTAAAAGTCGGAGCCATATAGCAAATCTTTTAAGATTATTAAACTTGCCTAACGATGTGCAGATTTTACTTGGTTCGGGTGAAATTTCAATTGGCCATGCTAGGGCGTTAATTACTCGAAGTGATGCGTCCTCATTGGCGAAAGAAATTATACGTAAGAAGTTATCAGTCAGGGAAATTGAAAAACTTATTAAAGTGGATTTAGGAAGTGGTTTAAAAAAACCTCTTTCAAAAATAAAAGATGTGGATACCCGGGTTATTGAGGGAGATTTAAAAGCAGCGATAGGTATGATTGTTGATATAGGTCATGATGTGTCAACTGGAAAAGGATCTTTAAAAATAAAATATAATAATCTTGATCAGTTAGATAATCTAATAAATATATTAACAAAATAGGTATAAATAACAAACAATTAGATATTAATTATGTTAGTTTAACAGCAAATTTAAAATTAAACTGTTTAAGACAGCCTTCCCATTTTGGGTTGCTTTAATATAACCTCTGTCGACCAGAACCAAGTCATCATTTATCAGATTAGTTAAGTTTTTTTCGTTGAATGTTTTTCCTGATAAAGTTTGGTAACGGATTTTTGAGATTCCAGAGTTCAATCTAAGACCCATCATTACCATTTCCTCAGCTTGATCTGCTTTGCTTATGCAGGTTCTTAAGTTTTCACCAGAGCCCTCATGGGCGTGGATTAGCCATTTTTCTGGATTACTGTAGTTTTGAGTGGCGAATCTTCCATGTGAATTGGTTATGCGTCCGTGTGCGCCAGGCCCCACACCAATGTAGTCACCATAATTCCAGTAAATTTTATTATGTATGCTTTGATGCTTCGGTTTAGAGTAATTTGAAATTTCGTATGGTAAAAGTCCATTTGAAGAACATATTTCCTCTGTAATGTGATACAGTTCGCTACTCACATCTTCTTCAGGTAGTCCTAGTAATTTCCCATTCTTAAACAGTTTTCCAAAAGCTGTATTTGGCTCGATTGTAAGTTGGTAAAGCGATAAGTGATCAGGTTCAAAACTTAAGGCTAATTTAAGTTCGGTTTTCCAATCTTTGATTGTTTGTTCTTGTCGTGCATAAATAAGGTCAAAACTGGTTCTATTAAAAACTTTTCGACCAATGCTTATAGCTTCTAATGCTTCATCCACTGAATGTAATCGTCCAAGTTTTTTTAAATCGGTATCATTTAACGCCTGGACTCCAATTGATACCCGATTAACCCCAGCATCTCTGAAATCTAAAAACTTTTGTGCTTCTACAGATGATGGATTTGCTTCAAGTGAAATTTCCACATTATCTTTGACCCCCCATAACTTTGCAATTTGATCAACTATACTTGAAACTATATTTGGATCCATAAGGCTGGGAGTCCCTCCTCCAAAAAAAATAGAATCCACCTGTCGACCAGTAGTCTCTGAATGATAGCGTTTTAATTCAGACAGATACGCTTTTTTCCAATCAATATTATTAACATTTTTACTAACATGACTATTAAAATCACAATAAGGGCATTTTGATTGGCAAAAGGGCCAATGGATATATATGCCGAAACCAGCGTTTTTCCAATCAAGACAAGCAGGCATTTACTAGCTTTCCAAAAGCTATAGATCTGTGACTCATTTTATGCTTTTTGTTTTGGTTCATTTCGCCAAAGGTTTTTTTGTGTCCGTCTGGGATAAAAATTGGATCAAAACCAAACCCGTTTTTTCCTCTCATTGGCCAAGTAACTTTTCCAGACACTTTTCCTTCAAAAACCTCGTCATGCCCATCTGGCCAAGCTAAACATAATACACAAATAAAATGAGCTGTTCTAGGTGAGGCTATCTTATTTTTTTCTAAAAGTGTCCAAACCCTTGTCATGGCATGATTAAAGTCTCTACCATTTTCTGTTGTTGCCCAATCTGCTGTATAAACCCCAGGTGCACCATTTAATCCATCAACCATTATCCCACTATCATCAGACAGTGAAAGAAAATTCGAATATTTTGCTGCAAAGTGGGCTTTTATTCTGGCGTTACCAATAAAGGTATCTTCAGTTTCTTTTGGTTCTTTAAGATTAAAGTTTGATACAGATATAACATTGAGATTGAATTTTGAAAAAAGGGCAGAGATTTCTAAAAGCTTCCCTTGATTGTGAGTAGCTATGACAATGGTGTCTTCATTTATTTTACGCATTGGATTGGTTAATTGCCTCTTCTTGAATTAACATTAGTTCCTTGACGCCCTTTTCAGCTAAGTCAGTCATCACATTTAATTCTGACCTTAAAAAAGGTGATCCTTCAGCAGAACCTTGAATTTCAATCATCTTGTTTGAACCT
>Ga0307995_1002428_pt1 | contig 10858 bp, 11 predicted proteins | sample EllFjometagen262_FD_203132 | JGI IMG/M metagenome (GOLD analysis project Ga0307995, IMG submission 203132) | Marine microbial communities from Ellis Fjord, Antarctic Ocean - #262 | ecosystem: Environmental > Aquatic > Marine > Unclassified | place: Southern Ocean | collected 2014-11-02
CTGTTCCTTAATTACGCTTCTGTTAATGTCATCTGCCAATTTTGTATCAATTTCGATCCCTCTATTCATTGGACCTGGATGCATAATCAAAGCATCATCTTTTGCATGAGCAAGTTTATCTGGAGTTAGTCCATAATATTCATAGTACTCTCTATTAGAAGACAAGAAAGAACTAGTCATCCTTTCATTTTGTAACCTTAACATCATTACAATATCACAATCCTTCAGACCTTTTTTCATATCTGTAAATGTATTAACGCCAAACTTTTCTATTTCTTTTGGCATTAGATTTGATGGTGCAATAATGTTAACTTCTGCACCCAACATATTTAGAAGATAAATATTTGATCTTGCAACACGTGAATGAGCTATGTCACCACAAATCGCAACTCTTAAACCTTCAATTTTCTTTTTACGATTTATGATTGTTAAAGCATCTAATAAAGCTTGAGTAGGGTGTTCACGGCTTCCATCACCAGCATTAAGTACTGCACAATTTACCTTTTGAGATAAAAGATTACATGCACCTGAATCCTGGTGTCTAATCACAATTATATCTGGATGCATTGCATTTAAAGTCATTGCGGTATCTATTAGTGTTTCACCTTTCTTAATTGCTGAATTAGCCATATTCATTGACATAACATCTGCACCTAATCTTTTTCCAGCTAATTCAAATGAACTTTGTGTTCTAGTGGAGGGTTCAAAAAACAAATTAATTTGAGTTTTACCACTTAATACATTTAGTCTTTTGTTTTTACTTTGATTTAATTTAATGAAACTTTTAGCTTCTTCTAAAATGAAATTAACATCATTAATTGATAGATCTTGAATACCTAGGAGGTGTTTTTGAGAAATCTTAATAGCTTTATTTATTTTAGTTGCCATTAAAATTAACTCTATAACTATTAACCATGACTATGGCAAGTATTAATTATTTAAAAAGTCTATTGCCCCTTGTAAAATAAAGGCTGCAGCATTTTGATCAATTGTTTTAACTCTTTTTGAAACATTAACATCTAATAAACTTGATAGATTAAATGCACCAACTGTTGAAAGTCTCTCATCCCACAATATTACAGGCAGGTCTATAGATTTTGATATATTTGATGCAACGTCATTAACTGATTGAGCGGATCTTCCTAGACTACCATCCATATTAACTGGGTGTCCTACAATTACTCCACCAATATTATTATCTTTAATTATTATCTTAAGTTCATCAATTAGTTCGTTTGTGTTGGTTTTGTTTATGGTTTTAAATGGTGTGGCTATGGATTGTCTTTCATCACAAATTGAGACACCAATTCTTTTAGATCCTAAATCTAAACCAATAAATCTTACCTTATTTGAGTGTTTTATTTTAAAATCTTCAATTGTGATCATATTGTATATTTTATACTTAAGTGATAGTTTGCCGACATATTTAATTACCACATGACAATTGATCTTAAAACAATAAAGCATATATCTAAATTATCAAGAATCTCAGTTGATGATGCAAAAGCTAATAAATTAGCTGGGGATCTTAACTCTATATTTGATTTCATTGAAAAATTGAATGAACTCAATACTGACAATGTTGAGCCTTTAACCTCTGTTGCAGAAACTACATTAAAATTAAGAGCTGATGAAGTTAAAAGTGAAAATATAAGAGATCAAATATTAAAAAACTCACCAGAAGAAAATGAAGATTTTTTTGTTGTACCAAGGGTTGTTGAATAATGTCAGATATCACATCACTCACATTAACTGAATTAGTTAAAAATATTAAAGATAAAAAAATTTCCTCTGAAGAGACGACCAAAGCTTTTATTGATAGAGGAGAAAAGTCTAGAGATTTAAATACTTACATAACAGAAGATTTTTCTAATGCACTTGAGAAAGCTAAAAGTTTTGATCAAAAACCTAATTTTGATTTAAAGCTTCCTGGTGTTCCAATGGCAGTTAAAGATTTGTTTTGCACCAAAGATGTAAAAACTACAGCAGGTAGTAAAATTTTAAATAATTTTATTCCACCGTACGAGTCTACTGTTACGCAAAATATTTGGAATGAAGGTGCAATATTACTTGGTAAGTTAAATTGTGATGAATTTGCAATGGGCTCATCTAATGAAACTAGTTTTTTTGGAAATGTACAAAGTCCAGTAGATAAAGGTTTGGTACCAGGAGGTTCTTCAGGAGGCTCTGCATCAGCTCTAGCAGCTAATTTAACACCTATTACAATTGGAACTGACACAGGTGGCTCTATTAGACAACCTGCTTCTTTTACAGGTACTGTTGGATTAAAGCCAACTTATGGAAGTTGCTCAAGATATGGAATAGTTGCTTTTGCATCTTCATTAGATCAAGCAGGACCAATGTCTAAAGATGTAAAAGATTGTGCATTACTTCAAGAAATAATTAGCACTTATGATGAAAAAGATTCAACATCAATTGATTTTAAAAGAAATGAATATAGCAAAGAATTAACAAACAATATCAAAGGTAAGAAAATTGGAATCCCAAAAGAATATAGAGTTGATGAAATGCCTAAAGAGATAGAAGATTTATGGACTAAGGGAATTGAGTATGCAAAAGATTGTGGTGCTGAAATTGTTGATATTTCACTACCTCATACAAATTATGCTTTACCTGCCTATTATATAGTAGCCCCAGCTGAAGCTTCTTCAAACTTAGCTAGATATGATGGTGTTAAGTACGGTTTTAGATCTAGAGGTGAAAACCTTATTGATATGTATGAAAAAACAAGATCTGAAGGTTTTGGCAGTGAAGTTCAAAGAAGAATAATGATTGGAACATATGTTTTGTCCTCTGGTTATTATGATGCTTATTATCTAAAAGCACAAAAAGTTAGAAAATTAATTAAAAATGATTTTGATGAAGCTTACAAGAAAGTTGATGCAATTTTAACTCCATCGACACCAAGTGCTGCTTTTAAAATTGGTGAAAAAAATAACGACCCAGTATCAATGTATTTAAATGATATATTTACAGTTCCAGTTAATTTAGCTGGATTACCTGCAATTTCTATTCCTGCTGGTGTAGACGTTAAAGGCTATCCTCTAGGACTACAAATCATCGGCAAAGCTTTTGATGAACAAAATATTTTAAACATCGCTTATGCTATGGAAGAGAAAATTCAGTTTAAAAATAAAATTACTGACTGGTGGATCAAATAAATGACTAAAGATAATTCAGAATATTTAATCGAAAGACGAGACAATATTTACGAAGTGGTAATCGGCCTTGAAGTTCATGCTCAAGTTACATCAAATTCAAAATTATTCTCGTCTTCATCAACTACTTTTGGTGCTGAACCTAATACGCAAGTAAGTTTAGTTGATGCTGCATTTCCAGGAATGCTTCCAGTTATTAATGAGTACTGTGTAAAACAAGCAATTAAAACGGGCATAGGTTTAAGAGCTCAAATTAATAAAAGATCAGTTTTTGATAGAAAAAATTATTTTTATGCAGATCTTCCACAAGGTTATCAGATCTCACAATTTAAATATCCAATAGTAGGAGAGGGCATTGTTATTCTTGATATGGAACATGGTCAAAAGGAAGTAGGGATTGAAAGATTGCACTTAGAACAAGATGCTGGAAAAAGTATTCATGATATGGATCCACAAAATACTTTAGTTGATTTAAACAGATCTGGTGTAGCTTTAATGGAAATTGTTAGTAAACCAGACATGAGAACTCCAGATGAAGTTAGTGCTTATGTTAAGAAATTAAGATCCATTATGAGATATCTTGGTACGTGCGATGGAAATATGCAGGAAGGCTCTTTAAGAGCTGATGTTAATATTTCTGTTAGAATTAAAGGTTCTGATAAACTTGGAACTCGTTGTGAGATTAAAAATGTTAACTCAATTAAATTTATGCAAATGGCTATTGATTACGAAGCTAATAGACAAGTTGATTTAATCGAAGAGGGTAAAACAATTGATCAAGAAACAAGATTATTTGATACTAAGAAAAATGAAACAAGATCTATGAGATCTAAAGAAGATGCTCATGATTATAGATATTTTCCAGATCCAGATTTATTACCATTAGAAGTAACAGATGAATTTATTGAAAAACTTAAAGCAGATATCCCTGAACTGCCAGACGATAAGAAAAAAAGATTTATTGATGAATTTAAAGTCTCTGCTTACGAGGCTACAATATTAGTATCTGACATTGATACAGCTAAATATTTTGAGGAAGTTGTTGCTAAAATGGGCAAAAATCGAGATATGAAATTAGCCGTTAACTGGATTACAGGTGAATTGTTTGCTGTTTTAAATAATAAAAATTTAGAAATTACACAAAGTCCAATTAGTGCAAAAAATTTAGCTAAGTTAATTAATTTGATTAAGAATGGAACAATTTCTGGAAAAATAGCTAAAACAATATTTGAATTGATGATGGATGGAGACATAGATCCACAAATAATTGTTGAAGAAAAAGGTTTAAAACAAGAAAGTGACCCTAAAGCATTAGAAGCTTTAATTGATAAGATTATCAATGATAACAGGGAAAAAGCTATTGAATATAAGAATGGTAAAGAAAAGCTATTTGGTTTCTTTGTAGGACAAGCAATGAAAGCTTCAAGCGGTAAAGCTAACCCTCAATTAATAAATGAGATATTAAAGAAGAAACTTTGATTTTATAAAGATTTGTAGTTATAGAAGATATAAAGAGCTTGCAGTTAATGTTTTAAAAAAATATAGTTTTAGGTATGTGTAGAATTTTAATTGTATTTATTTTTTCTGTGTTATTAACTGGCTGTATTACAGCACCAGAAACATTAACAAAAAAAAATTCAGAGTTAACACAAGGAATGGTTCAGCTGAAAGTTCAAGTAGGCAAAACTTCAAAAACAGAAATTTTAGAAACTTTTGGTGCCCCAAACATCACTACAAGAGACTCATCTGGAGATGAAGTTTGGACATATCAAAGACAAGCTCAGACAAATCAATCTTCCTCTCAATCAGGATACTGGACCATAATACTTGCAGGAAAAACATCTAAAGCCTCTGGTTTTGAAACGTCTTCAAGAATGATGACTTTAATTATTAAATTTGATAACAATGAAGTTGTAACAGACTTTAAAAGTAGAGAGTCTAATTTTTAAACTATGAAAAAATTTTATTTATTTCTACCATTTTTATTAATGTTTACAGCTGGTTGCGAAACTACAAAACCTACTGTGAATCTAACACCTCTTGAAATGCAATCTATGCAATCAAGAAGTTACGACTCTAAAAAGGAAATAGTTTTTCCAAGTGTTATGTCTGTATTCCAAGACTTAGGTTACAGTATAAATAGCGCTGATGTTAATACTGGTCTTATTACGGCTGAAAGTACAGCAGATAGTGATAAAGTACTTAAATTTTGGTTAGGAATTACAAAAGTTTCTCAAACAAAAGCCAATGCATTTATTGAAGAAATTGGCTCCGAAACAAAAGTTAGAATAAATTTTGTAGTGACTAAGAAGAAATCTTTTGGATATGGACAAACTGATAGACAAGATTCTCAAATATTAACACCACAACCATATCAAAACGCATTTGAAAAAATTGAAAATGCAATTTTTTTAAGAAACAATTCTTAAAATAATTTTGAAATTATTGAATATTTTATAGGATAATATGTTTACTAAGGGGTATTTTTTACTTTATCTTTTATAAAAACATAAATAACGATGAGAATTAAATACAAATTTAATAACGTGTCTGTTGAGCGATTAGACGAAATAAAGGACTTAAAAAGTTGTGGGTAAGAACCTTGTAATTACTGAAAAACTTGAAAAATATATAAATAATTTTAGTTTAAAGTTAAATCCCATTCAGCAAGAAATAATCGATTACAATAATACACTTGGAGATGTTAAGAGAATGCAAGTAGCAACATCCCAATGTCATTTTCTTCATTTAATTATAAAAACTTCTAATATCAAAACAGTACTTGAGATTGGTACTTTTACTGGGTTAAGTGCACTTTCTATAGCATTAGCTTTACCGGATGATGGTAAACTTGTAGCGCTTGATAAAGATGAGGGAACCAACAAAGTTGCATTAGATTTTTTTAAAAAAGCTAATCAAAATAATAAAATTCAAACAATCGTTAAACCTGCATTAGATAGTTTAGATGAATTAAAGAATAGTAAATTTGATATGGTCTTTATTGATGCTGATAAAATGAACTATAAGGAATATTACGAAAAATCTTTAAACCTACTGGGTAAAGGTGGACTGATTATTGTAGACAATGTTTTATGGCACGGTGAAGTTGTTGATGATGATAATTTAGATAAATACACAATGAATATTAGAGATTTTAATACTTATGTTGCAAATGATAAAAGAGTAGAACAAATTATTGTACCTTTAGGTGACGGAATGACTGTTTGTAGAGTGTTATAATGTTTGATGTTTTTGGTTTTTACAAATTTAAAAAACTTACCTCTTTAAAAAAAAATAAGGTTTTATTACAAGATTATTTAATTAAAAAAAATATCCGAGGAACAATAATTATAGCTAGTGAAGGAGTAAATGCAACAATCTCAGGAAAAGCTAACGATCTAAAGTCAACTATCACCAAGATTAAAAAGATATTGAATTTTAAAAAGTTTGATAGTGAAAATATTTCAAAAAGTAAATTTCAACCATTTCATAAGCCAAAAGTAAAAATTAAAAAAGAAGTAGTTCCTATGGGTTTTTCTTTATCATCAAAAAATAAAAAAGATAATCATGTTGACTCAAAAAAATGGAATAAGTTAATTAATGATAAAGAAACATTAGTTTTAGATTCTAGAAAACCATTTGAGTATAATGTGGGTACCTTTAAAAGATCTGTTAATCCTGATGTTGATAATTTTAGAGAATTTCCAAAATACTTAAATAAACTAAAAAAAACAAAGCCAATTGCAATGTTTTGTACTGGTGGAATAAGATGTGAGAAAGCTTCAGTATTTTTAGAAAAAAAAGGCTTTAAAAATGTTTATCAATTAAAAGGTGGAATTTTAAATTACTTAAAAAATGTTAAGAAAAAAGAAAGTCTATGGAATGGGGAATGCTTTGTTTTTGATAACAGAATCAGTGTTAAACATGGATTGGTAACTGGCACATACTCAATATGCAGTGGATGTAGAAAACCTGTTTCATTAAAAGATAAGAAGTCTAAAAAATATGAGGAGGGTGTTTCATGTGTAAACTGTCATGATAATTTAACTCAAACTCAAAAAGAGAGATTTAGAATGAGACAAAAGCAAATAAACCTTGCAAAAAAGAGTGGTTCAAAGCATATATTTCAAAAAGAATTTAAATAGGAAAAACAATTGTCTCAAGCTATAAATTTAACCAAAGATCCAATTTGGTCATTACTTAAAAAAGTAACTATTCCAGCTAGTGTTGGTTCTTTGTTTCAAACATTCTATAATTTAGTTGATACATGGTTTGCAGGTAGAATTTCTGCAGAAGCTATAAGCGCAATAGCTAAATCTTTCCCAATATATTTTGTCATCATCGCTGTTGGTGTTGGTATTGGTGCTGCAACGAACTCTTGTATAGGTAATTTATTAGGTGCTAAAAAAATTAATAAAGCATCACTATTTATTGCCCAATCATTAATTTTTGCACTAGTTACTTCAATTGTTGTTACTTTATTTGGATTAAATGCTTCTGATTTTCTCTTGGGTGTTATGGGCTCTGATGCTGCTGGTATTGCTTTAACTAGAGAATATTTAGATATAATTTTTTACGGAACATTTATAGTTATGATCCAAATCTCTTTAAATGGAGCTTTGAATGCACAGGGTGATACTAAGAGTTATAGAAATGTTCTTATCTTTAGTTTCTTTTTAAATATTTTTTTAAATCCATTATTTATTTGGGGATACGGAATTGTTCCAGCCTACGGTATAGGTGGTCTTGCAATAGCAACTGTTATTGCTCAATCTATTGGTACAATTTATTTAGCTTATAAAATTAACTCGTGTAAATTAAGAAAGTATTTATCTATTAAATGCTTTATTCCTAAATTTATTCTTCTTAAAGAATTGTTCTCTCAAGCAATGCCTATAATGATTAGCATGTTGTTTATTGGTGTGGGTATTTTTAATATTTTATATTTTATTGGGCAATTTGGTGATCTTGCAACAGCGGGTTATGGTGCAGCTTTAAGAGTTGAACAAGTTTTCTTACTTCCAGTAATTGGTTTAAATACAGCAGTACTTTCTATTGGTGGACAAAATTTTGGTGCTAAAAATTACAACCGCATAAGGGAGCTTTATACTAAAGCATTATTTTTTGGATCATCTTTCATGGCTGTAGCGGGTATCATTTTATTTTTTGGTGCAGAGTTTTTTGTATCTCAATTTACAGATAATGCAGAAGCTATATACCATGGAGCTATATATTTAAAAGTTGCTGCATTAATAGCTCCTATTTATCCTGTGTTCTTTATTACTACAGCAGTTTTTCAGGCACTTAAAAAACCAATTTACAGTCTTTACCTAAGCGTTCTAAGATTAACTGCATTTCCTTTCTTATCATTATGGTATGTAATTAATATTAGAGGTGGAGATTATGCAGATATTTTCTACACCATCATGGCAACCAATTGGTTTATGGGTATTGCAGTAATCATCTTTATTGGATACTTTTTAAATAATGTTTTTAAACAAAAAAAAAGCCATTTTTCTTATTAGTGTATCAGCGCTAATATTTATTTTATCTATTAACCAGGTCAAATCTCAAAAAATTAAAATTGTTGATGGAGATACAATTCATCTTAATGGAGAAAAAATTAGATTTACAGGTATAGATACACCTGAATTAAAACAAACTTGTCTTAAAGATGGTGTAAAAGATTCTTGTGGTATTACGGCAAAACAAATTCTTATTGATAAAATTGAAAATAATAATGTTGAATGTATTAGTGAAGGAAAAGATCAGTACAAAAGAACACTAGCAGAATGTTTTGTTAATAATGAAAGTTTATCAAGTTACCTTGTTAGAAGTGGCTATGCATTTGCATACAGAAGGTATTCAAAAAAGTTTGTACCAGATGAGGATTATGCAAGAATCAATAAAATAGGTATGTGGTCTATGGATTTTGATTATCCTTGGGATTACAGAAAATCTAAGAATAATTAAAGCTAGCAGGGGCGTTCTGTTACCCGGTGCCCTAGAATTCTAGTTAATCTCTTGTTTATTAATTTTAAAGAGCTTTTCACCCAAAGGACTGATTGGATCCTGAGGTGTAGGTTTGATTTTAGTTTTTTCCTCAACAATACTCAGTAGTTTTTTAGCAAGTCCTTGACGTCTAAACATGGGATTAACAAAGATGTATTCAACTTCAGCTGTCTCATTATATCTAACAAAACCAAGTGTGGTATTAATGTTTTTAAAGGTAATTACACCATCACTTAGATCGACATCATAATTTTTATTATCTAAATTATTCATTAATTATTACCATCTTGCTCAAGTTTTTTTTCTAATTTTCTTACAAAAAATGAAACAATTAATATCAAAATTAAATACTCTAAAATTAAGAATGTATAAATTTCTAATGGTCTATAAGTTGACACAACTAATTCATTAGCTTTTCTTGTTAAGTCACCAATACCTATTATTGATACCAATGAAGACATCTTCAGCACATATACAAACTGGTTACCTAATGCAGGTAAGATGTTTTTAATAGCTTGTGGAAGGATTACTAATCTTAATCTTTTATAAAAAGTTAACCCTAATGATGAACCTGCTTCCCACTGCGATTTTTTAATTGAGTTTATACCAGCTCTAAAAATTTCTGCTTGAAAAGCACTCTCACTAATTGCTAGTGCAATTATTCCAGACACAAATGGACTGAAACTTAAACCAGTCATTATAGGTAGACCGTAATAAATCCATAAGATTAAAACAAGCAGAGGTATTGCTCTTACAATTTCTACATATCCAATATTTATGTATGTTAAAAGTTTATTTTTAGCTAAAGAGGGTATTGCAACAATAAAACCTAGAATTGCAGAAATAATTATAGATATTACTGAGATATAAATAGTTGTTGTTAAACCACTTAGTAAAAATTTTAGGTTAGTTAATCCCTCAACATTATTAGGTGAAAGAATAAACCACCCTAACTCTTGACCACTACAAGAGTTAAGGGGTAAAATTAAAAGTAAAAAAAGTAAATTTTTCACTCTTAAAGTTATAATGAATTAGAGATTAATATCTAATTTTTTATAAGCTTTTTAAATTATATTTAGCGAGTAGTTTATTAAAGAAACCAGATGATTTCTTATCCTTAATCCACGCATTAACGTAATCATTCCAAACCTGATCATTTTTACCAACCATCATTGCTAAAAAGGCAGGATTTTTCTCTCCATCTGGAACAATTGCTAATTGAGGGTACTTAATAACTAATTTATTTGCCTCTGTTGAACTTGTAATGTTTCCATCTGCTCTTCCAGCTAATACTTCCTGAAAGTCTCTTGCAGGAGATTCAACTGATTGCAATTTAGACATAGGAAAGAACTCTTTTGCTTTTTCTTCCTGAGAGGTTCCAAGTGTTGTCGCAATAGTTACACCTTTATTGTTCAAAGAGTTCCACGTTGAATATTTTTTTAAATTCTTTTTAAGTACTAGTGGAACAGTTCCATACTTGTAGTAAGTATCTGTAAATCCAGCCACTTCTGCTCTTTTTGGAGTTTTAGTTACACTTGTGGAAATATCATATCTTCCTGCAGTAATTCCTGAAACAATAGTTTTCCATTCAGTGGGTACAAAAGTAATTTTTACACCCATATCTTTTGCTAATTCATTCATTACATCAATATCAAAACCAACATACT
>Ga0307995_1002429_pt1 | contig 10857 bp, 10 predicted proteins | sample EllFjometagen262_FD_203132 | JGI IMG/M metagenome (GOLD analysis project Ga0307995, IMG submission 203132) | Marine microbial communities from Ellis Fjord, Antarctic Ocean - #262 | ecosystem: Environmental > Aquatic > Marine > Unclassified | place: Southern Ocean | collected 2014-11-02
TTGGTACAGCTTGAGAAGGCTATTATGGAAGGTGAAATTAGTCCTGGAGAGCGACTGAGCGAAAGTGGACTGGCGCGGCGGTTTGGTATATCCCGTGGCCCTTTGCGAGAAGCGATTGGACAGTTGGAGGGCCGTAAATTGGTCACACGTGTGTCCAATCAAGGTGCAAGGGTAGTATCGCTATCGAATGAGGATTTGCTCGACCTTTTGCAGGTTCGTGAGGGCCTTGAAGGAATGGCGTGCAGTCTTGCCAGCCAAAATATGACCGAAGCTGATCTGACACGTCTCGAAGATATGCTCACATTACATGGAAAGACGGACGCCATGCAAACTGGCCGTGGTTATTTTCAGGAGTCGGGCGATGGGGATTTCCATCAAGTTATTCTTGCAGCCTGTGGTAATGCGCGCCTGATTGCTATTTTGAGTGGTGAACTATATTCGTTGCTTCGTCTCTATCGGCACCGCCTGTCGATGCGCCCCGGTCGTCCGGCCGAAGCACTAGAAGAACATAAACATATAGTTGCAGCATTGCGCGTACGCGACTATTATGCCGCTGATGCGGCTATGCGGGCTCATTTACGGTCTAGCCGCTCTGCAGTTGAAGCCTGGATGGCAGGTGAGGAACAAAGTTCATGACAGACAACTTAGCAAAACGGCGAAAAGCCTTTCGGGCATGCATGGATTTGCGGGATGCCATGATCCTTCCGGGAGCAGCCAATGCACTGACTGCGCGTATAATTGAGGAACAGGGTTTTGGTGCGATTTATGTAACTGGGGCGGGCATTGCAAATACCTATCTTGGTGCGCCAGATATTGGGCTTGTAACGCTGACTGAGCTTGTAGGAACGGTATCTGCAATTTCCGAGATTACCGATCTACCGTTGGTAGTTGATATCGATACTGGGTTTGGAAATTCGATCAATACGCAACGCACCGTCCGACTGGTTGAACGCGCAGGTGCCGTGGCCATGCAGATTGAAGATCAGGTATTTCCGAAGAAATGTGGGCACTTTGGAGGCAAAAGTGTGATACCGCTTGAGGAGGCTGTGTCCAAAATCAAAGCGGCTCTTGATGCCCGCGAAAATGCTAACACGTTGATTATTGCGCGCACTGATGTGCGCGCTATTCATGGGCTAGAGGCGGCACTTGACCGCGCCGAGGCTTTCATTGAAGCAGGTGCTGATATGACATTTGTAGAGGCGCCAACCTCCTATGAGGAAATGCAGATGATCACATCGCGCCTCAGCGTTCCACAAGTTGCCAATATGGTGGTTGGTGGCAAGACACCTTTGACCTCGCAGGCCGATTTGGCCCGTCTTGGTTTCTCGATGGTTCTTTACGCCAATACCCCGTTGCAAGCTGCTATGCGGGCGATGAGTGATGTACTTGGCGTTCTGAAGGCTAAAGGCGATGTGAGTGGCGTGATTGATAAATTGGCTGACTTCAAAGAACGCCAGCACCTTGTGGGCAAAGAAAGCTATGACGCATTGGAAGCACGTTACAAAATCGACTAAATCAGCACAGCGCCAAGTGCCATTGCAACAGCCGCTTGCGTCGGATCCACCACCGGACGTTTCAGTATCGACTCTAGGCGTGAGCGGTGGACTGAAAGCCCTGCGCAGCCCAAAACAATCACATCTGCACTATCTTGCTGAACTAAGGTATTTGAGACCTCCTCTAACCGATCAAATGTGCCGTTGCCAGAAACGGTTTGTGCTACCGACATGTTCAGTGACCGTTCGGCTACCATACGGTCAAGTATACCCATGCGGCGCAGATATTTGCGGTGACGCAGGATTGAGCCTTCAGATATGGCAACTACTCCGATCCGATCACCACGCGCCATAGCTGTTAAAAAACCACTTTCTTGCATGCCAAAGACTGGTGTATTAGTTGCCTCGCGCGCTGCATCAATTCCAGGGTCGGAATAGCACGCTATGATGACGGCAGACGCATCAGTGCGGGCGCGAATCAACGCTATCATTGGTGCCACAGCCGCATCGCTATCAGCCTGACTTTCAATTCCAAAGGGTCCTTCCGACACAGTCAAACATTCGATAGGTGGGGACCCATCCATTCGAAATGACATTATTGCGGCGTCGAGACCTGCGGTAACAGCCGGATTTGAATTTGGATTGATGACAAGGATTGGGCCGTTCATGCTAGATTTGCTCCAAAATTCCGATCTGGGTCTAACTCCGGGACGGGTTGTCCCGGATGTTCGGTCAAATCAATTGATGTCCTTTTAATAAACTGGCCCGCACCGGGTTTTGCGATCAGTTTTCCCTTTTCGATGATGCGTTGGCCTCGACCTAAAACGGTAACTGGCCAGCCTGTAATTTCGGTACCGGCAAAGGGATTGTAGTCCATCGCATCGTGCATTTCGCCAGCGATGCGTTTCTCGTTAGGGTCCCAAATTGCGATATCTGCATCAGCACCAATCGAAAGCGACCCTTTGCGTGGCAACATTCCATAGATCCGTGCTGCATTAGTTGATGAAAGTGCAACAAATTTATTTAAACTGATCCGGCCTTTGTTCACGCCCTCAGAGAAAAGAAGTGGTAAGCGCATTTCAATGCCAGGCATGCCATTGGCAATCTGGCGGAAATTTACATCGTATCCAGCGTTAAATTTACCCGTGACATCATAACGGTAAGGCGCGTGGTCAGAGGAGACTAGCGATAGCGACCCTGCCTGCAAATGTTGCCAGAGTATTTTTTGCGTAGGCGCATCTCGCAGGGGCGGCGAACAAATAAACTTTGCACCTTCCATTCCTGGTTTATCCAATTCATTGCGGGTCAGAAATAGGTATTGGGGGCAGGTTTCGGCCCAGACCTGTCCGCCCTTCGAACGGGCATTGGCGACTAGTTCGGCTCCGCCTGGAGTTGAGACATGCACGATGAAAAGGGGCGCTTGTGCTAAACGGGCTAATGAAATGGCTCGATTGATAGCTTCTTCTTCTGCCAGACCTGGACGCGAAGAGGCATGATAGCGCGGCGCAACATTGCCACCTTCAACCAATCGGCGGCCCATCCAATCCAGCATATCGTGGTTTTCGGCATGTACCATTGTCAACGCGCCATGGCGCCCTGCGACAGACAGTATATCAAGTAACTGACCGTCTGAGACCCGCGTTGCGTAGGTCATGAATACCTTGAACGAGGTGACGCCCTTGGCAAAAACATCTGGTAATTCGGCCAAAACATCTGGTGTTGGGTCCGTCAATATTAGGTGATAAGACCAATCGAGCACTGATTTTGGTACTGCGCGTTCATCATAGGTCTGCATTGTTTCGGCCAAACTTTTGCCTGCTTTTTGAGCTGCAAATGGCACAAAGCAGGAATTACCACCAAATGCAGCAGATATAGACCCTGACTCGTAATCGTCTGAGGTCATCACCCCCATGCCGCTTTCCTGCGCTATATGACAGTGGGCCTCTATCCCACCGGGCATTACGATACGGTTTGTCGCATCGATCACATCTTTGGCGTCAGTTATGGCCTCAGAAATTGTTACAATACGTCCATTGCGGATGCCAATATCAGCATTAAAGGTCTCGGTTGCGGTAGCTAGAGTGCCGCCACGAATGGCTAGATCATGCGCCATAGCTCAACCCTCTGTGCCGTCAGGGTATATCACACCCGTCTGGCTTGTAATGCGACTATAATGCTTAATTTGGCGATGGCGTTTGAAGTCGAAAATCGTTTTCTTGCCGAATTTAGTTGCGTCCATATCGCAAGAATGGACCAGTAATTCATCCCCATCTGTAGTGGATTTTTGCACTATAGTCCCATCTGGGGCAACAATGATGCTGCCCGCAAATAGTGGATGGCCGTCCTCATCCCCTGCTTTGGCGACAGCCACAACCCAAGCCGAATTTTGATAGGCTCCAGCCTGGCAGCAAAGATCGGAATGAAAGACCCGCGTCTCTGGAGTCTCTCCGGGATTTTGCGAATTTGTGGTTGGTGTGTTGTAACCCAACATGATCAATTCGGCGCCTTGCAGCCCAAGTTCGCGGTACGCCTCTGGCCAGCGGCGATCATTGCAGATTAGCATACCCATCCAAGCGTTCATATTGCGAAAGACGGGAAAGCCTAAATTCCCTGGTTTAAAATAGCGCTTTTCTAGGTGCTGAAAGGCGCGATCTGGGTCAAACTCATAATGGCCTGGTAGGTGAACCTTGCGGTACTTTCCAATTATATTGAGATCAGGATCCGTGAGGACTTGAGTGTTGAAAGCTGGCCCTTCGGGAGTCTTTTCCGCATAGCCAAAGGAGATCGCAACCCTTGCTGCACGGGCGCGATCAAACAACGGTTGAGTGGCGGCATTTGGCATTTTAGCCTCAAACCAAGTGGTAACTTCGGTCGCATCTTCCATGTACCAGCGCGGAAAGAAAGTTGTCAGACAGAGTTCTGGAAAAACGACAAGAGTACAGTCTGCAGCTATAGCCTCTTCTAGGAGTACGATCATGCGAGCCACAACTGCTTCGCGGCTGTCAGACCGCTGGATTGGGCCCATTTGCGCTGCTCCAATAACTATTTCTCGCATACCTGTGTTCCTCTTTGCTATTTACCGAGGCGCTTGCGCCATTTCGGTGAAAACGTCGTCTAAACTTGAGGCGGAGCCAAGGGCCATTATCTTGTTCCATACGCGGACTGCAGCATCCTTATGCCATAAACGTGCGGTTAGGGATAAATATTTGTTGCGGACATCTGCTTCTGAATAAGGGTCTGACCAGTCACCTCTATTTGTTTCAGTCGCCGATTCTAACACTTCACCGGATTTTAACGTGAGCGTGATTTTGGCTGGCCGCTTGTGTGGCAGCAGTGCGGTCATGGTCGCATCCTCTACGACCTTCACCCGTTGCGCCAAAGCGATGATTCTGGGATTTACAATATTGGGCATCGTGAAACTGTCCACTCCGGTTGAACCATTGACCAACGCTGAGGCAACGGCGAACGGAACTGAGAATTTGCCCGCAAGCACGTTCTTGGGAGAGGGGTCATCTAATTCAACGGCGAGGGAATAAGTTTCAACAACTACGCTTTCAACTATATTGTCATCGAGCCCCGCCATACGCATCCTCAACTGCGCTAAAGCATCAAGTGCTGCATGATTGTAGCGGCAGCAGGAATGCATTTTAAAATAGTTGCGGCTGACTTCCCAGCGAGTGCCAAGGCTATCCGAAAAGGAGGCGGTATCGAAGCTATCCGAAACCACATTACCGAACACTTGGGTCACACCGTCATGATCGCCAGTAAAGCCTGCTGCAATCATATCGCCTGCTAGAACGCCCATTTGGCCTGAGACACCTGCGAAGACGTTGCGGACGGTGCCGCCCTCCAGCATTGTGCGGCGTGAGGTGGACAGGCCAAGGCTCGCTGAAAGGCTGATCGCATGGCGCATCTGATCAGGTGAAGCTCTTTGCAATCGCGCTACTGCAGTCGCGGCGCAGATCGCACCCCATGTGCCATGCGGATGCATGGATGGGCGAAGTTGAGTGCTTATTCCGACCCGCGCACCCACGTCATATCCAATTGCGATAGCAGCCAATAGGTCTGCACCGCTGATCTGTAGTTGTGACGCTGCTGCGAGAGCTGCGGGAACAGTGTGCATGCCGGGATGGCCTTTGCAAAACTGGTTGCCCTCATCCATTTCAAGAGTGGTACCCGCGGTGCCGTTCAAAAGGGCGGCGGTGCCTGGAGGTCGTTTTTGGGATGTGCCTATAAGCAATGCGGTGCCGTTACCTGCTTGGCGGCTGGCAAGTGCGGTAACATCAGGCTCAGCCGCTCCGCCAACAATAGCGCCAATGCAATCGGCTAGGATGAGCGATGTACGCGCATTTATCTCTGCGAAAATGCTTGACGTTGGTGTCAGCGCAGCGAATTCCGCCACTTGTCCTAGACTGTCCATCTCTTGCCTCGGGGTAGTTTTACTGCTCTCTTTCTAACTTAGGCGTACATTGTACGAATCTGCAAGCAGAATGGAGATTTCATGAAACGGGTTCTGGTAATAATCCCCTTTCCAATGAGTGAGGAGAGCCGCGATCAACGCCGCGCACAACTGGATGCGGTTCAACTTGGCCCAGATATCGAATTTGTCTTCGAATCTGTTCGAGCGGCCCCCAAAAATTATGTCAGCGCATCAGATATGGCGTTGGCTGAATTTGGAGCTTTGGAAGCGGGTTTGGAGGCCGAAGCGCGTGGGTTTGATGCGATATGTATCGATACTATGTCGGACAGTGGCATGGCTGGGTTACGCTCTGAACTGTCGATCCCGGTAATAGGGCCGGGCCGTGCATCAGTGCTCATGGCTATGATGCTGGGGCACCGTTTTTCAATCATCGCGATGTGGCCGCATTGGCAGCATCTATATCGTAAGACTATGATGGAGTTAGGGGTCGAAGATCATTGCGCTTCAGTACGTTGGATTGATTCTTCCCCAGACAACCAATCCTTGCTTGCAGGCAAGGAGAGTGATATTTTCCCTTCGCTTGAAGCTGTCGCCTGGCGTTGTATTAAAGAAGACGGTGCTGATGTGATCCTGCTCGGATCGACCACCATGCACGAGGCACATGCCTACCTTGCAGAGCGTTTGCCAGTGCCGGTGGTGAACCCTGGCCCGCTGACTTACAAACTGGCTGAAACCGTGCTGGGTTTAGGGCTTTCCCATAGTCGTGGAGCATATCCTACTTCGCTCGCTCCACGTCGTGACGTAATCCATGCGATGCTGGATGCGGCTGAAAGACACGGGTCCTAAATAATAGCCACTTGCCCAGATGATATAATGTAGTAACATTAAAATTATGAATATACTTGACCCTAGTTCACCAATGCCACTGTACCAACAGATGGTGGTGCAATTACAGAACCGCATTGCGAGTGGAGAGTTTGCACCAAGAACCTTTATGCCAGGAGAGTTCGATCTATCGCGTAGCTATGGCGTATCGCGTATCACTGCGAGACGTGCGCTTGATGAATTGGCTGTTGTGGGACTTGTAAAACGTGAGCGAGGGCGTGGCACAAGTGTTCTGGACCGTGCAGGCTCGAATGTGATGCGGACTTCTATTGACGGCTGGTTGGAAAATATCAGGTTGATGCAAAGTACAACTGACGTACGATTACTAGAATTCGATTATTTAAAGGCAAGACCGGAAGTGGCTTGTGCTTTGGAGCTACCTGAAGGCACTGAAGTGCAACGTTCGGTTCGCGTGCGCAGCTTTGAGGGCTCACCGATGTCGTATTTAGTGTGTTTTCTGCCTGGCGAAATTGGGCGCAGTTTTGAAGCAGACGATTTAAATTCAAAAGCACTGATGAAATTGTTGGAGTATGCGGGCCATCGGGTGGTCGCTGCCCGCCAGACGATTTCGGCTGCACTCGCAACGCCGGATACAGCAGAAGCGCTTGGCGTCTACGCTGGGGCCCCATTGTTGGAAGTCCGTAGGATTGCACTGTGTAGCGATGAGCGGGTAGTGCAGTATATCCGCGCTCTATATCGCCCTGAGCTTTATCACATCGAAATAGCTATGACCCGCAAAGTGGTGCCGGGCGGCTCTCTATGGTCCGCCCAAGAAGAAGTGGGCTGATGCAACAAACCTTGGCACAAAAAATCATCGCGCAGGCGGCCAGACTTGACTATGTGATCCCAGGCGAAGTTGTGACTGCTAAAGTTGATTTGGCGATGATCCACGACTCGGGTGGGCCGCGCCGTGTGGCTCCAATTCTTAGAGATCTCGGCGTCGGCCTTTGGGACAAGGACAAGGTTTTTTTGGTTTCAGACCACTTCGTGCCTGGCGATACCAAAGAAGCATCCGCTATCCTTAGGCTTACTCGGGACTGGGCCCGCGAGACTGGTGTGCGGTTCCTAGATGGGCAGGGCATCTGTCACGTGGTACTCCCAGAAAGTGGGCAATTACAACCTGGCATGTTTGCAGTAGGAGGCGACAGCCATTCGCCCACCGGTGGTGCCATGGGTGCTTTTATGTTTGGAATTGGAGCAACCGAAATGGCGGGGGTTCTAGCCACTGGCGAGATTTGGGTGAAAGTGCCTGAGACTATTATGATCGAATGGACGGGTCGTCTTTGTGATGGGCTGATGGCCAAGGATATAATGTTAGCGCTGTGTGGCCAACTTGGCATGGATGGTGGAAAGTATCAGGCAGTTGAATACACTGGCGAAGCTATCAAGTGGCTGTCGATGCAAGAGCGAATGACGTTAGCTAATATGACAGCTGAACTGGGGGGGCAAACTGGATTGATTGCACCAGACGGTGTCACAACTGAATTTTTGCGTAGCGTTGGAAGTGATACTTCTGACATTAGTTGCCTATATTCTGACGAGCATGCGCCTGTACTTGAGCACCACTTTTTTGATGCGACATCTCTCGCACCACAGGTTGCGGCCCCCCACTCGCCCGCCAATGCAATGCCAGCATTTGAGGCGGAAAATAAATCGATAGATGTGGCCTATGTTGGTGCATGTACTGGGGCTAAATATGAAGATTTAAAAGCTGCGGCCCGTATCTTAAAGGGACGAAAATTGGCTGATGGTGTTGAACTTCTCGTAGCGCCATCTTCCAAGCGCGATCAGGATCGTGCGGCCAAAGATGGCATTATGGCTGTGTTTGAGGCAGCAGGTGCCAAGGTTTTGCCCAACTCTTGTGGGATTTGTGCGGGCTATGGCACGCAGCGTTTGGCTGCAGACGTGACCTGCATTTCTTCAACAGCACGAAATTTCAAGGGCCGTATGGGTGACGCGACATCGCAAGTCTGGCTTGGGTCGCCATTGACAGTGGCTGCAGCAGCAGTAGCTGGCCATATTATAGACCCACGGGAGATGCTGCTGTGAGTGGACGTATCTTTTTGTTTGGTGACGACATCGACACTGATCAACTTGCTCCCGGCCAATACATGCGTGGTGGAATTGAAGCGCTTGCAGCTCATTGTCTAGAGGCAACCCGTCCTGATTTTGCCATAAACGTGCAGCCCGGCGATATCATAGTGGCAGGACGTAACTTCGGTACTGGCTCATCGCGCGAACAGGCCGTTGAAGCCCTGAGATATTTGCAGGTGGCGGGTGTTATAGCGCTGTCTTTTGCGGGTATATTTTACCGAAATGCGATAAATTTGGGGCTTCCTGTCCTGATTGTTACATCAATTGATGGAGTCAAAGATGGCGACAAGGCATCGCTTGATCTAACGGGTAGTGTGCTTAATTTGATTGTTAGAAATACTGATATCGCGTTGGAGCCAATGCCGGAAAACCTCCAAGAGATCATAGAAAGTGGTGGTTTGGTGCAATATTTAAAAAAGCGCTTGGCAGCTGAAAGCAAGGAACAAAAAAATGATATTGAAAGCTCTTCTTAGTGGTTCGGATACGATACTTGCACCAGGTATCTGCGATGCTTTGACTGCACTTATTGCAGAGCAATCGGGAGCAAAAATGGTTTACCTTTCTGGAGCGGGCCTAGCTTATACGCGGTTTGGTAGTCCTGATATTGGACTTGTTTCTATGGCTGAAGTGGCTGACACGATTGCACTTATTCGCGACAGGGTATCGATCCCAATCATCGTTGATGCTGACAACGGTTTTGGTAATGCATTGAACGTTCAGCGCACAATGCGAGTGTTCGAACGAAATGGTGCCAACGCGTTGCAGTTGGAAGATCAGACGATGCCTAAACGCTGTGGGCACCTTGATGGTAAGGCGTTGATTAGCGCTTCTGAGATGGCTGGAAAACTTCATGCTGCTGCCGATGCGCGCGCCAGCGATGCCACACTAATAATTGCGCGCACTGATGCAATTGCTGTAGAGGGGTTTGAAGCGGCATGCGACCGGGCTGAACTATACATAGAGGCTGGTGCGGACGTTTTATTTATCGAAGCCCCGCAGAACAGAAAGCAACTTGAGGCGATTTCCAGTCGTTTTGGCGAGCGGATCCCCCTGATGGCAAACATGGTTGAAGGCGGTAAAACTCCGATCCATAGCATAGCAGATTTACAAACCTTGGGCTATTCGCTTGTTATCTTTCCGGGTGGGATAGTGCGGGCATTGGCAAAAACGGCAGGTGATTATTACCGTGCTTTGATTTTGACTGGTTCAAATGAGAGTTTTTGTGAACGAATGTACGATTTTGACGGATTGAATGGCGTAATCAAAACACACAGCATACTGAGTCAGGCAAAAAAATATGGCAATTGATCCAGTCACACTTGCGATCCTCAAGGGGCGCTTTGAGCAAATCGCTGATGAGATGGACGCGACACTGTTTCGTTCAGCCTTCAATCCAATTATTGCAGAGGCGCATGATGCCAGCCACGGCCTTTATGATGCTGAAAATGGCGATACACTTGTGCAAGGGAAGTCAGGGTTGCCAATCTTTGTCGGTGTCATGGCCTTTGCTGTGAAGGCGGTCATTCGCAAGGCTACAGCGCAGGGTGGCGTGAACGAAGGTGACATGTGGATTTTCAACGATCCTTATGATGGTGGCACCCATTTGTCTGATTTCCGACTGGTGAAACCTGTGTTCCGTGATGGAAAAGTGTTTTGCTATCTTGCCTCGGTTGGTCATTGGCATGATGTTGGTGGTAATGTACCGGGCAACTACAATCCTGCCGCAACCGAGTGTTTTCAAGAAGGAATGCTGATCCCGCCGGTTAAGCTTTATGATGGTGGTGAGTTTAGGCAAGATGTGGTCGATATCCTTTCGGCAAACTCACGCCAGCCCTTGTCGCTTTATGGTGATCTGAACGGTCAAATTAACGCAATGGATTTAGGTGAGAAGCGTCTTAATGCGCTGTTGGACGAATATGGCGCACCCACGGCCCGTCGCGCATTGGTGGCCCTCAAGGACAGAGC
>Ga0307995_1002435_pt1 | contig 10847 bp, 13 predicted proteins | sample EllFjometagen262_FD_203132 | JGI IMG/M metagenome (GOLD analysis project Ga0307995, IMG submission 203132) | Marine microbial communities from Ellis Fjord, Antarctic Ocean - #262 | ecosystem: Environmental > Aquatic > Marine > Unclassified | place: Southern Ocean | collected 2014-11-02
TTTAAGTTAACTATATTTTTCTACTTCTACTTCTACTTCTACTTCTACTTCTACTTCTACTTCTACTTCTACTTCTACTTCTACTTCTACTTCTACTTCTACTTCTACTTTTAATTTACCTCTGATTTTTAACATTAAATCCTGGTTACTTTTTGTAACTGCGGACACTTACGTCTTTGACTCATTAACTAAAGCTATCATAACGAATCATGCCAGACGCTAATTGAATTTCAGTAATCAATGGCCTTATTGTTGCATCGATTAAAGGTTGGGGTCCTGCAATATAAGCCATAGTATTTTCTTGACCAGGTGTCATAGCGTTCAAAGCCGCTTCGTGAACCCACCCATAACCATGTGAAAGTTTGCCGATGCTATCTGGAGGCCTTGAATCTGAGGACTCCTGAGAAGCAACCATCTGCACAAAAAGATTACTCGGGAAACGATCAACCATCGAATTAAGTCTATCAACAAAAATCATATCATCCCAAGTCCTTATACCAAAATATAAATTTGCTTTGTGGGAATCGAAGTAATCGACTTTGCAACCATGCTCAAGTATAGACATAAGGCCTGCAATACCAGACCCACCCGCAATCATAACAAGGTCATGATTTTCATCAGGGTGAAATGTAGCTTTCCCCAACGGTCCAAATATTTCTATTTCGTTACTAACCCGATCAGAGCTAGAGATCCAGTCTGTAAAACTACCGTACTGTTTCTGCTTAATAATAAATTCGAGCGTATTGGTACTAGACTCATAATTAACCATTGAGTAGGCGCGATATCCATCGATACCCGGTGCTTTGAGAACAAAGAATTGACCTGCATGAAAGGAGACTGGAGACTCAAGTTTAACTTCAAAACGCAGAATATCAGACGATAACATTGACAGATTCGAGATTATTGCTTGAAGATGGAGGGGCGTCAAATCATCACCTCTAAATTGTTCTATTTTTGAAGGCACACCCAGCTTACAAGGCGTTTTGGCGGTTGCCTGACACATTAGGAATTCGTTTTTTTCTGCTTTCAAATTTTTATGACCTGGTGCATCTGGCCAACCAAAATCTAAATCACCATCTTTTAACCGGGCTCGACATGAACCGCAGGTGCCAGTAGAACACTCATACGGCAACGAAATACCAGCACGCAAACCAGCAAAGAGCAATTTCTCTTCCGGCGCTGCTTCGAAGCTATAGGTCTGCCCCTTTTTTTCGATTTCGATCAGCATTGTTGCATTAAATTCCGATTACGTTAACTCTCGACCTACAGGATTATATTAGTTTGCCTGAGGATAATAAAAAGATTCTTAAATATTCTCATCAAGAAAACTCTATCTCAATTTCTTATTTTCAGAAGATTAATCATCGTCGTCATCGTCGAAGTCATACTCCAACTCCTGCTCTAAATTTACTATAACTCGACCATCTTCTTCTTTAACTGGGTACATTAGCAATGGCTTTTCGGCCGGGCCTTTAGGCTCACCAGTCTTCATATCCCACTGCCATAAGTGCCTGTCACAGGTAAGAACTCCTCCAGCACAAAGACCAGAGTCTTCTAGATACTCCTCCATGTGGGGGCAAACTGGAGGATAAGCCCGGAAGCCATCTCCAACATTAGCGACTAAAAAACTAATGCCGTCCACATTGAATCCTTTCAGAGAATTCTCAACTACTTCAGAAGTAGCACATACATCTTTCCAACTCATATTGTTTTTCCTAACCTACGTGTAAATTGGCTAAATTGGCCAATGGGTCCCTTTATCTAGTCTTCGAGTATCGAGTCGAACTTCGCGTTCAATGAATTTAACATCGCCTCCATCAATTACAAATTTGTCGTTGTAGCGGCCCACTAGAAAAATTCCAGTTGTTCCTGAATCAACGTGGGAACTGTTACCACCTAACAGCGTTTGAAAAACAGTGAGCGATGTTACAGCAGTCGCCGACTTATTATCGTCAGCCACATCTACTCTATAAACCACAGCGTGACGTTTCAATGGTGAATCGTCTATATTATGCTTGCGTAACTGACCCGTAATTGACTCCATATATTCCTTTGGTCCACCCATGTATTCCATATCTTTTTGAATTTCAGGGCTATACGCTCTTATATAGTAGTGAAAATCCTCAGAACAAAGATCCAGCCAGTTATTCCATTCACAGTCGTCTTGATATAAACATGTTTTGTATATGAGACTTTTTATTTTTTCTGAAGTCTCAGTGTCATTCACAGCCATTGCTGCCTCCATTAATTCAATCTGGTTAGTTTTTTATAATCCTTCGGCAATTGACTAATAGCATCAATCACCGAAGGATTACAGTTGACCAAGCCGGTTACGCAGTTTCTGTTGGCTCTACGAAAGGCTGGTCTGGGTAACTTGGCGAACGACCGACCCAACGACCCCATTCCTCGTAGTAGTGGCGCATACCATTCTCATCATGGATGGTTTGATTTTCATGTCTTCCATGCAGTATTTGCCGACTTTCTGATCCTGAATGCATTGTTGCTCCCTGACCAGTTACCGCGATTAAATCTTCACACAGGTTACGACCAAAAGGACCCCATATAGAATTATGGTGATCAATACGGATTTTACGATCTTTAGGACTATCACTTGCTAGTCCTAAACCACGAAATTCAATCATTACTTTATTAGGGCCTAGCGGTGTCATGATATCTGAACGTAAAGCTGATCCTCGTAGATTAAAATTTACACCAGGAAACATATCGATCATGTACCACTGATTAGCAGGTAAGTGAGGGAATGAAAGCTCTTCACGCGAATGAAATCCTTCATAGTTTTCATATTGAACTTCAAAACTACCGACGTTTATATGACCGCCTTTAAAACCAGTATTTTTACGAGCAAAATACTCATCGTTAAAACCAGTGATCCGATTGTGATAATGTAGGTAGTCATGGTAGAACTCACAATTAGTGTCGTGCCATAGCTTGTAGTTACAGTCGATAATCGCTTTATGATAATGAAATACCTCGAGTGGCTCTTCATTAACTGAAGGCGCTAAGCAATCTAGTGCACCAGCAGCAAACTCTTCAACCGTTTGATTGATATTGTCATTCAAGCTAACCCAGATAAACCCACCAAAATAGACTTCGCTTTTAAGTTCGCGCAGACCGACATCAGATTCACATAAGCGATCTTGGTAACCTTCTTCTTTGCGTGTAATGTTGACACACTTGCCTTTCATGTCGAACTGCCAAGCATGGAACATGCAGGTCATTGTTTTTGGTGTCCCAGAAGGCGTGCTTTTAGCAAAGCTGCCTGAAGGTCTACGTTCAATCATATTACCGCGGTGAGGACAAACATTTAGAAAAGCTCTTACCTTCATGTCTTTGCCACGAACCACAATTACTGGCTCACGAGCAATGGTCGTCGTACGAAAGTCATAAGCGTTCTTGAGCTCAGATTCATGACAAACGGGAATCCACGTTTGCTTCCAAATCTTCTCTAACTCTTCTTCAAATATCTCTTCATCGGAGTAAATTTTGCTATCGACCCATTCACCAGATTGTAAATTTGGCTTCGCAGTCCACTGCTCGTGATTTCTTGCTGACACAATTAAAACCTCTATATAGTTAACATTTTCAAAATGTATATTGAATACCTTTCAAATTTACAGGTTATAGCTGAGACTTCCAGTCTACCTCTTTCGCAAATTTCTGACGCTCTTCTGGGGTCATATAAACAGTATGCTCAGGACCTGGATAAACGCGGTTTCTTACATCATCCGCATAACGAGTAAATACATCTTCCATTATTGGAATTAAATCTGTGTAAATTTTCGAATGACGAGGCACATGCTCTTCGTAAAGGTGTAGCAAGTCAGATGTAATAATGTGCACTCCGTGGCCTTTATTTCCTGCACCAAGACTAATGACTGGCACAGGTAAAGTTTCAGCCAAATACTCACAAACGTCTTCACTGGTGACTTCACACATAATTGAGAAACAGCCAGCATCAACGAAGGCCCATGCATCATCTACCAGTCTTTTAGCTACATCAGATGTTTTTCCTTGAGCGAAGAAACCACCCAGCTGCGGCATACGCATCGGTGTAATACCGATATGTCCTTGAACAGGAATACCCGCCTTGACGATAGCTTCAATGTTTCTAGCGTGATGTTGGTTACCTTCACACTTCATTACTTCTGCATTCGCTTGATGAACAAACTTACCCGCATTTTCGACTGCTTGCTCAGGAGATACATGAAAGCTCCAGTAAGGCATGTCAACCATTCGTAATCCGTATTTGCTGCCTCGATCGATAGCCTTTGACATCATCATTACTTCTTCAAAGCTAACGGTTACAGTGGACTGATGACCAAATAAAATCATACCGCCCGTGTCAGACACACACAAAATATCAATCCCCAGACGATCTGCGATTACAGCACTTCTATAATCATAAATGGCCATTTGTACTATCTGATCATCTTCACGCATCTTACGTTGAAGTTCTCTGATCGTGACTTTCTTTCTCTTAGGGGCTTGCTCTGTCATTTTTGTTTCCACTTTGGTTTTATAGTTAATGTTATGTCTCTAATAAATCCAATAATAGCCAGCGTAGATAAAACCTGTCCAAGTGATGCTTCTTATCACTTGATAGGCCCTGCCTAACTAGATGAAGAATTCACAGTATTTCCCTATGGCGGAATAGCGATGAAAATTTGACTAATATTGACTTAAAATGGTTATTTAACAATGTTTCTGGGGCATTCAAGAATTTAATCCACGCAATTTACAAGGCAATTTTTGATAGCTGAAAATCATCTACCGTCATAAATATTTTATAAGAGCACTCTAAGCAAGATCATTAAACCTACCATTACGAGGATTATAGCCACCATCTTCTTGAGAAAAGCAATGGGCAGGATATGGACAAACTTGGCACCCAAAATGGCACCCGTACCGAGCAATAGTGCCAATGATAAACCGAGGCTGAAGTCGACTTCTGAATAAGCCATATTACTAATTGTTGCTGTCAATGAGATGGGAACCTGTACCGCCTGGGATAAGCCGATGGCCATCAGAATCGGGGTTTTTCGCCATAATAGAATAGGTATCAGCAATAACGGCCCCCCTGTTCCAGTCAAGGCCGATCCAATACCAGTGACAAATCCAATGGATATTAATTCAATATTACTAGAAGGGGGATGGGTCGGTTGCTGACGGCTATTACGAAAAAGCGCATCCAGACCTGAGGCTAAAATTAAGATACCTATGGCTATTTCTAACCAATAAGCAGGAAATAAGGGTAATGCATACCCCCCAAGATAAGCGCCAGGCAATGCACCCAAACATATTTTTAGCGCCAAAGGCCAGTTTATCGTGCCCTGCCTTGCATACATAATGGCGCCGATCAAACCAGTAAATATGTAGCCCACCATGCAGGCCGGTATCGCAACATGCAATGGTACAGAACTAAAATAATTGAGCGAGGGCACTAACAAAACGCCGCCAATACCGACACCACCAATCAGGATACCAACAATAAATACAACTGCGACTAGGATAGGAGAAAACAAATTAAATGGCTTATGCTAGATGAGGTTTGAGAGAACTTACAAGTGTTAACTAATTAAACCCGATAGTAAACTAATTGTCCGATTAATAATAATATCTTTTTGTCCTCAACTAGTGATACCTTACTCCGCCCATAAGATTTTATAATAATTACAAAACGGAAAAAATATGTTTCTGAGACAATTTCAGTATCTGGTAGCACTTGAACAAGAAGGACATTTCGGTCGTGCCGCTGAAAAATGTCATGTGTCCCAGCCCAGCCTATCAAGCGCGCTGAAAAGTTTAGAGGAAGAGCTAGGCATGCCCATTATATTGCGCCAGCAAAAATTTCAGGGTTTTACTGAAGAAGGGAAACGAGTGGTGAGCTGGGCTAAAAGATTGCTAGCCGATCGATCTGCCATGCTTGAAGAGCTGGCAATAATGAAAAACAGCTTACACGGTCGGTTGCGTATTGGTGCGATTCCTATGAGTTCACCTTTATTCCCAACTCTCAGCCAACTATTTCAAAAACACTACCCATCTGTCCAACTAGACATACAGTTTATGAGTCTAGACCAAATAGTTCAGGGACTAACCAATTTCGAAATTGACATTGGCGTGACCTATTTAAATGATCCGTTATTAGACAAGTTCATCACAATGGCGCTGTTTGAAGAGCCTCTTTATTTATTGTTACCAGACAATGACTGGCTGGGTGATCAACCGTCTATCACATGGAAAGAGGCCGCCACTTTACCAATGAGCCTATTATCCAAATCGATGCGTGAAAGACATATAATGGATGAGGCGTTTGAAAGTGTTGGCTGTGACCCAATTCCAAAACTGGAATCAAATTCAATATTTCAATTAGCTTTCCATGCAATGGCAGGTGACCTGGCAACAATCGTTCCAAAACGATTTGCACACCTACCCAATACACGCCAGAAATTATTGACCGAGCCGAGCGTATCTCAGGTATTAGGGTTAGTTTGGGGACATGGAGACCCCGTATTACCGATGACCAATGCTGCCACTAAATTAATTCGAGAAGCGTTAGATTCAGGTGCGTTGGAAAAAATTAGCTTTCTGGGAGAATAGTCGTTTAGAACTATAATCCGAGTGACATCATCAACCAACGTTTAAGCAACTTTATCCATGTGGTCAGGCTGTTTCGAAACCAACGCTTTTTGAGCCATTACTAAACTTGAGTTGACTGACCAGATGAAAAAAGTCAACATTTAGAGTCAAAGAATTCAGCACGCTAAAATAAAGAGCCAAAAGCACAAAAGGATTTGGCTCTTGCCTTTTATAGCTGCCCGTCTTCTTCCAATACTTTTCTGGCAACTCGAAAACATTCCAGAGACTGCGGCACGCCACAATATATGGCAACAACATGAATTGTCGCGCGAATCTGCTCTTTCGTAACACCATTTTTAATCGCACCTCGACAGTGAATTTCCCACTCATTCATTTTGCCTAATGCCCCAATCATTGCCAGATTCATTAAAGATCGAGTCTTGGCATCAATCGCCTCATCACCCCAACCAAAGCCCCAGCACCACTCAGTCATCGCCTCCTGAAATGGTCTCGTAAACTCATCAGCGGCAGCTAAATTCTTTTCAACATATTCAGCACCCAGAGTAGCCTTACGCTTTTCTAGTCCAACTTCAAATCTGTCTTTACCCATTGTGATTCCCTTTAATTTTAAAATTTGTGATATTAAAACATCTATATGCCAAATCATCACGCGCTAGCTTTACTTTCCCAATCAATGCTTACCAATAGAAAATCTTTCAGTAACAATACTGCTCGGCGTTAAACGACTGGGTATGTTACACCGTCAGTTAAACTGGCGTAAAAATAATTTCTTTGGTTTCAAGACCACTACCTATTGTGAATCACAACCGCTATTATCTACTTCATGATGAACAAAAAACATTTACTGATTGTTGCTCACAACCCCTCTTCTAACACACAGAAATTAGTCGATGCCACCATGCTTGGCGCTAACCATTCTGATATTGAAGGCGTTGAAACTAAACACATTGCACCCTTGCAAGCCACACCAAACGACGTCCTGTGGGCTGATGCGATTATCCTTGGCACAACCGAAAATTTTGGCTATATGAGCGGTGCTTTAAAAGACTTCTTCGACCGTATTTATTACCCCTGCCTGGAAAGAACAGAAGCCCTCCCCTATGCGCTTTATATTCGTGCAGGTTTGGATGGAACAGGCACAAAAATCGCCATAGGAAAAATAACCACGGGTTTATGCTGGAAGGCAGTACAGGAACCTATTATTCTTCACGGTGAGTACAAAACAGAATTCGAAAGCCAATGCGAAGCACTCGGTATGCTGATGGCGGCCAGTCTTGAAACAGGTATCATTTAAAAAAGGTTAATTATGACAAATTTTACTAATAAAAAAGCAATCGTCTTTGGCGGCACCTCAGGCATTGGGTTAGAGATAGCAAAATTACTGACAAAATCTGGCGTAGAAGTCATTACGGTCAGTCGACGTGGTCCACTGAGTGATGCCAACGACAGCATGCAAAATGAAATCGCTGATGTTCAAGATAGAACTGCTTTGCAGGCTATTTTCGAACGCCACTCTGGTTTCGATTATCTAGTCAATGCAGCCACCGGTGGGTCGCGTGCTATTGGTCCTTTCCTAGAAATGGACCTGGATGGTTTTCAGGGTTCATTCGCAAAGCTTTGGGGGTATTTGAATACCGTTAGACTCGGCGCACCACACATGTCGCAGGATGGCGCGATTGTTTTACTGAGTGGCTATCCAGCCAGAAAAGCAAAACCAGGCTCCATTGCCATTGGGACTGTTGGTAATGCAGTTGAAGGCTTCGTTAAACTCGTTGCAAGTGAAATCAAACCCTTGCGTATTAATGCAGTTTGCCCAGGATTGATAGACACCCCCATGTTTACTCAAGAAGGTGAAACGCGGCAGAAATTTCTGACAGATGGAACCGAAGATCACCTGATACCCAGAGCGGGCCAGCCTGAAGAAGTTGCCTCAGCAGCCATTTTTTTGCTTGAGAACCGATTCATTACCGGCACAATTGTGGATGTGGATGGCGGTGCCATATCATCCTAATCAATCCTTGTCTGATTTAAATTAGGCACCTTAATTAGTTGGCGAATTGTATTTCTACACAAACAGATGGCCCGCCAGTAATAATCCACTGGCCTAGCTTTACGGCTTCAGTTTGAAATAGATGCTTCCCCTGCAGTTCTATAGCACTTGAGTCAGGCGCCATAACACTAATCTCGCTATCAACAGAATAGATTAACAATACACCTGCGCTGGGAGATAAGTGATGGTCGTTACTACCATCCGACACAGTGACTTTTGAGCGACATTTATTTTTTCGCGTCATCACATTAAAGTCTAGGATATCACCGTCATGTAATTTGGCACTGGTTTTCCAACCACCATCAAAGTGTGCCATATCAAGCCTATGGTTTAACCGATCTTGCTGGCCACTGTCGTGATCTAAAGTTAAACCATTACCATTGATCAATATTAGAGTCCGATCATAGTGTTCAAAATCAGAAAAATCACCATTATTAATAACCGGCGCCATACTTAATCGCCAGTCAAAACTATCTATACTGGCACCACCAAACGCCAACTCTTGGGTAATACCCAGACCATTTTTCCAGGCAACAGCACGGTATTGGTCGGGAGATATGATATTAAACTGCATTAGAGAATGGCCTACTTGAGTTAAACTACTGAAACTTTATCATACATCACAGGCTATAGACGATGAGCAATGAACCCCGGGGCGGTCTTACTATTCGTACGTTGGCAATGCCAGCAGACGCAAATCCATCTGGTGATATTTTTGGTGGCTGGGTGCTATCACAAATGGATATTGCAGCTAGCACCTGTGCAGTGGATCGGGCTCAGTGTCGCACAGTCACCGTTGCCTTAGATGCCATGAGCTTTATTAGTCCAGTCAAAATTGGCGATGTACTCAGCGTCTACACAGAATTGAGAAAGGTGGGTAATACGTCTATGGATATTTACGTAGAAGCCTGGGCAAAACGAGGCCGACTAGGCGAGACAGATAAAGTAACTGAGGCCATGTTTAAATTTGTCGCAGTGGACGAAGACGGTTTACCAACACCGGTAAGACCACTCTAGAGCACATCATTTAACAGCTCGACCCAATGCACCACGGGCACCTCGGCACCCTGCCCTATCTGTAACTGACAGCCAATATTCGCGGTGGCAATTACCTCAGGTGAGTCGATAGTTAATGCTACCTGCTTATTTGCCTTCAACTGTTTTGATATTTCTGGTTGTAAAATTGAGTAGGTCCCAGCAGAGCCACAACATAAATGTGAATCGGCGACCTGACAAAGGTGATAACCCACACTTGTTAATATTTTCTCTACCACATTTTTCAAGCCCAGCGCATGCTGCATAGTACAAGGTGTATGAAAGGCAACTCGCTTTGGCCCGGTAGAAGATGAATTAATGGACTGATTAATAGTGACGTTTTGATCAGCCATTTCCTTGGCTACGAGTTCACTTAAGTCGAGCGCAAGTCTACTAATAGTTTGCCCTTTTTCAGCATAACCAGACTCATCTTTAAAAATATTACCATAGTCTTTAATGCTCACACCGCAACCAGTTGCTGTGAAAACAATCGCTTCAACACCTGATTCAATTTTAGGCCACCAGGCATCAATCACTCGCCTGGCTTGCGCTTTACCTTGCTCTATTTGAGATGTGTGCATACCGACCGCACCGCAGCAATTGTTCTGATCAATTTCAATAACACCCAACCCTAAGCGATGCAGTAGTTGTTTAGCGGCAGCATTCGTATTGGGTGCAAGAGCCGGCTGAACACAACCCGATAACATCAGCACTTTTCGTTCATGCTGAGCAATAATCTTGTCTATTTTCGGCTTTACCTGCGGTATCGATGCAGTTATTTTATTCGGTAATAACCAGCGGAACTTCTGTACTGTTTGGATTGACAGCTTGAATATCCAACCTGAGTTCAGAAACCAAGTAATACTCCATCGTAAACCACGCTGTGAGATAGGTCGGGGTAAATCATCTTCGATGGCTTCTCGCCCAATTTCTAGGAGACGGCTATAGTTAACACCCGATGGGCAGGTTGTTTCACAACTGCGACAAGTCAGACACCTATCGAGGTGAAGCTGCAGCCCCCTATTGGCTGACGCACCCTCAAAGTATTGTTTCATCTGATAGATGCGACCACGTGGTCCATCTAGCTCATCACCACGTAATTGGTAGGTTGGGCAAGTTGCATTGCAAAAACCACAGTGCACAC
>Ga0307995_1002440_pt1 | contig 10826 bp, 5 predicted proteins | sample EllFjometagen262_FD_203132 | JGI IMG/M metagenome (GOLD analysis project Ga0307995, IMG submission 203132) | Marine microbial communities from Ellis Fjord, Antarctic Ocean - #262 | ecosystem: Environmental > Aquatic > Marine > Unclassified | place: Southern Ocean | collected 2014-11-02
CATTTTTAGACACCAAGTCTACACCGCTGGCCATACGCAAGAAAGCAGGTGAGGCACAATGGATATTGGCCTCGAGTAACTGCCGGCTGAGAACCTCAAAATATGACGCAGTAGGACAGGTTCCCACTCATGCGGACCCGCCAAGCCTGAATATTTCACTTACGTTGACAAATGCACTGCCCAGTTCGAATCAATCCTAGTTGAAAATTTAATACAGTGCCTAGAGGTCTATTCAATAGGCTCTCTGATTGAACTGAGGCTTGGCAAAGGGGCCGTGGTGATCGACTCGCCTAGCAGCAGCCGCCCCAATTCGAAGGCCAGCATCCTTGAGGAAGAGAAAAATAAGCGCTCCTTACTCATTGTCGCTGCCTTGTCCGAAGGAATCAGTGATTTTGATAGAGCCATCAAGCGTGTGTCAGATGAGAATAAATACTCGGTGAATCTACGCAGGGTATTGTCCTTCTTAGGGAACAAGGCAGCTCGATAGTAGGTTAAGCCTCGCGGCGCCAGATAGTTTTCAAGTGCTCGCCGAGTTTTAAGGCGCTCAGATAGGCATCCTCGACTCGACTCCCTGCACACCAATCGCCACAAGCCGCTAGCCTGTTCGATTCATCGAGCAGAAAATCCTTTTCTAGGTTTGTTTCTGCCTTAGCGTATTCCCAGCGATGAATGGCGATATGTTCAGGCGCCGGCAACTGATCGCCCAGTAGTTCATTCAATGCCGCCAACATGCTGTTACGCACAGTATCGATGCTGCCTTTGGGCTGCACCCGGGCCCACTGATTGTCGCTATGCACCGTTAATGCAAAAGAGGCAGGGCGGCCATGCTTGCTGGAGTTCGCTGCGATCCAGCTAAGTGGAGAATTTCTGACCACGGCGGCGTCGAAATTTAGCTCGGGCGCAGACCTAAAGCCCAGCAGTAAACTGAGGCAAGGAAAGAAGTCGACTTCGCTCAGCGCTGCTTTGTGGGAGAAGCACGCGGGTAGCAGTTTATCTGCCTGAGGAGCGGGTGATGTGGAAATCACCCAGTCGAATTGGCCGAGCCGTTCCCCGGCGGCACCTGTAAGTAACCAGCCCTGTTCGGCTGCTGCGATGTCAGCGACCTGCGTTTTCAGAATGACGTTGAGCTCTTGAGAGAGAACCTTACACAAGGTACTCATGCCGGGAACAGCAACGTAGTGGGGCTCGAACCATTCTCGCTTGAAAGGCTTCTTCTGGGGGTCTAAGGTGAGGACTCGTGGCCGCCAAGCTTGTATTTGCCCCACGGCAGCACAGTCATTTAGGAGCTTTTGAAACTGCTTCGAGCGCGCCGTGAAGAACTGCGCGCCGTGATCGAATTGGTAGGAGCCATGACGGCGCGTGGCCATTCGTCCACCGAAACCGCGCGACTTCTCAAACACGCTAACCTTGGCGCTGCCTTGCAACTGCCTCGCGAGGGTAATACCGGCAATACCAGCACCGATGATGGCTATAGATTTCATGGGACTATTTCGATTGAAACTGTTTAGGTGCTATACGTTAGGCAGTTAGACTTGGATCGACAGGAAGCTTACCCAAATTTGCCTCAAATTACCCCGGACACCGCTCTAATTTCAGGTTTTATCCCTAATTCCTCCCCATTTTCTGCTGACAAGAGCGCGAATTTGTGAAAAATTGCATTTTATGTTAAAAATCAGGGTAGATCATTCAAAATAAAGGCAAAACCATGTTTATTAAAAGATTTATTACCTTCGTTATCGCTGTGAGCCTCGCTTTCAGTGTTAGCACAGCTATGGCTGGCAAGAGCGATAAGAGTGATAAGAGCGCTAAACACAGTGAAAAGTCAGGCAAATCAGGCAAGTCTGATAAGTCAGGCAAGTCAGGCAAGTCAGGCAAGTCTGACAAGTCAGGTAAGTCAGGTAAGTCTGATAAGTCAGGTAAGTCAGGTAAAAGTGAGAAGGAACCGCCAGCCTGCTTCTTTGGTTTGGTGGAGGATTATAGCCCGCCAAACCCAGCAGTTGAGGATGCCTTTGAATGGCAAGGTACGCTTACTTTTACGGTATGTACGGCATCGGAATTGGACACAGTCCTTAACGACGATTACAGCCCTGACGTCGGCACATCCTGCGTAGTTGATAACCCAACCACGTTCGCGCAAGTGGCCCCCTTTGCAGATGCTACTATAAATCTCGATTGCACCACAGTTACAACATACCCTCTGCCTCCCGAAGTTTAGTAAAGAGCATTGGTTGAACTAAAACGCAGCCCATTCGGGCTGCGTTTTTTCGTTCTGGCACAGCATCGGTAATTCACTGCATAATAGGAAAATCTAGATAGCCTTAGTGAAGCCAGTTATGCTCCCGATCAAGCATCAAATTACAATTCCCTCGCGCGACTACATTGCCAGCCTAATCGCATTGGCGGCAGTCTTCATCTGCGTTCATCTGGGTATCAATTACTACAACTATCAGGTCGAAGAACTGCCCTGGCTACTGATCCAGATGTTTGAGCTGGATGAAGAAAATAATCTACCTACCTGGTTTTCCAGTTTTATCTTACTAAATGTCGCTTTTTTTGTTTATGTGTCTTCAAATAGGCCCAATCTTCAGAAAAAAGCTCACTGGCGCTTCACTGCCTTTGGCTTTCTCATATTAGCGATAGACGAAGTCGCGGGCATGCACGAAACATTCAATTCCTCCATTGAGATAAATTGGGCGATTCCTGGGGCCATACTGGTTCTATTTGTGGCTGCAGCCTACGTGCCGTTTCTTCTATCGCTGCGTGGGAGGCTAGCCTTGCTGTTTGTTTTGGCCGGAGCCATGTTCGTATCAGGCGCAATTGTGACAGAGTTGCTAAGTGAAGATATGGAGAGTGATAGCTGGGGCTATGCTGTGGCTGTGGCCTTAGAAGAAGGTTTGGAGATGTTTGGTGTGTTGCTATTCCTGTGGCTCAATCTGAAGGAGTTAGAGACAGGTGAGCGGGTCCAAATAAACATCCAAACTAGCTAAGTAATTATCCAAGTACGCGTTGATCTGATTCGGTGTTGAAATTCCTTATAGAACCATTAGGCTTGATTTTACGGAGAAATCTATAACGGACCATCTGTCTTGATCAAAGATCAATTGAATTTCCACTGTACTTGACCCGTTCGCGAAGACTGCTTCTAACACGTAAGCTGCCCTTGGCAATACATCGCTAAATACAAGCAGCGGAGTCTCGCTGGCACCGCTTATATTTTCTATTACTTCTAACTCGCCGAGATTCTTGAAAACCATTGCTATATACGCGGTTGAACTTGCCGTTGATCGCCTTTGTAGTAAGCAAGGGTGGGCATTATCGAGCAAAGCTTGCACATTAGGGACCTGAGTTTCTGGGTCTCTACTTAAAATCCGCTGAGTTAATTCGATCGCCAATTCTTGGCTAGTGGTGTTGAGTTCCTGCTGCCGCATGGTGTTTAGCACGAGAAGAATAATAGCACCGAGCAAGATGAGGCTAAGGAGCACGCTGAGTAAATTATTTCGCTTGGTCATTGATTTGTCTGTGTATTGGGTAACTAAGGCTGATTTGATTTGCTTAATTCATATTATAGAATAAAAAATTGTAGTAAATGCAGTTACAAAGCACAATGCTGGCCGCTCGCCGGGGGGAAATTGCTGGGTAAATGGGCTGCCAATACGATTGAACATGTGGCCATGTAAAGCAGAAGCAACGACGGAATTTTGTGACCTAGGCCACGTCTGCACCAATTTTACCCGCTATTTCCCTCGAAAAGTCAGTGATTTCGACGTATCTTTCACTGTGTGGGAATAGGATATAAGGGTGATAGGTTTTGGCCCTTGCCTTCAGTTGAAAGTACTTATAGATATTTGCGATAAATTTTTCGATCGTGAGGTCGATATTTTCTAAATGTTTAAATTAATTAGGTTTATGTATTTTTCTAGTGACGAGCCTGCGGAATCAGGATGGATGCTTAAATCCGACTTAGAATTTCTGTGATTTGATGACTTTTCAAGATACAAATAACGCAAGGCAACGTAATGGATTGAAAGTCATTGCTTGGTTATTGCTTGCCTGCAGTTTCACTATGGGCTTCGCAATACCCTCGGTAGATGCGGCAGAGCTAGCCTGTCCCGACTTTACTCTCCAGAATGCAGGCTCCGAACAAGTTCAGCTTATCGGATGTACCTTCGATGTCAGTAACGCCAACAATAATGATTCTGTGACCTTAACCGCCCCTGCCGGACTACTCGTCGGGGATTTTCTGATGGTTCAGGTTTCGACTGATAGTAATAATGAGACTTTAACTCCGCCCGCTGGATGGACGGAAGTCGCAGCAGGATTGGGAGGGCAAGATATATCTTCCAATGTGTGGACGAGAGTGGTCACTAATTTGACCACTGATATCCCTGGCACCACCGAGTATACGTTCGAGTGGAGCAACGAGCAAAGCATAGGCTATCTTTTACACTTAAGGGGAGCATCAGGGGGCTTCGGTCTAACAGCAGCTGTACAAGGCAACTCCTCAACACCTACTTCACCGGCCATAACGGCCCTCAGCCCAGACAACCTAATTATCCGCATGGGTTCGATCGACCGCGGCGAATATTTAGAAAACGGCAGCCAAAACTTTACTAACTACAACGACCTTCTTCAGCGCAATAATAATGGTGGCGGTAACAACAACCGTAAAATTGGCGTTACCGCCTCCTATGGTCAAGTGAATGAATCCGCTTCGGCTGGTGACTTGAATTTTTCCCTCGACGGCAGCAACTCGGACGGTTCTCACAATAGAACATTTTCTATCGAGCCCTACGAGTTTCGCTTTGCGGTAGCCAATGTCACGTCAAGTGTCTGCACGATTGAGCAAGTAACACTCAGTGTGACAGATAGATCTGGAATTCCCTTGCCTTGGGGATTTACGGGGACGGTTGATCTCTCGCCAACGAGTTCGACGGGTGGGGAAGTCGGTGCGCTTTGGTCAGGCGGCTCTGGCGGACTCAGCGCTGGAGTAAATGGTAATCAAACTTACACCTTTGACGGCACTGAAGTTTCAACTATAACGCTCAATTATTCCAATCCTAATGTCGGCATTGTAGATTTCGATATCGCTTTCGGGAACTTCTCAGAGAGCACAAATACTAACTACACCGCACCAACCCTCGATGTATTGGGCTGCGGCCCAGAATTTCGATTTTCGATGACCGATACGTCGTCATCTGTTTGTGCTGTTCAATTGATAACTCTTCAGGCGGTGGACGCTAGCGGGAGTGTGCTCACTGGGTATGTGGGCACGGTAGATCTTTCAATTGTGGCTTCGGTATCTAATGTCGATGCGACCTGGACAGAACCCTCTGGAGGCATACCTGGAATACTCACAAACGGGGTAAATGGAGCGGCAACTTTCGAATTTGTAGCCGCAGACAACGGCAGTGTCGACTTAGAATTTTTCATTCCAACTGGCGGCGGGCAGACAGTTGATTTTGATGTGGTTGATAATGGGGGAGGGTACTCCGAAAGCCCTGATGACGTTGACTATACTTCGCCAACACTGTCGGTTCTCGATTGTGAATTTGTAATCGCCTACGCGGCGGGTAATGAAATTGGTACTTGTGGAATTGAGCGTCTCACTGTTTCGCTTTTAGATACAGCTGGTAATCCGGCAACAAACTATTCCGGCACCATGACGATCGACAACAATAACGGTTCTGCTGCGGGCAGCTATAGCTTCGTGTCCGGCGCATTTGGCGGAACCTTTGCTGACAATTCAGATGGGACGGCGGAATATGCATTCACGATAAATTCCCTGGGTACTGACCATATAGCCGTGATGGACTACACCCACGAGAGCACCACTCAAACCAACATCGACTTTCTCATCGATGACATAGACGACGGTGGCAGTATTCAACAGGACGCAGGCAATCCCACTCTCACAGTCACCGCTTGTGAGATACGAATAAGCTATACCGGAGTAGCCCAAGGCACAGATGCGCTGTCGGACACCTGTTCGCCCACCGGCGTCACAATTTCAGTCAATGACGAGACCGGCACACCGATAAATGGCTACACTGGCACCATTCGTATTACTAATGATCAGGCCATTGGCACGTGGTCGCAGGCAGTCGTAACGGGAATCCTTGATAATGCAAGCGGTGGCGACACCAACAATGGTCAGGCCGATTACACATTCCAGGCCGCTGAAAATGGTAGCAAAACATTCGATTTCTCGGTTATCACCGATGTTGGGCCGAACATCGATCTTCAAATAGTGGAAACTTCCACGTCGACTTTCGTCACTAGCCCAGCGGGAATCTATGACGCTGATATCGACATTCTGCCCTGTACATGGGATTTTCAAATACCTACTAATATAGGCTCCTGTGTAGCGAGCAACGGTGTGACTGTCACTATCCGCGGAAGAGATACGCTTCCTGTTACAGACTACGTGGGCCAGATTCAGATTCAGTCTAGTCAGGGCTTAGGCAATTACGCGCTGGTAGACGCGGGCTTAGCAGGTGGCTTGGGCACTGCCGACAATGGTGCCGGCGGTGGCACCGACAATGGTATTTTTACCTATACTTTTAGTGCCCTGGATAATGGATTTCTGGATCTCGAATACTCCACAACCAGCGCTATCACGCCTGTCACTTTTACCGTCACTGCACTCACTCCGGCGGAAGGCGAACTTGCTATCGATGGCGGTGCTGGGAATGTAACGAATATTGCTGATTGCGACTTAGTTATTACACTGCCCGATGCGAATCTTATTCGTAATGTCTGCACCATGACGCGGGTATCTTTCGAGGTGCAGGTCAACGGTTCTGCAGTAACCAACTTCGACGGCGTTATCAACCTCACGGCAATCGCTGCGGCAACCGGGCAGGGCAAGTGGTATGAAAATTTGGCAGAAACCTATCCGGGAGGACTGACCGGTGGAGGCGCAGGGGATGGAACTGCCAGTTATGATTTCGATGGTACAGAAGGCGGAAACGTAATATTTGATTTTCGTAACGCTGTCGCTGTTAACAACTTGGATTTCGGTGCCAGTGGTGTCGCATCCAATGGAGCACCGATAACGTTGCTGGGCGTGCCACCACAGATAGATATCTCTGCCTGCACACTCACTATAACTACTGCCTCAGTAAGCAATACCGCCGATGTCTGCCGCGGCGGAGAGTCGGTTACCTACACGCTCAGCACTCCAGGAACCACCGACTTTTCCGGCACCATGGTAATGCAAACTAGTACGGGCTTCGGAAATTATGTGAAGACGGCCGGAATATCGAGCTTGGTTGACCCAGGCGGAAACGATGGTTTTGCCACTTACACCTTTGACCCAGCTGATAGCGGTGTCTTAGTTGTCGATTACAGTGTACTGGCTGTGCCGACGGGATCCACAGCCACTCTTTTGGCAACTATTCCTGATGTCACTGTAATAAATACAGATGGCGCTCTTACTTTTCGCGCCTGTGAATTTAGAATTAGTTTCCCTGCCGACACAGTACCTTTCGAGACAGATGTCTGTTCCATCAAGCAGGTGCAGATTCAGATCGTTGATGGTGCCGGTACTCCTGCTGTCGTTGATGACTATACTGGGATTATAAATCTAACAACTAGCACAGGTTTTGGTTCATGGGCTGAAAACCCAGCAGACAATGATGGCACTCTAACCGATCCGTTTGGGGAGGATGGCGCGGCTAGCTACACCTTCGACGACCTCGACGATGGTGTGGTGCTGTTGAATTTTACCCACACGGCAGCGACAGCGGCGTCCCTGAATATTAACGTTACTGATTCTGTTACCTCTGACCCTGGCAGCCCCGGGTCAACTTACGACCCGATTTTACTCGTCGACCTTTGCACCTTCCAGATTAGCTTCGACGGTGGTGGAGGTTCTACACACAGCGATGCGGAAATATCCGCATGTACGGTTCAGGAAGTAACGATCGAGGTGTTTGATAGCGCCGGTTCAATCGCAACCGATTATGCAGGGCAGATAAACATATCGACCAGTACCAACAACGGCAACTGGAGTATTGATACGGGAGAAGGCGCTCTGAGTAATGCCGCAGTCGATGGGGGTGCGGTTTCCTATACCTTCAACGACGATGGTATTGGGGCGGACGACAATGGCGTTGTCATGCTTAATTTCTCCAACTTGAATGCAGAGACAGTGAACTTCAATATTGTTGATGAAGTCATTGCTCTTGGAGTGGATGGGGTTGTCATCGAAGAAGGAGCGGCGGATCCGAATCTTGTGATAGGGTCTTGCATACCGGCTGTTGCACAGCGTGTGTGTGCTACCGGTGTTGCACCTTCATTCACTATTTCGCTGCCAATTGACGCTCAGGACCCGAACCTTCTAGGAAGAATGGTAGCGGTAGGAACGGTTATGGAGGGTCCTGGAAGTGGAGCATTGCGAACAGTTTCCGACGTGCAATTTAATTCTGTGTCGTTCAATGTCGCCGGCCAAGCGGAACGTCTGATCGAGGTTCGTGTAGATGAGAATGCCAGCAGCTATGCAACGCTTTGGGCCATGAATGAAGTATTATTACCGACGGTGGCTGGCTCTTACAATGTAGAGGTATTCCATGACAATGACGCAGCATTGGCCGCTTGTGCGTTCTTCCTAACTGATGTAGAGCAGACGTTACCAGCAGAAGACTTAATAACCCCTGTTAATGGGCAAGTCAACGCCACTGGTTCTCCAGATAACACCATCACAGTGGCCTCCACGCAAATAACAACGACTAAAAATAATGCATTGCTTCTGAGTATCGTCGGCATCGGCAACCCAGCTGACACCCTAACTGTCTCGCCAAGCCCTCCGCTGTATAATTTTAGCCCTCAACCCAGCGATCCACCCAGTGCTGGATTCGGGGGTGCTTCCGGAAACCTATCCGCAGCGGGTTTGGTCACGGTCGACCAAACGATGAGTATTGACCCAACGTTTAGGCACACGCATATCGTTGCTGCGTTTAATCCTCTGATTCAGGGATCTCCTCAGGCCGAAGGCTATGAGCCAGTTGTCTTATTCAAAGCCTATTCTGGCAATGTGAGTTATCGGGCTATTGGGGGTTCGTTTCAAACAGCCGCGAATGGGGCCGGTACTTGTACCGTAACTAACACGGCGTCGGCCACCCTAACATTGCCAGATCAAGCCGATGGAATCCTAGCGGGAAATGGCGCAGCATTCAGTGCTAACGGAGAATTTGACTCAGATATTAAAGCCGCCTGGTTGTATTGGTTCGCCTCTGCTTCAACAGATCTGCCAAACATCAATGGTGGCGGGACTGTCAACGGCCAGACACCAGCCGATTTTGACAATGTGACGCTCACCTCACCTGATGGAAACGGCGGCACGAATGTTACGTCTATTACAGCAGATGATATTTTCTATATCGACGATATTACCGGGTACGATCTGGACTATTACTCAGCCTTTAAGGATGTTACTGAAGTGCTGGTGGGTTCGGATAATGAGCTAACAGGGTCAGATGAGAATCCTAATGGTGAATATACGGTTACTAATTTGGCGCTAGATGCGGGCCTCCCCTGGACAACGCCGGGTGCTTGTGCAGGCGGCTTTGCATTAATCGTGATTTATGAGAATCCCTATGAGCAGTTACGCGCAATCAATCTGTTTCATGGCTTTCAACCGTTCCTAAATTCTGCATTCACTCTGGTGCCGCGTAATTTTAGACTCGCGGACCGGAATACAGATCGCAATGAACCCAATGGCCAGATAAGCCATATAACGGTAGAGGGAGATGCGGGCCTGGGTGGCGCAAATGAGGGGCTAACGCTGCAGAGTGATCCAACGGATTTCGACCCGACGACGTTTTCGGCTCTTACTACAGATTTTAATCCACTTACAGAGGAGTTCAACGGCACGATCACTCGGCCAATTTATACTCTCCAAGATATCGTGCCGGCTGGCCTAGGTGATCCAACTGAATACGCGTATATATTCAAACCGACGGCACCAGAAGGGGATGAAGTAGATGGCAACCCATCGAATGGGTATGAACTGGATTTTCCAAACCCCACTGAAACCCCCTTCTCTCATCCGGAGCCAGCTTTCACGCAATATGGTACCAGTTACGGTTTGGATATCGACACCCATTTCATCGACGGTGATGAACCTGGCGATCTGTTATATTTATTCGCAAACCCAGCAGACCTGTCCGAAGATATTACTACGCGATATTCCGCCGATGGTGACTTGGTCTTGCTGGTGTCGGAAATTATCAGTGTAACCAACGATGACATGGCTGATATAGAAGTTACGATCACCGAGGCTGATCCCGAATATAAGATCAATACCTCTACGGGTAGTTACAACATCGAGGTAAAGAACAATGGTAGTGGTGCGATAGAGTATGGAAGAGCGACAGGCATTATAGAGCTGGTTGGTGAATTACCTGCAGGCATGACCCTCAACAGCGCTGTTTCGGGCACAGGTTGGATCTGCTCATCTACAGTTGATTCCACTACAGCTTTCACCTGCTCTTATGATGCAAGCACTTTTGATAGCGGCAACGGTTTGGGCGCAACACCGTTACCAATAGTGACGGCGGTGGTAAATATTGATGGGCCACCAGCAAATTTCCCGAGTTTAAATAATGATGCGAAGGTGATTGTTCGGGTACAGCATTCCGACGGTACTTGTGTGGGTGCAAGCACCGGCGTCTTGCCAACACCGACGAGTGACTGTGAGGCGCCGGAGTTTGACAATATAAATGATTTGGCTGGCGGGGCTCTGGACATAAACGATCTAGAAGATAAGACTGCTAGCAACAACAATGTGGACAGCATCACAAGCAATGTAAAAGGCATTGAGACTG
>Ga0307995_1002445_pt1 | contig 10818 bp, 8 predicted proteins | sample EllFjometagen262_FD_203132 | JGI IMG/M metagenome (GOLD analysis project Ga0307995, IMG submission 203132) | Marine microbial communities from Ellis Fjord, Antarctic Ocean - #262 | ecosystem: Environmental > Aquatic > Marine > Unclassified | place: Southern Ocean | collected 2014-11-02
CGGTTGATCGCAAAATGCATCTAAAAATCTCTTATCTACCCAAGTGCGTGCAAGGGCTTGCCCCAATATGTCAGGTAAAAATTCCTGAATTTGAACTTCACTTTCCAGGATTATATCCTGCTCATCAAACCTTGTTAAATCGTATTCTAAAAGAGGTATTTTTTTCTTCTTCGCAAACAGCGCCGGCATAATTTTAGCAAATGGAAGTGAGGCTAAAAACCGTTTCAATTAACACTTCCCTCACAAATTATGACAGTTTCCAGATAACTCAGTTTCTTTTGATATGGTATCCTAGTCGCATTAATGAATAAAGTACTTCATAAACACAACAAAATTCAGTTTGCATCACTTAGACAGTGCAAATAATCATGTGTCCATGTTATGATAAACGGCGAGCAATAATCCAATCAGCGGTGTTCTTTAATGACTGTGATGTATTCGAAATTAGTTGGGACTTCCGAGGCGGCTACCCGCCTTAAAAAGCTAATATCGATGGTAGCACCATCCAGCTCTGCCGTCATAATCCAAGGCCAAACGGGCGTCGGTAAAGAGCTGGTGGCAGAAAGCTTACATGAAGTGAGCCGCAGGAAAGGTAATTTTGTGGCAGTTAATTGCGCCGCAATCCCCCGCGACTTGATGGAAGCCGAGCTGTTTGGATATGAAAAGGGAGCCTTTACTGGAGCTCTAAAAACAACTCAGGGAAAGTTTGAGCAGGCCAATAGGGGTACTCTTTTTCTTGATGAAATTGGGGACATGAACCTAGACTTGCAGTCGAAGTTACTTCGAGTTTTAGAGAACTCCAATGTGACACGGGTTGGGGGTCGAGCGGACATACAATTAGATGTACGAATTGTGTGTGCCACTCACAAAGACCTGACTGAATTGGTTTTGCAAAACAAGTTTCGTGAAGACTTATTGTTTCGATTGAATGTGTTTCCAATCCAGGTCCCAACCTTGAAAGAGCGGCTGGACGACATACCAGAGATAGTGGCTCACTTTCTTAAAAAAATTCCTTCCGGCAGCGCAAGTGGGTCAGCAATAGGCTTCGACGAAAGTGGTATTGAGGCGCTGAAGTCCTATGACTGGCCGGGGAACATAAGGGAATTAAAAAATATACTGGAACGCGCAAAAGTTTTTTTCCCAGGCCAAAAAATTGATCGTGACCAAGTTACCCAAACACTCCTAGGCTTTGACCAAAATTCTTTCTTCAATGGCGTGGATGAGACAACAACTATTTGGGGTGCCCTTGACGAGTTAGGTGGTGGGGAGCGCGGTCAAGACGCCGCCGGACAGGCACCACCATTGCCTGAAGATTTCTCTAGGTTGTTTGATCGCTCCAACAGTGTCGATATCAGAAAGCTGCTTCGGGACATAGAAATTGTGTTAATTGTGAAGGCTCTTGAGCGGAATTCGAGCAATACAAGCGAGGCGGCAAAAGACCTGCACCTACAACGCACAACCTTAATTGAAAAAATTAAAAAATATGGCCTCTGATGTTTTTAAGATTTATTCCAGCCGTCTACCAGTTGGGTGACATATTCCGATGACGACGTAGCCATACTAACCACTTTTTCCATGTCTGTAAATTGCTTGGTGTACATCGCCTGAAGGCTAGCCTCTCGCTGATCAATTTTTGTAAGTTTTGCGGCAAGGTCAGTACTGCGGTCTTTATATAAATTAACCACCTTGTCATGATTTCCGGAAGTTGCTAGCGCATCAGAAAAAAAGTTAAACAGCTTCGTTTTGGCGCTTCTCCCCACATAGATATCAAGATCCCCGGGTGTGCCAGAAGTGGATTGGAATTGAAACCCTGTGTAATCAGATGTCGAAAACGTATAAGGGCCAGAGCCCGTACGGGTCAAAACTTTTTCTGTAGAAGTTCCAGCGTCTAGCTTATCCGTAGAGTCGGTAAAGGTATGCTTACCCTGCGGCAAATTTGAACCTGATGATGAATACACAAGGACGTTTGGATCGCTCGCGTAGGCCTTGTCTTGAGTTAGCGCATCAAATTTTTCTGGTGCGTTAGAATATGTGCGATTAAAGGTTGTTTTATCAAACACGTATGAGCCATCTTTCGCTGTCTTAATTCCAAACTCAACGAAGTAGATATTGCTGTCCCCATAACCACTAATTGGCGCCGTCATCAAGTTCATCAACTTCTGCTTGGCGCTCCGAAGGTAGGAATTATTAGCCAGTTGGCCGTCCGCATCGCCAACTTCGTCTACAAAGCCAAGTGCGTTTAGGTCAGCTTTATAAAGGTTTAATTCTGCAATCAAGCCTTCAACTGTCGCTTGAATTTTAGTTGAAGATCTAGAAGCGCTCACGGTTGTTGTTACAGTGGCTGGCGCTGCAGTAGCCGCGTCATTATCAAATTCATTATCTGATAATAAATTAACTGTAACGCCATCTATAAGATCCGTGATTGCATTAGTGCTTCGCGTTATGGCAACACCATTAAAGGTTAAGGAGGCAGCTGATGAGGCTGTGACATCCGTATTGGCATGAGTTCCACTAGTTTCCAACCGACTAGTGGTGCTGGGCGATACAATACTAAAACTTGAACCAGGCTCACTTGTCACGACCATTGTGTAGGAAGTATCACTAACTTTGACCATCTGCGCTTTTATGCCCGAAATGGCGTTTAACTTTGCTGTGAGCTCAGTGGCATTATCACTGCTTACATCCATTCTGCCGGCTACACCCCCCAAAGTTGAATCTATGGCAGCGCCGTTGACTGTAATATCTAAATAGGCTTGATCATAATAGTGTGCAGTAAGAGAAGTCCAGTTATTTACAAGCATAACCATCGGCTTAGCTGTAGTCACATTTGTAATCGTATGAGAAAAAGCATCCAACTTACTACGATTACTTATAGACAAATTTACAGTTTTGCTATCGGTGCTCGCCATTGTGTAGTCGTCAGAGCCACTCAGCTTATTAATGGTAGTTTGACTTATAAGCGTACTAGATTTCAAACTAGCCATCCCGCTTATCGTACCGTCCACCCTTTCCTTTTGGGCAGTAACTATTTCCTTACCGGGAGTGATGACTGCGCCAACAATAGCATCCACGATTACAGGGATATTATACCCCGAACCGGTCTTGTTGATCATACTTAAATAGTCATTACTAATCGTTTCACTCATCAAAACACCTCTAGTAATTTAACGACCAATTTAACAAAAAAATTAGATTAATAGTTGATTTCAATTTCAATTCGGCGGTTTTCTTCTCGGCCCTCGGCAGTGACGTTGTCGGCAAGAGGGTCAGTTTCACCTTTACTCACCGCAGACATTCGGCCACCAGACACCAGTCCCGTTTTCTCTATGGCCTGCACAACGCTCGCGGCTCTGCCAGCAGCCAAGTCCCAGTTGTCGCGGAACTTGCCATTAGAAATTGGGATGTCATCTGTGTGACCCGTCACAGTAATTTTACTGTCGGGGCTCATGGCAGTCAGGGCGATCCGCTCCAAAATTTCTTGGGCATCATCTGTTAAATCTGCCGTACCCGATGGGAATGCCCCCCCAGCACCGACAGATATAAACACGCTGCCCTCACGCTGCTCAATTTCAATGAGGCCCTGGTCAATCTGCTCTTGCAAAGCCACGGTCAACTCTTCAGTGGAATTCGAAGCGTTTTGAAGTTTTTCGCTCACTTTCTGTGAAGATCCACCCTGATTTGACCCGTCCTCTGGGAAGCTCTCTTCCAGAGACGCCGCTAATTCCTGAAGTTCTGCCTCCAGGCCTCCAAAGAGAACTTCGCTCTCAGATGCACCGGCCGCCTGACGGGCCTCTGCAAGTGCGTTCATTGTCTCTTGGATCATGCTTTTAATTTCTTCTTCGTTCAGTTTCTCTTTCGGAAAGTTAATCACAACATTTTCACCGAGGGTCTCAATTTTTACCTCGCCATTATCGATAGCCTTCTGCAATTGTTTGGCCAATTCTGTCGCATCAAGAGACGCGTCACTCTCACCACCGGCGCCATCGAAATCAGAATCCTTTTTCTTATCTAATTCTCCACCATCGGGAGAATCTTCCAATTTTGTTTGCAGCTCAACCTCTGGCTTTTGCAGCTCTGTAGTCTGCTGGCGGAGAGTTTCAGTGACAGAGGGTGTAGGATTAGGGCTAAAATTCAACGAAATTACTGTTGTGCCCTTGGGTTGCTCAACAACAGGAACAACTTTTTGCACACCAAATGCCTCACGAAGTGAGCCTGAAATTTGTTTAAATTTTGGAACGTTAAATTCAGCAAATGACAGAATAAGAACAAAGAACGCCATCAAGAGCGTAGCCATGTCAGCAAATGTGGCCATCCAGGCAGGTGCCCCAACTTGGGGGCACTTGGGGCATTCCTGCTCCTCTGGTTCGTCGTCGTTTAGAGCTTCTTCAGCCATGATAAATCACTCGCCCTTACTATGCCGCAATTTCAAATCTAGCTTGCAACTTAGGCGGCAAAGTAGCGGCCATTTGGTCCTGAATATTTCTTGGGCTGTCGCTTCGGGCTATCCCGCGCAAACCCTCCAAAACACATTTTCGGTAGTTAACTTCAAATTCAGTGAAGCCCTCAAGCTTCTTGACCATTGGATTGAACATCACGTTAGCGACAAAAGCTCCATAGAGAGTTGTCAGAAGGGCTACCGCCATGGCGGGACCAATCGACTTAGGGTCGCCCATATTTCCCAACATTAAAACGAGACCAATAAGGGTACCGATCATGCCCATCGCTGGCGCTAGATCTACCCAGCTTTGGACGCAGCCCGTAGTTGCAGCGTGTCGGATTTTCATGGACGCAATCTCAGAATTCATTTGCTTAATAAGTTTCTGTTCGTCAGCCCCATCCACCAACATTTGCATCCCCTTTTCAAAGAATTTGTCCGGGACCGGCTGGCCTTCAAGAGCCATCATACCGTCTTTACGTGCCATACTGGCAAGTTCCACCATACGCTCCACCGTCACATCAAGCTTAGGCAAGCCAGGCTTAAAGCATTTCCCCATAGCCTTAAAATGCGCGAGGAATGTCGGCATGGGCGCGGAGTACATAACTGCGAAAAAACTTCCCCCGAAAACGATCAATATAGATTGATTGTCAACGAATGGCGCAACACCACCGCCCGCGATCATTGCAGCTAAAATCATGCCTACAGCACCGATGAAGCCAAGTAAGGCTGCTATATCCATGTTAGTTACTCCTCTTTTCAGAACGTTATATACAAGATTTGTACCATTCGATATATACTTAGTAAAAAAATAGTCAGCCAGCTTTAAATTTATCGGCCTAGATCAGGAAATAGAGCAATGTATAAATATTTCATTGGTGCCATATTTTTTTCAATTTACCTAGCTGGCCCTGCTTCGACACAATTTATGGCAAGGCAGCACACGGTAAAAGACTTAAATACCGGCACGACTTGGCTTCGTTGCTCGGTAGGACAAGCCTGGGACCCTGCACTCGAAACCTGCACCGGCGAGATAGTTAAATTAGACCACACTCAGATTGCCTATGCTATCACGGAGGCAAAACGCCAGCTTGGAGGCAATTGGCGTCTGCCGACACATGCTGAGCTGGAGAGCCTCGTATGCGATGACTGCCCCCCACCTAAAATAGATTCAAAACGTTTCCCAAATATCTCACCGGAAGCTTATTGGACAGGCGACAAAAATGCCCTAAACTCCAAAACTTTCTGGTCAGTGAATTTTATGACTGGCCACTCATATTCAAGGTTCTTCCCATACCAATTTTTGCCAGTTTTACTGGTTGGGGCGGACTGAGTTAAAATACTTCTGTTTTTCAGCCTTGGGGCAACCCCTAAAGAAGGCTCAACAGCGTCAAGATAATTACAAAGCAGCAGACCAATGCAGCAGACACTTCCATCACTTGCGTCTTTGCACTTTTAACGTTTGCCAAATAAGAAGCCCTGACTTTATCCACTCGATCATTATAAATTTGTGTCGCCAATTGATACGCATTTATCATGTCCGGGGCAAAGTCTGATAAGTGAAGGCTTTGCAGGTCTGTATTATTAGACGTCTTTAGAGTGTGTTCAATTTCCTCTAAATTTGACGAAGTTAAATTTACAGACTTAGGGACGGGAACTCCCTTAAAAAAAAGAAATCCGTCCTCAGGGTAAATCGCTGGCAGAGGATTAACGGGCACTGACTTTGAGAATAAACCAAAACAATATAGCTCGTCCGTTGTAAAAAATCTATTAGGTAATTCATAGCTGGAAATCTGTTGATCATTAAAGCTAACTAATGTGTCTACCATCTTTAGTGCAAAATCAGATTCAAATTTGTGTTGTTCGGCTTCAGTGCGGGTATCAACAGCATCGGCGGCATCAATTACTGGATGCTCTTCACCCTCAATGGCGGCTTCTTTTTCATCTTCAGCCACAGCCTACACCTCCGATTTCAAACTATTCTTTATTAAGACATTAAGACTAAAGCAAGATAAAATCTTCAATTAAAAATGCAGCCGGCTCTTAGAATAAAGCCGGCTGCATTTACTGTCATGGAAGGGTATCTTAAGACTGCAGGAGCGCGAGCACGCTCTGTTGCTGTGCGTTTGCCTGAGCGAGCATCGCCGTGCCTGCCTGTGCCAGGATCTGGTTTTTCGCTAGCAGAGCTGTCTCACCCGCAAAATCTACATCCATTTTCGATGCCACGTCCACCTGGTAACCCGCATTCAATGAGCCCATGTGAGACATAACATTGGAAACTTCATTATATAACGTTCCAGCGTCAATATTCAGGCTGTCAACAACTTGCTTGAGTGCCGCGAGAGCTAGCTTTGCCTCTGCAGACCCTGAGCCAACATCTGACCCAGCCAAGGCTTTTGGCCCACTCGTTTCAACAGTACCTACGCCCACTACAAGTCCCACCGCGGTGATAGCAGTGCTAGTGATACTTTTAACGGTCTTAAAAAACGCATTGGTAGTGACTGTCGCGGTGGCTCCTGGTCCAGTGATACTCTCTGTGATTATTGCGTCGTTTTTGTCCGTTCCCGTAATCACAAAAGTTCCAGTATTTGCGGTTGCGCCTGTTGCGAGTGTAATATTTCTGCCGGGAGCCATCGAAGCAACGCCGTCTTTCGACATAATACCGTCAAGAACCACTGATGAACCGGCGAGCACACCCGCGCTTATATTTCCTGTCTGGGTTCCAACTAAGCTGATGGCTGTAATACTCTTAAAATGTTTTGTTGAGTTAACAGCGCCGGTAGATGCCAGAGTTAATACTTCACTTAAATTTTCACCGTCTACGCCCGTCCCTTGTACAACCACCTGCGCGCTGGTGGTGTTGGCCGCCGCGGTTGTGACACTTACCAATCTGCCAACGTCGTTTGTCGTATTTGCACCAATCAAAGTAAGATTACCGTTGGCTGCAACAGCAGCCGCTGCCACATAATGTGCAGTGGCTACCGCTTGTTGGGCCCCACTTACAAGGCTTACTGCGTTGGGGTCAGCTGTTTTGACTGTAGTTAATACACTTTGGGCGGCGGCGGTTAAGTGTTCGAAGAAAACCGCACCACCAATAGCCAACGCACTCTGGGCAGTGGTATCGTGGGCTTTAGTGTCAATTGTGCGTGCAGCAACAACCTGCGCTGGAGTGAGGTCAAGAGTAGCAGGATTCAGACTGGGATGGGCGGCGTATGTACTCCCTACTGTACTTCCGGTAGAACCAGCTGATATGTCAATGTCAAAGAAAATATCATCAGTGGAATTGTTGAAACCCAAAGCAATTTCAGGTATCTTAAAAGCGTTCAAAGTAAGGTCGACTGGATCAGTATTCCGGCCAAAATTCATAGTATTTTTAGTGGTATCGGTTGAGGATTGTTTGATTATGTCATTGCCTTTCCACTGGGCAGTGCTAGAAATCCGGGTCATTTCGGCCAGTAAACTGGTTGCCTCAGAAGTCAGGGCTGCTTTATCTTCAGTGGTGTTATAGGCATTACTACCCAGCGCGTGGAGTTCCTCCAACCGAACAACAATATCGTTCATCAGTGCCAGATCGTTTGTCACCATCTCAATAGACTGCAGAGCTTCAGTCCCATTCGTCATGCCAACCTTAAGGCTCGCCGACTCAGCTTTCATGGCAAACGCTATCGCAGATGTTCCCGTGCGGTCCCCTGGAGCAATGTTTTGTTTGCCACTGGCTAGGCGCTGCATGTTCTGTGATAGCCGTTCGGAATTCTGGGTTAGTTCATTCTGCACACGATAAAATGCGCCGCCCGCGTTAATACTTGTCATTTGAATCTCCATTAAACTAACGGGCTAATACCACCCTCAAGTAATTTAACGTCAAACGGGTAATTATGTTTAGGAATTAAAACTCTATTGCCCCAAAACCTGTCAAAATAATGACACTCGACAGGTGTCAAATATAATTTTTGGTACCTCCGCAAGCATATGTTAGGATGAACTTAAGGAGAAAAATGATGAAACTTGATTTCAGTATTGGCATAGGACAGCGTCAGGGATTGACGCTCACCGTTCAAGTGCAGCAGGCAATAAAGCTTCTGCAAATGACGAACCTTGAGGTCAACGAATACATTGAAGAGAATTTCGCTGTTAATCCCTTTGTCGAATTAAAGGATAAAATCTCTCGTGATAAAACATCTGATGCTGCCAACAGTAAGCTTGACGCCACATCAACTGCCAAAACACTTGACGACGCTCCCTTCGGATCAGAAAAGCAAAAAACAAAAACCGAAATAGAAAACCAATTTGAGACGGGCGACAGCTTCAAAACCAGGAGCACAGTGTCGAAGGAGCAAACTGATTTTGATCCCATCCAACTCATAAAATCACATGACAAGTCTCTGTACGTGCACTGTGGTGACTACATAGAGCGGCTGCGCCTAACAATACAGGAACGCTTAGTAGCCTATAAGTTTTTGGAAGAATTAGAGCCCACCGGGTGGGTTGGCGTGACAGTAAAGGAATTAGCAAGTCAGACTTCTGTTGACACAGACATTGTCGAAAGTGTCTTGGAGACCCTGCAAATGATCGAGCCAGCGGGCCTGTTCTCTCGGACGCTAGCGGAGTGTTTAAAACTTCAGGCGAACGATGCGGACTTATTAGACGACACTCTGGAAAGTATTTTAGACAACTTGCACCTTTTGGGCAGTGGTAAGTTTGATTTATTAAAACGCCGCTGCGGATGCAGTGACGAGGACCTCGCAGAAAATTTAAAAATAATTAAGTCGTTCAATCCCAAACCTGGGCTTCAGTTTTCATCAGAAGTAATTAATATTCGCGAACCAGACTTAAAAATTACCAAAAACGATGACGGCTGGCTGGTCACTCTAAACAAGTCAACATTACCTAGCGTTGTAATTGACAAGACATACGCAAAAGCTGTTCGAAAAACCAAAATGGATGCCGAACAAAAGGAATTCATCAAGGAAAAAATAGCTGAGGCTAACTGGCTTAAAAATGCCTTACAGAAACGAAACGATACTATGCTGCGTGTGGGCGCTGAAATTGCCAAGAGGCAAACAGAGTTTCTCGAAAAGGGCCCGAGCCACCTCCAACCCATGGTCTTGCGGGACGTTGCAGAGGCTGTAGAGATGCATGAAAGCACGATCAGCAGGGTAACTACAGGATCTCTTATGGAGACCCCTCAGGGCACCCTAGAACTAAAATCATTTTTCAGTGTGGGTCTGCAGCTTAACGATGATCAGAGCTCTCAATCATCCGCGGCAGTAAAGTTTAAGATCAAAAAAATGATTGAGAACGAAAAACCGCGAAATCCTATCAGCGACGACGAAATTGTTGAAACACTAAAAGCTGGTGGCATCAACGTTGCCCGTCGGACAGTCGCAAAATATCGAAAAGTTCAAAATATTCCAGCTTCATTTATGAGAAAACGTCAAAGCACATTGGCTGGCATGCTCTGATTTTTCTCTACTCGGCTATTACTCTGCCTGCAGGAGGTGAAGCCAAGCATTAACACAACAAGATAAGTTTACTGTCCTGTATCAGTTTCTGCTACAGGCATATTTTGGTCTATGGCTGTAGCCCTTTCAAGTGCCACCAAACCCTCAAAGGATACCATACCAAGCCCTGAATATGAAAACGCCCATCCCAGAAACTCTATTGGAAATTGGCACATAATTTGGGGGCTGGGTCCGTAAAGATACTCTTGCTTTAACTCTGTGATAGCACCTTCACCCCAGCCAGTGGTTAGATGGGAGTGTACTTCTGATTCAGTCCACGGGGTGTAGAGGCTGGTGGTGGGGCTGGCTGAGTAATCCTTCGGGAGGTAAAGATGCTGGTGGGTGGTCTTGCGTTTAACGGTGGCTTTGAAGGTGGCTGATTGGACTAAGCTTCAAGCCCATTAAAGGCACCATCCAAAAATGGTTCATACGTTCTCCACGCTTGTGAACTGCCCGTATAAACTTTCTGCCGAACTTGCTGTTGAGAAGCCGTCTTCACAGATCTCTTGTTATTCTGTGGGGCCAGGCATGCATCTTCCCAGTTAAGTCCCAAACCTTCAATCAAACGCCGTGTCTCTGGCTCTTGGTTTTCTGTCAGCTTATCGTAGTCCAAGTGATAAATGCGGTAACTGTAGCTTTGAGACCAGAAGTGCATGAGCTCTTTGTATAGTCCGTAGTATCTAACGGTATCGGAAAGGTTGTAGGAATAGCCAAGGTCTTTTGTAACGAAGTAATTCTTGAAATTTGACCAACATGTAGCCTCAGCGTTTCTCAGCACATGGATGATCTTCGCCTCAGGAAATGCTGCACAAATTAAGGCGATGTATCTGAAGTTTTGAGGCATCTTATCAGTTATGAATGCTTGCCCATTAGCCCTTTTCG
>Ga0307995_1002447_pt1 | contig 10803 bp, 10 predicted proteins | sample EllFjometagen262_FD_203132 | JGI IMG/M metagenome (GOLD analysis project Ga0307995, IMG submission 203132) | Marine microbial communities from Ellis Fjord, Antarctic Ocean - #262 | ecosystem: Environmental > Aquatic > Marine > Unclassified | place: Southern Ocean | collected 2014-11-02
CTTTAAAGCCCTCTTTTTTAAGTTCAGCTTGCAAAAGAGCTGAACTTTGATTTTCTTGGTAACCTAATTCGGCGAAATTCCAGAGATCTAAAGCTACCTTTTCAAACTGGCTTTGATGTGCGTCTATACTCTCTTGATAGTCTGAATTTGCAGCCAGGGCACAGGAGGCAAAAGTAATAATAAAAGTCGCCAAGACAATTCTCAGTATATGTTGATGATTTAATTTCATTCTTTGCTCCTTTTAAAAAATGGCGTTTTAAAATTGAAACTATAGTAATACTTTTACAACACGAGGAGCAATATTGAGAAATAAGATTTGAGAAACAAATAAAGGAGGCCTAAGCCTCCTTTTTTACTGCATTATTTTTATTTATGTCGTATATCTTTACCCTTAACAACAAAGATTATTTGTTCACAAAGATTCTTTGTGTGATCGCCTATACGCTCCAGAGAGCGGACAACCCATAGCACGTTAATAACACGACTAATACTTCGAGGGTCTTCCATCATATAAGTCACTAATTCGCGCAACGCCGTCTTATAATCGAGGTCAATTTGCTTATCTTCTTCAATAGTACTCATTGCTGCATCTGCATCAAACCGGGCAAATGCGTCGAGAGCATTAGCCAGCATTTTACTAACGGAAGCCCCTATATGGCGAATCTCTGGGTAACCCTTAGATGAGCCACCTTCCTCAACCAAAAGAATCGCGTGATTAGCAATCTTTTTTGCTTCATCTCCAATTCGCTCAAGATCATTGATAGCCTTAGTGACCATCATCACTAATCGTAAATCACTGGCCGCTGGCTGGCGGCGAGCGATAATTAAAATGCAGGCCGTGTCAATATCTACTTCCATCTCGTCGACCACTTGCTCTTCAATAATCACTTCTTCAGCCAGCTTACTGTCTGCTTCGCTGATCGCACGAACTGCATTTTGAACTTGCTGTTCTACTTTGCCGCCCATTTCCATAAGGCGTGTGCGAATTTCTTCAAGCTCATCATCAAACTGCTTCATGATGTGATTTTCAAATGACATTTTAGCCATACTTTACTCCAGTTAGCCTATGTAATTAGACTTTAGTAAACCTATCCAAACCGACCAGTAATATAAGCCTCGGTGAGAGGGTGTTCTGGCATGGTAAAAACTTGCTTTGTGGGATTCACCTCGATTAGCTTACCCAAATGAAAGTAGGCCGTTCGATGAGACACCCTAGCTGCCTGTTGCATACTATGGGTAACAATCGCGATGGTGAAATTTTGACTTAGCTCTTCTATTAGTTCTTCAATTCTCGCGGTTGCAATGGGGTCAAGGGCAGAACAGGGCTCATCCATTAAAATGACTTCCGGGCTAACCGCAATCGCTCTGGCTATACAGAGTCGTTGCTGCTGCCCACCCGACAGTCCAGTACCCGGCTGATGAAGGCGCTCTTTGACTTCTTCCCAAAGGCTCGCTTTACGCAGGCTATTTTCCACAATTTCGTCTAAATCGACCCGCGTATCTGCCAAACCATGAATTTTGGGGCCGTAAGCAACATTATCATAAATTGATTTTGGAAATGGGTTAGGCTTTTGAAAAACCATTCCCACCCGCGCTCGTAGCTCAACAACATCCAATTTAGGGGCATAGAGATCTTCACCATCCATGCGAATATCGCCTTCGACACGACAGCCGTCAACGGTATCATTCATACGATTTAGTGCGCGTAAAAAGGTTGATTTACCACAGCCTGAGGGCCCGATCATGGCAATCACTTCATTCTCTGCGATATCAATACTGACGTCATGAATTGCCTGCTTGTCAGCATAAAAAACATTAATATTACGCATTGTCATTTTAGGTTTGTCGCTAAATATTTCGCCCACGGTAACGTGGTGATCGCCTATGTCTAAATTATGCACAGGTGCTATTTTGGGCGCAACAGCCTTTTTAGACTTCGGTGCTGTCTTGCTTTTTTTCACAACCTTAACGGCTTTGGGTGTTTCTGCTGGGCTCATACTCTCTTCCTTTCTACCAACGTCGCTCTAACCGTTTTCGCAACCAAACGGCAGAAGTATTCATAATAATCAAAAAGCTCAACAACACCATAATCGCGGCAGATGTCTTCTCAATAAAGGCTCTCTCTGGGCTATCGGCCCAAAGAAAAATTTGTACGGGTAATACCGTAGCTGGGTCAGAAAACCCACTAGGGATATCCACGATAAACGCCACCATACCAATCATCAATAAGGGTGCTGTTTCACCCAACGCCTGAGCCATACCAATAATCGCTCCCGTTAACATGCCTGGTAAGGCAAGCGGTAACACATGGTGCAACACTACCTGATATCGGGACGCTCCCATACCCAACGCGGCTTCTCGGATCGATGGCGGGACTGACTTAATTGCGGCCCGACTGGTAATAATAATCGTGGGTAATGTCATTAAGGTTAAGACCAAACCTCCAATTAATGGCACCGACCTGGGCACATGAAAGAAATTTATAAAAATGGCTAAACCTAATAAGCCAAAAATGATCGAGGGTACTGCCGCCAGATTATTGATATTAACCTCAATGAAATCCGTCCAGCGGTTTTTGGGCGCAAACTCTTCCAAGTAAATCGCCGCACATACGCCGATAGGAAACGATAACATCAATGTCACTATTAACGTCAGAAAGGATCCTATAGCAGCGCCAAGAATACCCGCCTGTTCAGGCTCACGTGAATCTCCACGCATAAAAAAATTACTGTTAAATTGCAATTTTATTAAGCCTTGCTGGTGCAATTCTCCTATCCATATAACTTGTTTATCAGACAGTCTCGCTGCATAAGGCTCACCAGCCAACCAAGACTTATAGTAGGTATCTATATCATCATCTGCCAGCATCCAGACCGATTCAGTTTTACCAAGTAATTGAGGGCTCTCTAGAAGACGATCCTTGAGATCAAAGCCAGCGCCGTTGCTCAACAAATTATTTAATCGGCGTTTATCACTTCGCCCAGAGATATTTGGAAATTTAGTTCGTAACGCTGACTTAGTAAGCGCGTCCCAGTTGCCCGCAGCAAGTTGTTCAGAGTCCGCTAGGTTATTAACTCCAATAAGATCCTGATCATAACTAACATCTAGATTAATATAGGTAGTCCTAAACGCGCCATGCCCTTTATTGACAATATCGCCAAAAAGTACAGCGACCGCGGCTAAGCCAATAAATATAGCAATACGACCATACCAGCGAAAGCGCGCCTCAGCGCGATTGCGTCTCGCCAAAGAATGCTTAATTTTAGATAGATGTTCGGTCGCCTTACTCATACTGTTCTCGATATTTCTTGACGATATGCAGCGCAAATATGTTTAGCATAAGAGTCACGGTAAACAACATAAGACCAAGGGCAAAAGCCGCTAACGTTTTAGGGCTATCAAACTCCTGATCACCTGTTAATAAGCTCACAATCTGAACTGTCACGGTCGTGACTGAGTCGAGGGGATTTGCGGTTAGGTTTGCCGCCATTCCAGCTGCCATGACGACAATCATAGTTTCACCAATAGCGCGCGATACAGCCAGCATAATTCCGCCGACAATTCCGGGAAGAGCGGCTGGAATAACAACTTTGAGAATAGTCTCTGACTGAGTAGCCCCCATCGCCAAAGATCCATCACGCATCGATTGGGGAACCGCTGTAATCACATCATCAGCAAGTGATGATATAAATGGGATAATCATTATGCCCATAACACCACCAGCAGCCAGTGCGCTTTCTGACGATATAGATACTCCAAAACTATTGCCTAAATCACGGAGAAATGGTGCCACCGTTAAGGCCGCAAAAAACCCGTACACAACGGTGGGAATGCCAGCCAGAATTTCTAGCGCAGGCTTGGCAAAGGTCCTTACATTCTTACTCGCATACTCGGCAAGATAAATTGCCGACATAAGGCCTACGGGCACCGCAATAAACATTGCCACTGCCGACACCAACAAGGTGCCGACAAATAGAGGGACCGCACCAAAACTTCCTGAAGACCCCACCTGATCTTCCCGGATAGCGGTCTGTGGGCTCCACTCTAATCCAAAAACAAAATCATAAATCGGGACAGTTCTAAAAAACTGGATAGATTCAAACAACACAGAAAAAACAATACCAACCGTGGTGAAAATGGCCAAACAAGCACAGCCCAGTAGCAAATTTTGCATTACTTTTTCGACTGCTGGGCGAGCACGAAAGTCTACTGATACTTTGTACCAACCCCAAAATAGACCTGCCATCGCTAAGACAAGAAGTAGTAATGTCATTGACCATCGTGAAGTGACTCTAAGAGAAGACAGGCTGTCTGCGGCATTAACTACCCCTGCGCCTTGTCCGTCGCGCGGCATCACACCGCTCGCGATATTGGTTACTTTATTCAGTAAAAGGTTATAACTGGCCGTATCTATAGGAGCTATATCGATCGGCACTGAGGACATCACGATGCTATTGATTAGCGCCTCATTGAATATTAGCCAAAACCCAAGTATGAACAGTGAAGGCAATGCGCACCATAGCGCGGTGTGCAAACCATAATATGACGGGAGGGAATGCAGCTGACGAATGCCTCCCAACGGATTCGCAATTGCTCGCGAGCGCCCTCGGCCTAAATAAAAGCCGAATAATCCGAGACCAAATAGCAAAAACAGAATGTTGATGGTTTGCATATCGCTAGAACAACCCTTTAAAAATAGAAAAACCCAGCTGTTTGAACTGGGCGGTACTGTGGCAAACTAACAGCATCATTTCAATGCTTCTTGACCTGTCATTGGTATTAAAGAAAGCGTATTTTTAGCCATCGCTTTGCGCATTTCTGTAGGCAACGGAATCATACCTTTTTCAGCAAGATAGCCATCTTCGCCCCACGCTCTTTCGTTCGTAAATTCTTTTAGGAAACCCTTCATTCCAGGCACAACCCCGACATGCGCCTTCTTCACATAAAAGAGTAAAGGCCTTGATATGGGGTATGATTTATCGGCAATAGACTCAAATGTTGGGCTGACTGATTCAATTTTAGCCCCCTGCACTTTGTCTGCGTTTTGGTCGAGGAAGCTAAATCCAAACACGCCTAGTGCGGCTGGGTTAGCCTCAAGCTTTTGAACGATAAGATTATCATTTTCGCCCGCTTCAATATAACGCCCATCTTCACGAACAGTATGACAAACTTGTTTATAAGCATTTTTGTCTGTCTTTTTGAGTGCCGCTATCCAATCAATTTTTTTACAGCCTCCTTCCATTGCTAACTCGGCGAAAGCATCACGGGTGCCAGACGTTGGCGGAGGGCCGAGCACCTCAATTCCAATGTCAGGTAATGATGCGTTGACTTGCTTCCAAGTGCTATAGGGATTATCAATCAACTGTCCCTCTTTTTCCCCAGGCACCTTAGCCGCAAGCGCTAAGAAAATATCTTTGCGGCTCAAGTCCATTGACTCAGCGGTAACTGAATTAGCCACGACAATACCGTCATAACCAATTTGAACTTCAATAATCCCTTTGACTCCATTTGACTGACATTTTTTAAATTCAGACATTTTTATCCGTCGTGAAGAATTGGTAATATCAGGATAGTTAGTGCCAAGCCCTCCACAAAATAACTTCATACCACCGCCAGAACCTGTCGATTCTATTTTAGGCGTGGGTTTTCCGCTGGCGCGACCATAGCGCTCTGCAACTACTGTTGAAAAAGGATAGACCGTAGATGACCCTACAACTTCAATGGTATCTCGAGCTGTTGACAATGGTGCTAAAAGAAACGAAGTTAAAATAATGCTAGCAGAAAAAATAATCTTTCCTTTACTCATAAAACTCTCCAAAAAAGCTGATAATATTCGAGCCAAGTTAATAACAATGATGCTTTACGATGATCAATATATTAAATTTATGTGACAAATATATGACAAAAAATAAATATAAAACTTTCTTTATTTGTCATATTTTTGTCATATTTTCGACATATATTCATCACCTGATCGTCATAGTTTGGACATCAACAATAGGGGCAGTTGCCCATAACAATCTCTAGCTAGGAATTGACCATGAAAATTTTGTTATTAACGTTCGTTATTTGCTTTGCGTCTTTAGGTGTTGCTGAAGTACCCAAAGTATATGGGAAAGCCAACTTATCAGTAGTGACCCAAAATGATGGATCCACCGATGAATGGAATCTAAATAGCAACGCCTCGCGATTAGGTGTTAAAGGTAAAAATATGATTTCTGAGGGCCTTGAGATCGTTTATCAGGCTGAATTCGAAGTCTGTATGGATAGCGGTGACTGTAAAGGTCAAACATTTAAACAACGCAACACTTTCGCCGGGATTAAGGGCGGGTTTGGTATGGTTTGGGCCGGTAAGCATGACAGCCCGACTAAACTAGCGCTGAAGAAAATTGATTTATTTAATGATCTTGAAGGTGATATTAAGAATACGTTTGAAGGCGAAAATCGTCTTTCGAATGTTATTGGATATAACTCTCCTTCAATGAATGGCTTTTCAGCAACTCTAGTGGTGATTCCAGCAGAAGGGGTCGATGTAGATCAAGATGGTCAGGATGATACTGGCCTCAATGATGGTATGTCTTATTCCATTAACTATTCCAAGGACAAACTCTATCTCGCGGTTTCTGGAGATCAAGATGTCGACAAACAGGATTTAATACGTTTAATGGCACAGTATCAAATAGATGCGCTAAAGCTAGGCATTATGTACCAACAAAATGAAGATAACTTAGGGGCTAAAGACGAGTCCGGCTATTTTTTTAGCGCGTCCTATAAGCTTGATAAGAATATCACCCTGAAAGCACAGTATGGTGCAATAGAAGATGATGTGGATGGTGATGAAGAGCAAACCCTATCTGTAGGTGCTGACTATAAATTGACTAAGAATACTAAACTGTTTGTATTCTACACTGACAACACTGACTCTGAAGTCGATGCCAGTGATAGTGAATTCAGTGCACTGGGTATCGGCATGGAACATAAGTTTTAATCTATTAGCCACAAGCTAAAGGGTGCTCATGCACCCTTTTTTATGTCCGGCTTATCTCAGTTTAATCAAACTAAGTCGCCTATAAATATCAAATGGACACTTTAAGCGTATTAATTTTATGAGTGAGCAGAAGTGTTGCTAGCTGGTTTGGATCAACGCTTAGTCGACGGAGCCACGTGTAAAAAAGCCATGGAACTTTTATCCCTAGCGTCGTATCAAGCAACGCAGTTTACTCTTGAGAGTATGGGAGCCAACAGTCAAATTGGGCGCCCTGCCCTAGTCGGCTATGGATGGTGAGATTTCCGCCAGCCTGGATTATTGCATGCTTTACAATTGCCAAACCCAAGCCGCTGCCTCCCGTCTGAGAATTACGGCTATTGTCACCACGATAGAATCGCTCTGTCAGGCGCGGAATCTCCGCTGGATCGATGCCTATGCCATTGTCTTTAATCGAAATCATCACACCCTGCTGCTGAGGTTTAAGCCCTACATCTATATCAGCACCTTGAGGATTGTGTCTGACTGCATTAAAGATAATATTCCCCAATGCCATGCGAATATCTCTTTGATTCGCGCTGACAGAAACCGCATCAGATGCAAATGTGAATGTATGCTTTCCCCCGCTAAGCGCTTCAGCTTCAAGTACAATACTATTCACAACTACTGACAAATCAAACTCTTCTATATCGGCGCGGCCACTGACCTCTTCCAGTTGCGACAGTAAAATTAAATCATCTGCTAGGGTTTGCATTCTTGTTACTTGTTCTGACATTTGAGCGTAAGCTTTAACTTCTAAAGCAGTGCCATTAGATATATCTTGCAATGTCTCCAAATAACCGCGCACGACTGTCAGTGGGGTCCGCAATTCATGGGATACATTACTGACAAACTCACTCCTAAGCCTTTGAAGTTTACTTAGCCGGCTGATATCAGTAATCACCAAAACCACTTCATTCTGACCGAAATAGGTCGCTGTTAATTCTAATAGAACATCAGCCTGAATAGCTGACATTAATTTAATGGGGCCCGAAAAATTCCCCTGATTAATATACTCAACGAACTCAGGATCGCGAATCAAATTCATTATCGACGTGCCGCGATCGCTAGTGCGTAGCCCTAAAAAACGCTTGGCTGAACTGTTCCACCAGTCCAATGTGCGATTACTGTGTAATACCAGAATCCCTTCATCTAGGGCCTCAGTTACGCGAGTCATACGGTTAATTGTCACTCTCATTTTGTCTTGGGCGCGTCGATGACGGCGGCGTTGCCGATTCAATGTGTCGGTTATTTCACCCCATACTCCATCAACCTCAGGAGGTATCCCTCGAAGGCCTTTGTCGATCCAATTAAAGATCAAAGAAAGAGTTTGGAAAGCCCAGAGTAAATAGAGCGTTAAGCTCAATAAAATTACTTCAAAGAAAAACCCTAGAGTCCAACCAAATATCAGGGATGAGATACCGATAAGGACTACTCGCCAAATTTCTCTCCGCATTCCTGGTCGCAACGAATAAGATCCTTACACGAGTAGTTAAGCATTTTTCAGTTGAGTGGAGAATCGATATCCCGCACCGCGCACAGTCTGCACATAGTTATCATGACCTGCAACTGAAATCGCTTTGCGCAATCTCCGAATGTGGACATCAACCGTTCTCTCATCAAGATACACGTTACTACCCCAAACATAATTAAGTATCTGATCGCGGGTGTAAACACGCTCCTGGTGGGTTAAGAAAAACTGCAGTAATCGATATTCGGTAGGGCTAACATTAATTGGAGCTCCGTCGATGCTGACCTTGTGGCTCAAAGGATCAAACACCAAAGCTCCAACAATAATTGATTCCTTGAGCTCTTCTCTACCCGCGCGACGCAAAACAGCCTTGACTCTTGACGCTAGCTCTCTAGGAGAAAATGGCTTGGCAATATAGTCATCTGCCCCAGCATCAAGCCCAGATATTTTATTCACCTCTTGTGCTTTAGCAGTAAGCATAATGACAGGGATTTTTTCGGTGGTTTCATCTCGTTTGAGTCGGCGTAATAATTCTAGACCAGTGGTTCCGGGCATCATCCAGTCGAGTAAAATTAAATCTGGACGCCTATCAATCACCATGGAATGAGCAGCCTGGGCATTTTCAGCTTGCAGTACATTATAGCCGGCCGCACCAAGCGCTATCGACAGCATGTCACGAATCGGGGCTTCGTCGTCAACAATCAAAATTGTATGCTTTGGCATAAATCTCGCCTGATTTGTCATAAGAACTCGCTTATTAAATACTAGAAATATTTCATAAATATGACAGAAGTAGTGACGCGATGCTAGTTTTCCTGATCGTCCGTAAAAGATCATTAAATTAGTCTAAACGCATTCGATATTTAGGCTTGAATGCCTCATAATACATGCCTTATTTTTTAAATCACTGGAATCGACCCATGACCATTAAACACAATAGCGCGGTAAGCTTTCACTACACCTTGACCGATGATGGCGGCCAGCAATTAGACAGCTCTGCCGGAAAAGAGCCTTTAGCTTATTTGCATGGATCGGGAAATATTATTCCTGGCCTAGAAAATGCGCTCAAAGGAAAAAACGTAGGAGACTCTATGGTGGTAGCTGTTCCTGCCGCTGAAGGGTATGGCGAGGTGCAACCTGATTTGATTCAAGAGGTGCCGCGCGAGTCATTTCAAGGTGTTGATGACATTGAAGTGGGCATGCAGTTTGAGGCTCAAACAGGCAATGGCGATAGTGTTCCTGTCACCGTGAAAGCGGTTACCGATGAGTTTGTAACTGTTGATGGCAATCACCCACTAGCAGGCAAAGACTTGAATTTTGACGTGTCAATTGAGTCTGTACGAGATGCCACACAAGAAGAACTTGATCATGGCCATGTGCATGGACCAGGCGGGCATGATCACTAATTAAGCGTATTTTTAGTATTAAAAGTCACCCTGCGGTGGCTTTTTTTTGTCTGTTGTATTTTGAGATCAGCAAAAGGTCTCCACATAGTTGGTTATAATACTGGCTGAACGTATCAGACTTGGAAATGACATGACAATACGAGTAGGGATTAATGGGTTTGGCCGGATTGGGCGCATGGCTTTTCGGGCGGCCTGGGAATCAGATATTTTTGACATAGTACATATCAATGAAGTGGCCGGGGATGCAAAAAGCGCGGCACACTTACTGCGTTTTGATTCAGTCCACGGTAAATGGAATCGAGATGTTTCGGTGACGGAATCTAGCAACAAGATAGTCATCGACGGCAAGATCATCAGCTACTCACAGTCAGACACTATTCAGCAATGTCCTTGGTCTGAGGCAAAGGTTGATATTGTCGTGGAGTGTAGTGGTCAATTTAAATCTCGACCATCTCTACTGCCCTATCTCGATCAGGGAGTTAAAAAAGTCATTGTGTCTGCACCCGTCAAAGACGGTACTCTTAACATTGTTATGGGTGTTAATGATCACCTTTATAATGACCAGGATATACTGACGGCGGCCTCCTGCACGACAAATTGTTTGGCACCGGTCATCGATGTTTTACAAAATGAGTTTGGTATAGAGCACGCAGCAATTACTACTATTCATGACATCACCAACACTCAAAGCATTCTTGATGAATACCATAAAGACCTGAGGCGTGCCCGCGCCAGCAGTATTTCTTTGATTCCCACCAGTACCGGGTCAGCAACAGCTATCATTGAAATCTTTCCTGAGCTCAAGGGGCGAATCAACGGCATTGCGGTGCGCGTACCACTTGCCAACGCATCGCTTACCGATTGCGTTTTTGAGTTAAAAATGCCGGTAACAGCAGACCAAA
>Ga0307995_1002452_pt1 | contig 10796 bp, 8 predicted proteins | sample EllFjometagen262_FD_203132 | JGI IMG/M metagenome (GOLD analysis project Ga0307995, IMG submission 203132) | Marine microbial communities from Ellis Fjord, Antarctic Ocean - #262 | ecosystem: Environmental > Aquatic > Marine > Unclassified | place: Southern Ocean | collected 2014-11-02
AGGCAAATTTAATGCAAGGTAAAACCCATAAAAATATAGAAACCGTAAGGCCTTTAAAAGATGGTGTAATTGCCGATTTTGATGCTAGTGAACAAATGATCAATATGTTCATTAAAGATATTCCAGCGCTTAAAAAGAGATGGATTACACCTTCATTAAGAATGGTTATTTGTATTCCAAGTGGTATTACTGCTGTAGAAATGCGTGCGGTAAAAGAAAGTGCAGAAAGGGTTAATGGAAAAGAGGTTTATTTGATTCATGAACCTATGGCTGCTGCTATTGGTATTGGAGTTGATATCATGCAACCTAAAGGAAATATGATTGTAGATATAGGTGGAGGAACTACTGAAATCGCAGTTATTGCTCTTGGCGGAATTGTTTGTGATAAATCAGTTAAAATTGCTGGTGATGTTTTTACCAATGATATTATCTATTATATGAGAACTCAGCATAACTTATATGTTGGTGAACGTACTGCTGAAAATATTAAAATTCAAATTGGTGCTGCAACTGAAGATTTAGATTTACCACCAGAAGATTTACCAGTTCAAGGACGTGATTTATTAACTGGAAAACCTAAACAAGTACAAACTTCCTATAGAGAAATTGCAAAAGCACTAGATAAATCAATTTTAAGAATTGAAGATTCAGTAATGGAAACATTATCGAAAACACCACCAGAATTAGCTGCAGATATTTATAACACCGGGATTTATTTAGCAGGTGGAGGGTCTATGTTAAGAGGACTGGACAAGCGTTTGTCTCAAAAAACAGATTTACCAGTTTACATCGCAGAAGATCCCTTAAGAGCTGTTGTTAGAGGCACTGGCATCTGTTTAAAAAACTTAGCAAAATTTAAAAGTGTATTAATTAAATAACAATCAATTGATTGTTATTTAATTAAATGAATAAATAACGCTTATGCAGCAGATTATATTTTTCTTAATTCGAAATAAAAATTTCCTGTTGTTTATTGTTTTATTTTCTGTCTCAATTTTTCTAACAATACAAACTCATTCTTACCATAAAAATAAATTTGTAAACTCATCTAATGCTATCACTGGAGGCATTTATTCTATTAAAAGTTCAATTACCGATTATTTTAATTTAAGAGAAAAAAATGAAATTTTAATAAATGAGAATACCAGGATTAGAAAACAATTAGAATCTTATAAAAGCAAAGTGGTAAATCAAAATATTGATACCAGCTCAATCCTTTCAAAATATTATTTTGTTTCTGCAAAAGTAATTAATAATTCATTTTCAAAAACAAAAAACAAACTTACCATAAATAAAGGTAAAAGAGATAGCATACAATTAGACATGGGAGTTATTACCTCCAAAGGAATTGTTGGTATCATAGACAATGTTTCAAATAAATACGCAACTATTCAGTCAATTTTAAATACTAATAGTCAGATAAATGCGAAATTAAAAAATGTAAAACATTTTGGCTCCTTAGTTTGGAATACGGAAGACCCTAATATTATTCAATTAATTGACATTCCTAGATTAGCAGCTGTAAAAACAGGAGACACTATTGTTACAGGAGGGAGATCTACCATATTTCCTGAAGGGATTTTAATTGGAGCTGTAATCGATTTTGAATTAACTGAAGATGAAAACTCACAGAATTTAAATATTCAATTATTTAATGATATGACGAATTTGGAACATGTATATATCATTGATAATTTAGACACACAAGAGATTATAAACTTAGAAAAAGGATTAGAAAATGTTGAATAACGAAATTTTCATAAATATAATCCGATTTATATTGTTAGTATTAACACAAGTTTTACTATTAAATCATATCAATTTTTTAGGCTATATAAATCCATATATTTATATCTTGTTCATTATAATTTTCCCTTTTACCGGTAATAAAAGTTTGTTGATTTTTTTAAGTTTTATTCTAGGCTTAACAATTGATTTTTTTTTAGATTCTGGAGGAATCCACGCAGCTGCTTGTGTTTTTATAGCTTATATACGACCACAAGTTTTAAAATATTCATTTGGAATTAGCTACGAATACAATACTATAAAAATTAGTAATACCGATTTTATCAAACAACTTATCTATGTTGGATCGATGGTATTGTTTAATCACATTGTATTATTTTCATTAGAAATATTTAATACAAATCACTTATTATTATTATTAAAATCAACGCTATTTTCTAGTATCTTTAGTATCATTATCATACTAAGTGCAATTACCATTTTTAGCAAAAAACCAAGGTGAGAAAATACCTATTTTTACTTATTGTTATTAGTACCGGAATTTTAATTTCCACACGACTTTTTTACCTTCAAGTCTACGATACTTCTGCGCAAATTTCATCACAGAATAACGCTGTTAAAAAAATATTTGATTTTCCTCAACGAGGATTTATTTTTGACAGAAATAGAAAATTATTAGTTTCGAATCAACCGTCCTACGATGTAATGGTAATTCCTAAAAATGTCAAAATTCTAGATCCGAATTTAAAGCAAGAATTTTGTGATTTATTAAAAATAACTTTAGAAGATTATGACAGAATTTTAGAGAAAGCAAGAATTTACTCCCCAAGATTACCTTCTGTAGTGGTACCTCAATTCACAAAAGAGGAGTATGCTTATCTTTCAGAAAAAATGTGGAAATATAAAGGTTTTTACATTCAAAAAAGAGCTTTACGAGATTATCAAGTATCGAATTCAGCTAATGTTTTTGGTTATATAGCTGAAGTCAATAACAGTATTATCAAAAAAAATCCCTATTACCTAATGGGTGATTTAATTGGTAAATCTGGAGTAGAGATGGAATACGAGGAAGTTTTAAGAGGTAAAAAAGGTGTGAAACACCTACAAATGGATCGTTTCAATAGAGAAATAGGACCCTATAAAGAGGGGTTTTACGATACCATACCTATTAATGGAAAAGACATAACACTTACAATTGACGCTGTTCTACAAGAATATGGCGAGCGGTTATTAATAAATAAAAGAGGAGGTATTGTTGCTTTAGAACCTGCTACTGGAGAAATATTAGCATTAATAACTGCACCTAATTACGACCCTAAATTATTAGTAGGTAGAGAGCGCTCTAAAAATTTTACAAAACTATGGTACGATACTATTTCCAGACCTTTATTTGATCGAGTTTTACAAGGAGAATACCCTCCTGGTTCGCCTTTTAAATCTTTAACTGCATTAATAGGACTGCAAGAAGGAGTAATAAATAGTTCCGAAAAAATACCATGTTATGATGGATATAATTATGGTGGAAAGAAAAAGTTAGGCTGTCATCCTCATAAGTCTCCATTATCAATGGCTGGAGGAATAGCAAATTCCTGTAACGCTTATTTTTGTACCGTTTATAGACGAAGCATTGAAAAATATCCAAGTCCACAAGAAGGAATAGATAATTGGAAAAAACATTTAGAGAGTTTTGGATTGGGAAATTATATGGGCTATGATTTACCTCCAGGTAAAAAAGGGTTAATTCCTTCTTCAGAATTTTATAATAGATGGTATAAATACCCTAAATACAAATGGTATGCAACAGCTACTATATCAAACGCAATAGGTCAAGGAGAAGTGATTTTAACTCCTATGCAAATGGTTAACTTTACCGCAGCTATTGCAAATAAAGGCTGGTATTACAAACCGCATATTCTAAAAAAAATAAGCAATACAGATACTATTTCATCAAAATATACCAAACGGTATAATACTACTATAGATACTCAATATTTCGAACCTGTTATTGAAGGTATGTTTGATGTTTATAATAAAGGTACTGCAAAGCACATCCAAATTCCTGGTATTGAAATATGTGGAAAAACAGGAACTGCAGAGAATTTTACTAAAATTGATGGTAAAAGAGTGCAACTTACGGATCATTCGGTTTTTATTGCATTTGCACCCAAAGACAATCCAAAAATTGCAATAGCTGTTATCGTTGAAAATGGATATTGGGGTTCTCGTTGGGCAGGAAGAATTGCAGGACTTATGATTGAAAAATATTTAAAGGGAAAAATTACTCGAAAAGATATGGAAGCATATGTTTTAAATGGAAGTCTTTTAGAGGAATATGAAAAACCATATTCCGGTAAACCATTTAATATCAATTATTAATGGCAGGATCTAAAGGAACAAAGTTTGATTGGGCAACCATTTTTATATACATAGCATTAGTCGCTATAGGATGGGTAAATATTTATTCTGCATCTTATAATTCTACCTCAACCGGTTTTTTTGATTTCTCACATATTTATATAAAGCAATTGGTATGGATTAGTTTAAGTTTAATACTTATTCCTTTTATTCTAACAGTAGAAGCAAAATTCTACGAACGATTCTCGAGTGTTATTTATATTATCTCATTAATCTCATTAATAGGTTTATTTTTTTTAGGTAAAAATGTAAATGGAGCTACTTCTTGGTATTTTTTAGGGGGATTTAGCATTCAACCGAGTGAATTTGCAAAAGCTGCAACAGCTCTGGCTTTAGCTAAATATGTAAGTGATATACAAACCGATTTAAAATCTTTTAAGGATCAAATTAAATCATTAATTATCGTTTTTTTACCAGCATTAATAATTATACCTCAACCTGACCCAGGAAGTGCATTAGTTTATGTAGCTCTTATTTTCCCCTTATATAGAGAGGGACTACATTTCATATACTTATTATTGGGCTTTATAGTTGCTGCTCTTTTTGTAGCAACTTTAGCATTTGGAACTTTTTGGGTAGCTACTGGTATATTGATAATTATAGCTATTATTTATTTTAAAAACAATAAAAAGAAACCATCTATTTTTAAATATGGAATTATTGCAGTTGCCTGTATAGGTTTTTCAATTTCTGTAAATTTTATTTTTGAAAATGTTTTAGAACAACGACATAGAGATAGATTTAACATTGTATTGGGCAAGGAAGTTGATATCAAAAGTATTGGATATAACACCAACCAAAGCGAAATAGCAATAGGTAGTGGAGGCTGGACAGGCAAAGGATGGCTTCAAGGAACACAAACAAAAGGGAAATTTGTACCAGAACAGGATACCGATTATATATTCAGTACCGTTGGAGAAGAATGGGGTTTTTTAGGCAGTATTGGTGTAGTTATTCTTTTTATATCACTGATTGTTAGGCTATTGATTTTAGCAGAAAGACAAAAGTCACAATTTAGTAGAGTCTATGGCTACAGTGTTTCTGCTATATTGTTTTTTCATTTTTTTATAAATATTGGAATGGTCTCTGGACTATTACCAACTATTGGGATACCATTACCTTTTTTTAGTTATGGTGGCTCTGGTTTATGGGGGTTTACAATTCTGCTATTTATTTTTATTAGACTAGATGCATCAAATTATATTAATTATTAGAAACTATCAAGAAATAAAGCATACAAAATATATAAAGTAATTATGTTCTTTTTCGAGGTGAAAATGTGATAATAACCTACGTTAATAAATAGTGTGTAAAAAACAACAAAAGAACGAATATAGATACATCGATTATTTCGTGACAGACTCTTAGTATTTACTCCAAGACTTAAAATTAATTCTTGATTCTAAATTAGTTTCTAGCTCATCATCTAAATTTGGGAAAAAATCAATTTTTGTTCTAGATTCAATTTCATCAATCGTCACTACATATTCATAAAAAGATTGACTCGAAGGTTCATTTGGAATTAAAAAAGCAATTGCATTGAGTTCTTTATCATTAGTATTCATTATAATTTTATAAAAATAATTAGGGACTGAAACTTGCTCCTCTCCTATATGGTTTAATTGCTCTTCTAATACTCCACCAGTAACTACATATACTTCTCCAAGTTTTTTTGACCAATACCTTGTTTTTTGTTCTAATCTATTCCAAATACCACTATTAAACTCATTATTTTGCGGACTAATATTGCTTGTTAGAAATGTCTCATGATAAGCATCATAATCAAAAGTTCGGTCTCCAGCAGGACACAAATGTCCTTTATCATAACCAGATTTTTTATAATTACGCCAATCTGCTGATTTTGATTTTACCTTTTTATCTTCAACAAAATAAGGTCTTTTAAAATTATTTTTAGAAATATGCCCCGATTTTAACTCATAAGAAACCCATTCGGCTTGTTCGTGTTTTTCAGAATAAGATAAGGTATAAAAATTATGACTTATTATATTCCCTGTAGTAGATTTTGGTAAAAAAGTAATGTTAAATTTAGTTTCACTTACACCTGATTCTATTTGAGTTTTTTGATAATTTTTATTATCAAGATGATCATTAGCAAGGTATAGGATTACAGAACCAATAATTACTAAAATGGTATAAATCTGTTTTCTATTCATAGAAATTTACGAAGCAGTTTTAACATCCATTGCATCTCTTAAAGCATTGCCTATCAAAACAAAAACAGTAACTAAACTCATAATAGCAAGTCCCGGAATTACAGCTAGATAAGGTTTTCCTAGAATAATGTAAGAATAATGGTCCTTAATAATACCTCCCCAACTTGGCATTGGAGGCTGAACACCAATACCCAAAAAACTAAGTCCACTTTCAATTAAAATAGCTCCTGCAAAATTAGCTGCAGAAATAATAATTACTGGTGCCATACTATTAGGCAATATATGTTTTGTTATGATTCTAAAATCATTAAAACCTAAAGCTCTAGCGGCAGTCACATATTGCATTTGTTTTACACTCATAACTTGTCCTCTAACCACACGCGCTACTTCAACCCACATTGTAAGACCTACAGCGATAAAAACCTGCCAAAACCCTTTTCCTAAGGCTAGCGTAATTGCTATTACTAAGAGTAATGTAGGGATAGACCACGTTACATTAATCAACCACATAATTACAGCATCTACTTTCCCTCCAAAATAACCTGCAATAGCACCCATAGTAACACCAATAATCAAAGAAATAAAAACCGACACACAACCTATGGCTAAAGAAATACGAATACCAATAAGCATCCTACTTAGAAGATCTCTACCATATTTATCGGTCCCTAATATGAATTTTTTTTCTGAAATATATAATTCTGCAACCTCATTTATAGTTGTTGCTTTCGGAAATAAGGAAAGATTAAATTCTTTTTCTAGACCTTGATTTCCATCATTATTATATTCAATAATTTGCAATGAGTTATTTACAATACTATAATTAGAAATAGGAATTTCAGTAGCGGCACTATTCTTTCCGAAAAACAATTCTGAAAAGGAATTATTTTCATTTCCACCAGAAGGAATTGTAAGCATTTCTACTTTAAAACCTGGCGCCTTAGAATGAATAGACAAATGCATTTGGTTTGCATTTTTTGAATTGTCGGGCGCTAACACATAAGCGAATAAAGCAACTAAAATAGATAGGCACAAAAAGATGAAACTAAAAACGCCCCAACCGTTTTTTTTAAACTTCTGGAACGTTAATTTTGTTAAAGATGTTGATGTATTTTTCACATGCTAATTTAGTCATTAATATTAAAACATTAGTTTTTAACATTAGCCACTTTAGCTCTTTTAATAGTATTCATTTTAAGATCTTCTAATACATTTATAGCCTCTTCTACATAAATATCTTTAGTTAAACTTTTATGCCATCTTTTCCTTTTTTCAGTAAGGGTTGTATCTTGTTTCATCAATTTAACTTCATAAGGAAGAGACTCATAACTTAGTTTATTGTCGTACTCATCTATTGGATCAAACTTTTTAGTCTCTTCTATTCTACTTTCAAGATCTCTTTTGTAATCATTATAATTTAAAGTTGCTATTGTTATGTCTCGACGGGTTTTAATCCATTTTGCATTTTCATCAATCAATCGCAGTTGTTCACTTTTTTTCATTCTCTTGTTACTATTTTTAATAGTTTCTTCATAATCGATATACCCATTCCAAACTTCATAATCTGCTGCCTCTATTTTATCGTAAGGTAAGGGATTATCATAATCACGTTCTCCTATATCTATATAACTATAACGGTCTGGCATCACAACATCACTTTTAACTCCTTCCAATTGTGTGGATCCACCATTTACACGGTAAAACTTTTGGGTAGTTAATTTTAAAGATCCCATATCACCCATATCATTTTTACGTAGCCATTGATTTAAATCTAATACATTTTGAACCGTTCCTTTTCCATAAGTTTGTTTAGATCCAATGATAATCGCACGTTTATAATCTTGCATAGCAGCTGCTAATATTTCAGAAGCAGAAGCAGAAAGTTCATTTACCAATATTACTAAAGGTCCATCCCAAACAATTTCATCATCCTTGTCTTTTAAAACTTCTTTTTTACTGCCTGAAGAACCTACTTGCACTATAGGTCCATCTTTGATAAAAAGTCCAGCCATATCTACAGCTGTTCTAAGAGATCCACCTCCGTTACTCCTTAAGTCAATTATTAAACCATCCATTCCTTCTTTTTTCAAACGAACTATTTCTTTTCTAACATCACTTGCAGCATTTCGCTCTTTATAATTCTCCATATCAAAATAGAATTGAGGAAGATTTATGAGTCCAAATTTCTTATTATCTTTTTTAATTAATGTAGATTTTGCATAGGTTTCTTCAAGCTCTACAACATCTCTCATAATAGTTTCATCTTCTATAGAACCGTCAACTCTTTTTATGGTTAGTATCACTTTTGTTCCTTTTGGACCTTTTATTAATTTAACAGCATCATCCAATCGCATTCCTACAACACTTACCGCTTCCTTTTCATCCTCTTGCCTTACCTTCATTATTAAATCTCCTACTTCTAAATGTTCACCACGCCAAGCTGGCCCTCCGCTTATTACATCCACAATTTTTATATAATCGTTTTTCTTTTGGAGTCTAGCTCCTATTCCTTCTAACTTTCCAGACATCGCTAACTCAAAACGATCTCTATCTCTTGGCGCAAAATAGTTGGTATGAGGATCAAACTCTGCTACCATCACATTTAGGAAAATAGCAAAATAATCTTTACTCTCTAACTCATTTATAAAATCAAAATATTCATCCAATGATTTTTTAGAACTTTCTCTAGCTTCCGTTTCTAATTCAGATAAACTTTTAGGTTCTTTTAATTCACCTTCTTTATTATTTTCATCAAAAGCTTTCTCTTTATCATCTTTCACTATGTCATCATTGTCTTCAATTAAATCGTAATAATTAGAGATTGTTGTAAACTTTAATTGTTTTCTCCAACGATCTTTAAGTTCTTTTTTATTTTTTGGATAGCTAATTTCTTCATAATCCACATTTATTGATTCGTCTATTGTATAATCAAAAGGTTCTTCTAAAAGTTTAGGATACATTTTTTCTACTTCCAGAATTCTTTCTGAAAGACGGCTATACACCAAATTATAAAAAGCTATATCTTTTCCTTTTATTTGATCATCAATCTCAAATTTATATTGATTAAATTCTTCCAGATCTGAAGCTAGAAAATATCGTTTTAATGGGTCAATGGCATTAATGAAGTTTTTATAAATATTTTTTGAAAAATCATCATCCATATCTTTAGGACTGTAATGCCCTTTCCCCAATACAAATGTGATTAAATCTATAAGTAACTTGTCTTTATCTGGATCGTTAAACTCCTTGGTAGTAAAACTACAAGAAGCAACTGCTACAAATACAGCAAGAAGCAAAACTTTAATATTCTTTTTCCTAATTTTCATATTCCTAATTTTTATCATCGACTAATTTATATAAAATATCGTGCCAATTAGCTAGATTGGATACTAATTTTTTGTTAAAGCAAATTCATAACGACATAAGATTTCAATTTACTAAATCTGAAATAATTATTATGTATTTTAGCTTTTGTTTTAAAACCTTACTATGACTTCAAAAAGGCCTCTAATACTTGTGACAAATGATGATGGAATACATGCTCCAGGCATTCGATTTCTAATTAAAATCATGAATACTTTTGGGGACGTTGTTGTTGTTGCCCCAGATACTCCTCAAAGCGGTATGGGACATGCTATTACTATAAATGACACCCTTTATTGTGAAGCTATTAAAGCAACTAAAGAGGAGCCACAAAAGGAATACAGTTGTAGCGGAACTCCTGTTGATTGTGTGAAAATTGCAGTTAATGAGGTTTTAAAGCGAAAACCAGATTTATGTGTAAGCGGCATAAATCATGGCAGTAATTCCTCCATCAATGTAATTTATAGTGGAACGATGAGTGCAGCTGTTGAAGCAGGTACTCAAGGGATAGCAGCCATTGGATTTTCATTATTGGATTACGCTCTAGAAGCCGATTTTAAACCTTCTGAAAAATTTATTAAAAGTATTGTTTCACAATGTTTATCTAACAAAATGCCTAATGGTGTAGTTTTGAATGTTAATATTCCTAAGCTTTCAGAAAATAAAATAAAAGGAATAAAAATATGCAGGCAAGCGAATGGTCATTGGGAAGAAAAATTTGATAAAAGAACCAATCCACTTGGCAGGGATTATTATTGGCTTACTGGTAAATTTATCAATAATGATAAGGGAGAAGATACTGATGAATGGGCGCTTGAAAATGGTTATATATCAGTAACACCTACGCAATACGATTTAACAGCACATCACGCAATAAAAGACATAAACAATTGGGAACTTTAAAAAAAGAAGTATTTATTGGTTTGATCATTGGACTCCTTGCTAATATCGCAGGCAGTTATTTGTATATATATTTTTTTTCAGTTTATAATTTAGAAGAAACAATTCAACATGCTTTAGCAAAAGATGTATTAGGAAATATCATCGCATTAGGTGCTATTTTAAATTTATTTGTTTTCTTTATTTTTATTAAAAAAA
>Ga0307995_1002456_pt1 | contig 10773 bp, 10 predicted proteins | sample EllFjometagen262_FD_203132 | JGI IMG/M metagenome (GOLD analysis project Ga0307995, IMG submission 203132) | Marine microbial communities from Ellis Fjord, Antarctic Ocean - #262 | ecosystem: Environmental > Aquatic > Marine > Unclassified | place: Southern Ocean | collected 2014-11-02
ACATCAAAAGGATTGAGGTGTTAAAAAACCCTGCAGATATAGCTTCTTATGGGTTTAATGGATCAGGTGGAGTTGTACTAATTACAACAGAATAAGTTTAAATTGTGAAAATCTCACTACTCTAAAAACTTATAGAATAAATTATTATAAAACTTTTCATGTGAAATACATCCTATTTTTTAACTTTAGGCAGTATGAGTCAAAACATTCTTCAAATTCACGTAAAAGACAACGTATTAGTAGCTTTAAAAGATATTAAGAAAGGATCGACTTGGAATTACAAAAACAAAAACTATAAACTTCAAGATGCGATTGCAGCAAAGCATAAATTTGCAATTCAAGAATTACAAAAAAACGAGGGGATATATATGTATGGTATTTTGGTTGGTAGGGCGACAAAGCTCATAAAAAAAGGTGGCCTTATCAGTTCAACTAATACAGATCACGCAACACAAGATTTCCAAACGAATAAACATAATAAACTATCAAGATGGGAAGCTCCAGACTTGTCTAATTTTAGTTTTAAAACTTTTGAGGGATATCATAGAGCAGATGGAAAAGTAGGTACAGAGAATAATTGGCTAGTAATTCCCTTAGTTTTCTGTCAAAACCGAAATATTCAAGTCTTAAAAGACACGTTAATCGAACAATTAGGGTTTGGAAAAAAAGCCCATTTAGATTTTGATCTAAATGCATTAATCAATGATTATAAAGCTGGAGCGACTTCCTCTGACTTGCTTAAAAAAGATATCTTAAATAACGAGGTAGTTACTAAAAAAAATCCTCTTTTCCCTAATGTTGATGGCATTCGTTTTTTAACACACGAGGGAGGATGTGGAGGAGCTAAACAAGACTCTATGGCACTCTGTCATTTGTTAGCAGGATATATTAATAATCCCAATGTTGCAGGAGCAATAATTTTGAGCTTAGGCTGTCAACATGCGCAAACCAGTATACTAGAAAAAGCGCTTCATCAAATGAGCCCAAAGATTCATAAGACAGTATATATTTTAGAACAACAGCAGAGCAATTCCGAAAAAGAGTTGCTAGCAGAGGCGGTGAAAAAAACTTTTGTAGGCTTGATTGAAGCCAATAATATAGTTCGTCAACCAGCACCTTTGAGTAAATTGGTAATTGGTTTGGAATGTGGAGGATCTGATGGATTTTCAGGACTTTCTGCTAATCCTACTTTGGGTTATGTTTCGGATTTAGTTATTGGTTTAGGCGGATCTTCGGTACTCTCTGAATTTCCTGAGTTAAATGGAGTAGAGCAAGAATTAATAAACCGATGTAGTTCAATTGATAAAGCAGAAAAATTTTCGAGACTTATGTCTACGTATAATAAAAAGGCATCCTTATTAGGCGCTGGATTTTCAAAGAACCCCTCCTATGGAAATATAAAAGATGGATTAATTACAGACGCAATCAAATCAGCAGGTGCTGCAAAAAAAGGTGGGACTTCTCCTGTTGAAGATGTGTTAGACTATACTGAGCAAGTTATAAATCCTGGTCTGAATTTACTTTGTACTCCAGGTAATGATGTTGAATCCACTACGGCTTTGGCGGGTTCGGGCGCTAACATAATTTTATTTACCACAGGGCTAGGCACCCCTACAGGAAATCCAATTACACCTGTCATTAAAGTTTCAACAAACACCAAACTTTATGAAAAAATGGGTGATATCATTGACTTTAATACAGGAGCCATAATTGAAGGGACAAGTACCATAGAAAACAGAGGAGAAGCTCTTTTGGATTTAGTAATTGAAGTGGCAAGTGGAAGAATAGAACCAAAAGCAAGAAGTCTGGGCCAAGATGATTTTATTCCCTGGAAAAGGGGGATGTCACTTTAACAATAATAAAGCTATATGACAAAATTTAGTTTAAAGAACAAAGGAGTAGTTCTTACGGGTGGTGGAAGCGGAATAGGAAAAGCAATAGCAATCACTATGGCCTCTCAAGGTGCAAAAATCCATATTTTAGATGCTAATGAAAATGCTGCTATAGAAACTGTAACTGAAATTAAATCACATGGAAATAATGCTATTGCCTATATGTGTGATGTATCAAATCAGACTGAAGTAAATTCAATTATTCAAAAGATTATAAAACAAAACGCAATAGATATTTTAATTAATAATGCTGGAATTGCACATATTGGAAATATTGAAGCGGTCAATGAAGAAGATTTAGATCGGCTATATAGTGTAAATATTAAAGGCGTATATAATTGTGTAAAAGCCTGTATTCCCATCATGAAAGAACAAGGAGGCGGGACCATTTTAAATATAGCTTCAATTGCTTCCTCGGTAGGAATTTATGATCGCTTTGCTTATTCCATGACAAAGGGAGCGGTATTAACAATGACTCTCTCCATAGCCAAAGATTATTTAGATCACAAAATACGTTGTAATTGTATTTCTCCTGCACGTGTTCATACACCATTTATAGATGGATATATTAAAGATAATTATCCAGGGAAAGAAGATGAAATGTTTGAAAAACTATCAAAAACACAACCCATTGGACGTATGGGTAAACCAGAAGAAATAGCTGATTTAGCCTTATTTTTATGTTCGGATGAAGCAAGTTTCATAACGGGATCAGATTATGCTATTGATGGAGGATTTATAAAATTAAATGGAAAGTAACCCAAAACAAAACAAATGAAACTGATACGATTTGGAAATATAGGGTATGAAAAACCTGGCGTGGAACTCCATGATGGGCAGCGTATAGACGTTTCTAATTTCGCAAGTGATTACGACGAAGCCTTTTTTGGGGGAAGCGGTATTGACGATTTAAAAAAATGGTTAGAAACCCATCAAGACGGTTGTTCAAAAATTGATTTAAATACGCGTCTTGGTGTTCCTTTAGTTCGCCCTTCTAAAATTGTTTGTGTAGGATTAAATTATGCAAAACATGCTGCAGAAAGCGGCATGGAGATCCCCAAAGAGCCTGTTTTGTTTTTTAAAGCAACTTCAGCTTTGGTGGGCCCCAACGACGATATTATCATTCCTAAAAATAGTTCAAAAACGGATTGGGAAGTAGAACTTTCCATCGTAATAGGGAAAAGAGCATCTTATGTTTCTCAAGATGAAGCAATGAATCATATTGCAGGTTATGTTTTACATAATGATGTTAGCGAGCGTGAATTTCAATTAGAACGCTCTGGGCAATGGGTCAAAGGGAAAAGCTGTGACACTTTTGCCCCTTTGGGACCTTTTATAGCAACTAGAGACGAAATAGACAACCCGAATGATTTGAATCTATGGCTTAAGCTCAATGGGGAAATCATGCAAGACAGCTCAACCTCTGATTTTATTTTTAACATACAAGAGGTAGTGAGTCATATTAGTCAATTTATGACTTTACTTCCTGGAGATATTATTTCAACAGGAACACCCTTTGGCGTCGGATTAGGATTAAATCCCCCGAAATATCTTAGGCCTGGAGATGTAATAGAATTAGGAGTAGAAGGACTAGGAACATCAAAACAAGTTGTAAAAGCGTATAAATAACAACAACCTATGATTCTTGACACTCATCAACATTTTTGGCATTATCTTCCAAATCGAGATAACTGGATTGATGGGTCTATGACCATTTTAAAAAGAGATTTTTTACCAAAGGATTTGCAACCGATTTTAAAGGCTAATGGTGTCGAAGGCTGTATTGCAGTTCAAGCAGATCAATCTGAGGCAGAAACAGAATTCTTATTGTCTTGTGCAGATAAATATTCTTTCATTAAAGGAGTAGTTGGATGGGTTGATTTATGTGATAATTTAGTGGAAGAACGTCTCGCTTTTTTTTCAAAAAACCCTTTTTTTAAAGGCGTTCGTCATATTGTTCAAGCAGAAAAAGAAGGTTTTGTTTTACAAGAGAATTTCCAAAGGGGTATTAGCAAACTAGCTCATTTTGGTTTAACATATGATTTGTTAATTTATCCTCATCAAATGGAGGCAGCAATTAAGCTGGCAGAACTTTTTCCGTTACAGCAATTTATATTAGATCATATAGCAAAACCTAATATCAAAAAGCAAGAAATCATAGCCTGGAAAGCTTCACTTAGCATTCTATCACAGGCGTCAAATGTATCATGTAAATTGTCGGGAATGGTTACTGAAGCAAATTGGAAAAACTGGAAAGAAGAAGAATTTACACCATATATGGAAACAGTAATTGACTGTTTTGGAGAAGATCGAATTTTATTTGGTTCAGATTGGCCGGTATGTTTGTTAGCAGCAGAATATAATACCGTACTTAAACTTGTCGAAGATTTTGCTATTTCATTTTCAGAAGAAGCCCAAGCAAAATTATTTGGTCAAAATGCCATGAAAATATACAATATAAACGACTAAAATTTAAGGTATGGATTTAGAGCTAAAGGATAAAGTAATTATTGTTACGGGAGGGTCCAAAGGGATTGGCTATGGGATTTGCCAACGTTTGGTTGAAGAAGGCGCAATTCCAGTTATTGTAGGAAGGAATAAAGAAAGTATTCCAAAAGCGGTAACTGAACTTCAGAAAAATGGAGGAAAAGTTGGAGTTTTTTACGCAGAACTTTCTGATCCAGATCAATGCAGAGATGCTGTTGAAAAAATTATAATCAATTTCGGTCGTATTGAAGGACTCGTTAATAATGCTGGAATCAATGATTCTGTTGGTTTGGAAAAAGGAAGTTTTAAAAAATTTATTTCTTCCATCCATAATAATTTGACACACTATTATATGATGGCACATTATTCCTTGCCTGAATTAAAGAAAAGCAAAGGTTCCATTGTAAACATCGGCTCTAAAACTTCTATTACAGGACAAGGAGGAACCTCAGGATATGCCGCAGCAAATGGTGGCCGAAATGCACTTACGCGTGAATGGGCATTAGAATTACTTCCATATTCCATTCGAGTAAATGCAGTAATTGTAGCAGAGTGTTTTACCCCATTATATCAAAAGTGGATTGATACCTTTCCTAATTCAGAAGAAAAGTTAGCTTCTATTACAGAAAAAATTCCTTTAGAAAATCGAATGACTACAGCAGAAGAAATAGGGAATACAGTAGCCTTTTTACTTTCAAAAAAATCAAGTCATACTACAGGTCAATTACTTTTTGTAGATGGAGGATATACCCACTTAGATCGCGCATTATAATTATGAAAAATTTAAACAACCCCGCTTTAGTATCTAAGAAGCTATTTGTCCCCTTTGTTTTAATTACTTCACTTTTTGCACTCTGGGGTTTTGCCAATGATATTACCAATCCTATGGTTTCAGCTTTTAAAAAAATATTAGAGCTAAATAATACTCAGGCTTCTTGGGTTCAAGCTGCTTTTTATGGTGGGTATTTTACAATGGCATTACCTGCAGCTTTTGTGGTAAAAAAGTATTCTTACAAGACAGGAATTTTAGTGGGGTTGTCATTATACGCATTGGGCGCTTTATTATTTTATCCAGCGGCAGTACTTGAAAATTATATTTTCTTTTTGTTGGCATTATATATTCTCACTTTTGGACTGGCTTTTTTGGAAACAACCTCCAATCCTTTTATTCTATCAATGGGAGATAAATCAACAGCAACCCAGCGTTTAAATTTAGCTCAAGCATTTAATCCTATAGGAGCACTTATGGGATTATTTGTTGCACAAACTTTTATTTTAGGGGCTCTTCAATCTGATGATATTGATGCACAAGGAAATGGAACATATGACACCCTTACTGAGACAGCAAAAGCTGCAATTAAATCTTCAGACCTAGAGGTAATTAGGAACCCCTATGTCGTCTTGGGACTTTTTATGATTTTAATGATAATTTTAATTTCTTTAGTAAAAATTCCTGAGGAAAAGAAAGAAGTAGAATCTGGAAGTCTGTGGAAATCAATAAAGCGTATTTATAGAAATGAACGTTTTGTTGGGGGAGTAATTGCCCAACTCTTTTATGTGGGGGCACAAATAATGTGCTGGACATATATTTATCAATATGCTGAAAATATAGGGATTGAAAATAGAGAGGCAGTAAATTACGCTTATGCAGCATTAGGAATTTTCTTATTGGGACGTTTTTTATGCACTTATCTTCTTAAGTTTATTAAATCAGGAAAACTTCTAATGCTCTTAGCAATTCTTGCTATGGCTTGTTGTATAGGCACAATTTTTATTCAAAGCATTTGGGGATTATATGCATTAGTCGCGATTTCATTTTGTATGTCGATGATGTTTCCAACTATATATGGAATTGCATTAGCAGATTTAGGCGAAGATGCCAAGCCTGCATCTGCATTTTTAGTGATGGCGATCGTCGGAGGAGCTTTTATGCCAGTATTACAAGGTTTAATATTGGATTTGGGGGGAAGTGGATATAACGACATTCATATTTTAGGTGTCTCAGAAGTAAATTTTTCATTCACTTTACCACTAGTTTGTTTTGCGGTGGTTGCATTTTATGGCTTCCGCGCTCTAAAAGTTTATAAAACGAAATAATAATGCCAGCAAAAAAACTAAAAAAACATTGTTTTGCTCTTGACTTAAAACAAGATTCAAAATCAATTGCTTCTTATCGTGAACATCATAAAAATGTATGGCCAGAAATTATAGAAAGTATTACCGGCACTGGAATTGAAAAACTAGAAATATATTTGGCTGGCAATCGTCTTTTTATGATAATGGAAACCCAAGATCATTTTTCTTTTAAAAACAAAAATTTAAGTGATGCAGAAAATCCGAAAGTACAAGAATGGGAAAAGCTGATGTGGAAATATCAGCAAGCACTTCCTTTTTCAAATCCAGGAGAGAAATGGGTATTGATGGAGGAGGTTTTTAATTTAAAAAAGGGGAAATAAATAGTATGTTGAGTTATTGGGAAAAATCGCAAATGTTGCATTATGACTTCATCGTAGTTGGAGGAGGAATTACCGGCTTATTTTGTGCGCTTTCTTACAGAGATAAATATCCCAAAGCAACTATCGCAATTTTAGAACGTGGACTTTTTTCTTCTGGAGCTAGTACTAAAAACGCAGGCTTTGCATGTTTCGGGTCTTTAACGGAATTGATAGACGATTCCTTGAAAATGGATGCAGACACACTGTTAGAGCTTGTAGAATTTCGAATTAAGGGACTGGAGCATCTTCGTAAAACTCTAGGAGACATAGCAATTGATTATCAGCCTTTGGGCGGACATGAGCTTTTTTTTGACAGCCAACCGAATGCATTAGAATTTTTAGATTATTTCAATAAGTTGCTAAAACCGATTTTTAATAAAACGGTTTACAGTTTAAATAATTCAAAAATCAAAGACTTTGGTTTTGCACAAAAACATATATCAAATTTGATTGAAAATCCATTTGAAGGTCAAATCAATACAGGAAAAATGATGAATGCTCTTCGCTCTAAAGTTAACCGATCTGATATTTATTTTTTTTCAAATGCTGAGGTTACCCATATGGAGTCTCATGAAAACCACCAAGATCTTATGATTTTATTAGGAGATCATTCCATAAAACTGAAGTGTCATAAACTCGCTATTTGCAATAATGCTTTTGCAAGTCGTTTTTTTCCTCACATTGATATTAAGCCAGGAAGAGGCCTGGTAATTGTAACAAAACCAATCAAAAACCTGAAAGTAAAGGGGTGCTTCCATTATAATGAGGGGTATTATTATTTTAGAAATATTGACAATAGATTAATGATAGGAGGTGGGAGAGAACAGGATATTGAAATAGAAACAACAACAGAATTTGGAATAAATGGAGCGATCAAGGCAAAACTAATAGAAGACTTACACAAGTTTATTTTACCTACCCAAAAAACACCTTTGGAATTTGAGTGGTCTGGAATTATGGCATTTGGGAAAAACAAAACCCCTATTATTAAAAAATCTAATGAAAACTGTGCAATGGGAGTGCGCTTAGGTGGAATGGGAATTGCTATTGGAAGTATGGTAGGAAAGAAAACAGCAGAATTATTGTTTGATTCATAGGGCTTTTATACTCTGATTTGTTTTTGTACTTTTAATTAATGAAAAAAATGTTCTACTATTTTGGATTTTCATACCTAAAGCCCAAAAAATATTGGCCATTAAGAATCATCTTTATAGCGTATGTTTTAATAGTTTATTCAGGTCTTATTTACGATTTGACCACTGATAAAATAAAATATTACTCTTCCAATAGTCAATATTTAGAAATCTTACTTCGAGACGAATTTTTTTATTACATATATGTTTTTCCAATAATAGGAATTTTTATAACCTCATATTTATGGGAGTTTTTCCTTACAGTTGATAATAAAAACAAGCCAAATAGATAGGAACAAACTCAAAACCTATAAAAGACTCTTCTTCTATATTTTTTGAATTGGCGATGAGAATGCCTAAGTTTGGATATAATCGCTATTATATGAAGCCTGTTTTTCTGCTAGGGTGTTTACTATTATTTTTTTCATGTAAAACAGTTTCCAATGACAATCCACCTAATATAATTTTCATTTTAACAGATGATCAGGGTTATGGAGATTTAGGAATCTATGGCGCTACTGATATAGAAACTCCCAACTTGGATAGAATGGCAACCGAAGGAGCTTATTTTACCTCATATTACGCTACTCAGCCGGTCTGTTCCGCCTCTAGAGCCTCTATTTTAACAGGCTGTTATCCAAACAGAATTGGCATTCACAACGCTTATAGTCCAGGGTCTAAGGTAGGGCTTAACCCAGAAGAAACGACCTTGGCTGAATTACTTAAAGCACAAGGATATACTACAGGGATTTTTGGTAAATGGCACCTGGGAGACGCCCCAAAATTTTTACCTCGTAATCATGGATTTGATGAGTATTATGGAATTTTATATTCTAATGATATGTGGCCAAAACATCCTCAACAAGGTACAGTTTTTAATTTTCCAGACATTGAATTATATCAAAACGAAACACCACTAAGAGTATTAGAAGATCAAACTTTTTTAACAAAAGCCTTAACCGATAAGGCTATCAATTTTATTCAAGAAAACAAAGAAACCCCTTTTTTTGTTTATTTGCCTCATCCCCAACCACATGTTCCTTTGTTTTCTGCAGCTAACTTTCAAGGAACTCAGAGGCGTGGTTTGTACGGAGATGTAATAAAAGAAATTGATCATTCTGTAGGGCGTATTTTGGAAACTTTGAAAACAGAAGGATTGGAAGAAAACACCATCGTTGTATTTACTTCAGATAATGGGCCATGGCTTTCTTATGGAGGTCATTCGGGTTCTTCGGGAATTTTTAGAGAAGGAAAAGGAACAAACTGGGAAGGCGGACATCGTGTTCCTGGCATCATTCGCTATCCTAATATGATAAGACCAAACACCCGAATTGACGAACCAGCAATGGGTATTGATTGGCTGCCTACTTTAGTAGATTTCACTAATGGCAAATTGCCTAACAAGAAAATTGATGGAGCTTCTCTGGTCCCTCTTTTAACTGGAATGAGCAAGGTTTCCCCTCATGATAATTTCTTTTTTTACTATAGAACGAATGAACTTCATGCTGTACGTCATAAAAATTGGAAATTATATGTGCCTCATACTTATCGATCCTTAAACGAAAAGGAAGTAACAAATGACGGATTTCCAGTTCCTTATGAAATGAATGAAATTGAAGTAGCTCAGCTATATGATTTAGAAGAAGACCCCAAGGAGCAAAAAGACATATCTCAAAAGCATCCAAAAATGGTAGCAAAAATTTCTAAAATTGCAGATTCTATTAGGAGTATTTTAGGGGATCGATTGACAGGCATCAAAGGGCGTGAAGTGCGTCCTGTAGGGCGTGTGGATGAATAGAGGGATTATTTTGCCCAAGGACCGTGATGTAGTAGACCGTCTGACAAATCAACGCGATGAAAACCATGTCTTCCGAAAAAATCACGTTGGGCCTGAATCAGATTGGCACTACTATTCTCTTGAGTCATTGCCCTAAAATAATTCCAAGCACCACTTATACAAGGGGTGGAAACATGTTGTTTTAAGCTTTGGACCATAAGATTTTCCCAGTCTTTTTCTCCTTGGTTTAACAGAGTTTTAAAAGTGGGTATTTCCAATAGGTTTGGAAATTTAGTGAAGTCTTCAATTAATTGGCACATAAGGCTTGACTTGATGATACACCCTTCGGACCAGAGAGAAGCAATTTTTGATAATTCTATTTCCCACTGATATTGATTAGCTGCTACTCGGATCATTTCGAAACCTTGATGATGATTGATCCATCGAGAGAGATCATAGGTTTTTTTTAAATGGGTTAGAGAAATGTTTTGAGTCCTCTTAGGTAAATCAAAGTGTTTAGCAAGACTCACCCTTTCTTGTTTTAAAAAGGAAGTAAAACGTGAATGTAGAGCTGCAGTCATTAAACTATTCGGGCTTCCTAATTGAGCTCCACTTGATGATGCCCAGGCTCCTGTTCCTTTATTTGAGGCTTTATCTTCTATAAGTTCTATAAATGGAACTCCATTTTCTTGATATTGTAAAATTTCAGATGTAATAGAGAGTAAATAATTTTGACTCTGAGTATTTTGCCATTCTTCAAAGATCTTTTGAAGTTTTTGAATTGAAATTTCAGGATCAGAAAGTGCGATTTCGAAAACTTCAGCAATCAATTGCATTTCTGCATATTCAATTCCGTTATGAACCATTTTTACAAAATGTCCTGCACCTCCTCTACCTACATAACCACAGCAAGGATCATTTTTTTTATTTTTAGCGGCGATAGATTGTAAGTCCTTTTCTACAAGTAAATAAGCGTCTGGATCTCCTCC
>Ga0307995_1002458_pt1 | contig 10767 bp, 11 predicted proteins | sample EllFjometagen262_FD_203132 | JGI IMG/M metagenome (GOLD analysis project Ga0307995, IMG submission 203132) | Marine microbial communities from Ellis Fjord, Antarctic Ocean - #262 | ecosystem: Environmental > Aquatic > Marine > Unclassified | place: Southern Ocean | collected 2014-11-02
AACCCCTTTAATGCTTTTAGTTTTTTCAGTTCTTATCTTCCTCTTTACCTTCTCTCCAGAAAAGCGGTTTAATGAAAGTATGACTTCCCTTGCTAAAGACATTCAAGAGTTATGTATTACAAATGAAGAGTGTCCAGTAACCTTATCTACCGTTTTTGATGATGTAAGGCTGGTTAAGGCTGACACTAGATATACTCTAGAAGGCGAAGAAGATGAAATTATAGAAAATACAACCAACATTATTGCCGCAGGATATATTAGCTCAAGTTCTTATAGATATAAGTTAAAGCCTTACTATGGGTTTATGCACTTTGACTACAGAGCAACTGGACGTAACTTTAAACTTGAGTGGGTGTCAGGTGAAAGGAAGATAGTAAGAGCCAGGGTTACTAATAATGAGAGCCCAAAACTTCTTTTAGAGAACTACTGTGAGCCTGGCGGGGAGACTTGCTATGAAAATGAAATTGGAAGATCATATTTATGAGTGGAATGACCTGGCTAAGTTCACAAATAAAAAAGCAAAATTTAAATGGAATTAGACTGACAGCTTAATTGGCATATTAGAGGGTTTTTAAAAAGCTTACTAAATCCATTAACACAGAATCATTATTAATTCTTATAGCCCCAAGAATTGGATCCCTAGAGCCTAAAGTTTCACCAGCATCAAGAAACTTATTTTTACGTTCCTCTTCACTAAAAATATAAACTGGATTAAAGTGTTGGATTACAACATCTTCTAATGTTTCGAAGCTTCCATTGTGTCCATAAGGTGAAGTGTTTTTAATATTTACTAGTGTTGGGGTTCTAAACTTATATAAATCTTCTAATCTAAATGTAACGCCTGCCCTTCCAATATCTCTATGACGAGAATGTGGGCCAAATTTACCCTGGTAAACCCCAATGGAATGAAAAGAGTTGTTTCTAAAAAAATTACCTGAATGACAAGTGGCGCATCTTCCTTCCCCATAAAAAGTAATTGCGCCCCGTTTCTGGGTATCTGTCAGATTACTATCTCCAGCCAAATATCTATCAAATAGTGATTCACTACATTTAAATTCATTAGCTATAAATGTTGCCAAGTGTTCACCTATAATTTTTAGGTCAATCTTTTGTATTCCCATACTCAGGGCTAATTTATTAATCTCTTTTGTACCTGGGCCGTTATTCTCAAACTTTTTGACAATCACCTCAGAAACTGCATTAAATTTATCGTTATAAAGCTTTTCATCAACCGCTTTACTTATTTCATTATTTTTGCGATTAGAGCCTATTAATTCATCTCTTTCAAGAAGTGGCATTACTGCAGCAACTGCTAAAGCATTACTAAATGTATTTGACATTTTAGTGCCAAGTTGGCTATAAATATTGCCATCACTGCCAGCACTGACTTTACCATCCCAAAAAAATTGACTAAAAGATTTATGACCAACTCCAATCAATGAAATAGCATTTCTTGGAACTATTATCCCCATTCCATGGCTCATTCTATCCATGCCTTCACCTATTCCATTCACGCCAATTGCTAGTGGCAATCCATCTGTAATACTAAATTCATCCAAATGGCAATTTATACAAGCAATCTCATCGTTACCGCTTAGGACTTTGGATTCAAACAATAATTTTCCAAGTTGAATTTCTTCATTAGAGGCATCCTTAAATCTAATGTCATTACATTCCTTAGGAGATAATTGATAAAGTTCTTTTATAACACTCATTTTTAAATCAAGATCATCGGCAAAAGTACCAGTAGTACTTAACAATATGAGAATAAGAAAAAATTGCTTCATCGGACTGAAAACCTATGTTGTCTTGCCATTTCTTCTGCGGGCCTTTGATAGAGCTCTAATGCCTTTAAACCTAAAAATGATAAATAGTTTTCTGGAAGGCCAGACATCAGCATAATTTTTCTTGATTTATCATATTCATGACAAGCAAGAAGTTGAACTTGTTCAGACTCTTGTAATACCTCAGTGCCATAAAACCAGCTATCCTCCATGGCAGTATCACAAGCAATAACAGACCCTTGAAAGGGGTAATAGTAGTAGATTCCAACAAGAAATGGAACAATAACAAATTTGATTGCCAGAGCAATAACTGCTAATTTAAATAAGAGCTTCAATTACAAGAAATTCCCATTGCATTCAACGTGTTATTGTCTAGAGTAGTGCCGGCAACCACTTTGATGCCATTTTGACTTTGAAAACTTTTAACTGCTATTCTTGTATTAGAGTCAATAACTCCATGAGAATTAGAAATATCTGTCATCTTAAGATCCCCGCGCATTATCAGATAATATTGAACTTGCCTTACCACATTTTTTCTTGCAGAGAGTTTAGAGTCAGGGCAATTTTGAGCAGGAGGATACGAAGTTGTTAGTTTTGGTTTCGCATTACCCAATGGATTTGCGATCATTACACCACCCTTAGAAGAGCTAATTTTTGAATTAACATTTTCAGCATTAATAGAATGAATAAATGCAATACTAATTGACATCACTAGTTTTGCAATTTTTTTCATAATATGAGTAAAATTTATTATTAGTCATCACAAGTTATTGACATTGCACTTAAAGTCGTTCTGTCAAGCAATGTTCCAGGAATACTTGGTAAATTATTTTGAGTTTTTGCACTCTTTAAAGCACTTCGAGTTGCGTAACCCATTATGCCCATAGTCTTAACATCACTTCTATCTAGATAATTATGACGAATCAATACATATTGAACTTCTTTGACAGTATTTTTTCTATAAGGCAATAAGGAGTCTGGACAGTTTGCTGCTACTGTAGTCCCACCCCAAGTACCAGTAGGAGTAGGATTGGCAGTAGGAGTAGAGCTGCTTCTATGAGAACTATGGGATCCGTGAGAGCTATGAGAGCTATGCCCAGCTAAGAAAATTGGCGTTTCAATATTTAAAGGTTGCTTAAAAAGTTGTGTGTCTATATCGCTTAAAAAATAGTCATTTTCAATAGCATCATCTGCACTGGTAGTTTGAGTTAATGCAATACCAATCGAAGCTGCTAGTTTTGTAAATTTCTTCTTCATACTTCTACCTCCACTTTAATAACATTAAGATAATCACCAACTGATGAAGCAAAAAAACCACCGCAATCATTCTTTACTTTACACTTGTTGCAGAATGCTGGGTAATAATTTTTCCAGTCAGAAATCGATTTGTAGTAATGGTCTCTAAGATCAAATGGTGTTTGACATAATGGATAATTAAACAACATACTTTTTAAAGACTTTAAGTTGTTATTCTTTACACAATCTGAGATATAAGGCATCTGCTTAACAACAGATATATATAATTCATTAAAATTTCTTTTAGCCCAGCCTTTAGGCTCTAAATTCATTATCGCGTGGGTAAAAATATAGGGGAATGAGGAGTTAGCTAATTCAGAGATATTCTTTAAGTTTTTATAATTATCTTTTGTTACAACAGTTCTTAATTCAATCTTTTGACCAGCATATGATAGATTCATTAGGCCTTGCATTGTTTCAACAAAAGCGCCTGGCATTGAAACACATTTATCATGTAGCTCATGATTATGACCATGAAGTGGTATGCCCCATAAAATATCTCGGTTAGAAGCTTTTTTGACAACCTCATTACAAAAATCTAGATCACTAAAAGACCTTCCATTTGTAAGAATATGAAGTGGTGTGGTGTTGCCAGCTTTATTTAGAATATCTAGAAATGTTAAGAACTTTTCTTTATCAAGAAGTGGCTCTCCACCAGTAATTCCAATAACAGATTCTGTATTAAAATTAATTATTGAGTATGCAGCATTGATATATAGATGAGTATCTGGATTATTATTTGGAGGTTGAGAGCAGAAACTACATAAATTGTCACACCTCTCAGTTACAAGAAGAGTATTTTGTTTGGCATTATTACTAAGGACACCTAGAATTTTTTTTCTATTATTGGATACTGAAATAATGTCACCTTTAGTAAAAGTCTCATTAAATTCTTTACAGTTAACCTCGAAAGCATCTTTTATAGTGGTTTTTTCTGGATAAATAGATGGCAATAAGAATTCCGCATGAGGCTCATATTCACTAGACTTAGATACAACATAAAGACCATCAGGTGCATTAGTACTTTCAAATCTTAGATCATTTGCTCTCTCAAGATCCATTTGATAACCACCCATCAAACATCTTACGCGTTTGATTATTTAGATAATACTCACTAAAAATAAAATCAAACATTTGTGTTTCTATTTGACAAAAAAATGATCGAGCTTTGTGCCCAATTAGGTCTCCTTGTGTTGCCAGATGATGAACTGGATCAGCCCCACAAAATTGAGAATAAACACAGTCATTACAGCCTGGATTGACCTCTACAAAGGTATCTCGAAGAAGAGCGATAAGATTTGGCTTAGTATAAGTATTTTTTGGCTCATCTGATATATGTCCAATTATTAGTTCATCAGCCTTGGTTGAAGTCCACAACATCCTTGACTCATCAGAGCCAAAAATATTACCGTTGTAATCAAAGCACATTGCACCAAAAACAATTCCAGCTGGTGACTTTAAGTCAACATAGGAGGTGGCTTGAGAAAAAATTCTATTTAAGTGAAATAACGCAGAATGCTCAATAATATCTTGAGGCAATTCTTGAATATAGGCAATTAATTCTTTATAAAAACTCATAAATTCATTGGCTGAGTAGCCCAGAGCTCCCCAAGTATCTGTTGCAAATCCATATGGACTCAACGGCCTAATGAATAAATTTTTTGTACCTAGCTCTAAGTAACTATCAACTATCTGCTTTGGGTGCTTTAGGCTTTGTTTTGTAATGGTCGACAATAAAGAAACGTCTATGCCTTTAAAGTGCTTTTTAATTAATCGAATATTATCAACAGTATTTTCATAACTATTGAATTTTTTAGAGGGTCTATTATTGCTATGAATATGTTCTGGGCCATCAAATGAAACTGATAAATGAATGTTATTTAGCTCAATCCATTCTAGCATCTCATTATTTATTGGACCTAGAGCTGTAGCAATGACAAATTCAATATGTTTTCCTTTTAGTTTAATTTTAGCCGTGTCAAAAAAATTCCTAATAAAATTAAAGTTTAGAAGTGGCTCTCCTCCCTGAAACTCTATTTTTATATGCTTGTCTGATAAAAATTCAATATGATCTAGAATTCCTGCAATATGCTTTTCTTCAAGATCATAGCCTTTTTTATTTTCTGTTACTCTACTTACTTGACAATAATGACAGTCATGATCGCATCTTAGAGTTGGAACGACCATAAAAAGAGTTGGTCTAATAAGTGAACTTTGAATTCGTAGAGCAAGCTTTGATGTAATAATGCTTTCCCTCATTTTTGCTTCATTTTTAGGGGCAATAAAATGCTTAGATTCTAAAGAATCTAGTGATTTATGCTTTATTTGATCGTATTTGGAATGTACAAGATTTTCAAAATCTAATTTAGACAGGTGCTGGTGCTGACCTGCAAGATTAGATACCAAGTAATTATCATCTTGAAGACCCTTAAAGTTAAAAGGAAGATGAGTGTAGTTAGTCATTTGTAGCAAGCTTTAGGAGGGCATTTTTTATAATTTTCTCTCTTGTCGAATAGGATCCTCTAGAAAGGTTAAATCTTAGAATATTGTCATTAATATTTGAATTAAGATGTCTTAACTCTTTGTCAACAAGATCAGCTGCACCAGTTAAATTTACTGTCCATTTAACCTCGCTCTCTAAAAGCTCCCAAGTTATATTTTCATCAACCCAGTAGAGGCAATTACGAAGTAAAATTTCATTGATTTTATTTTTATTAATCTTGATGCTTTTTTTATTAATATCCATTCCCAATAATAAAATCAAAATAAACTAGTTTAATTGTACGTGAAGTAATATGAGAGAATTGAGATAAGGCGTCAAATTGATATATAAATCTTCTACATAAGAAAATAGAGATCATGGAATTTAAAAAAATTAATCAAATAAATTTGAAACTGCCTTTATTTTTTGCGAGTATCTTTATCCTTTCAACGCTTTTATCTAAAATTTTTGTTATTCCAATACTAGTGTTCAATAACTATAGCGAAGGCTACACTGAACTTATAGTTTCATGTGAGCAAGGTAAGTTTTTTAACAATAGTTTATCCAATTTAAATGATTCTTTAAATATAAATATTGATAGAAATATTCAGAATACACTTAACGATTGCTTAAAGGCAGAATTCTTTAAATCGAATATGAAAAACTATCGAGTGACGGAGCAACGCTTATCCCATCTAACAATTACTTCACTTCAAGACTCACGAATACCAACTTTACAAAAAATAAATTCCTTTAGTGAAATAGAATGATATTAAGAAATAAATACATTGCCATAATATTTATTTCATTGTCATTGTCATTTATTCTAGAGTATTTTAATTTTAAAAAAATTCACACTGAATTTTTCAAAATTGATGATATTGATTTAATTTTAAGTGAAATAATTACCAATAATAACCTCGAAGCTCTTGAAACAAGAAAAGTATATTATGATGATAAATTCATACTTGGGAGAGCCCTTTTTCATGAACCATTGCTGAGTGGAACAAGGGATGTTGCATGCGTTACTTGTCATTTACCTCAATTTGGTAGCTCTGATGGTTTAAGTGCTTCAATTGGCAGTGGCGGAAGAGGATTAGGTCACGATAGAAAGACGAATGAAGGAATTATTAATCTTCAGCCAAGAAACTCTCTTGATTTATTTAATAGGGATCACAATAGTGTTACATCTTTATTTTGGGATGGAAGTGTAGAGGTCAGTAGAGAGCTTCTTGAGAATTCTAATAATCCTACTTTTCATACTCCACTAGGAAGTAGTTTGCCAAATAATATTGAAAATTTAATGGCAGCTCAGTCAATTTTCCCAATTACGAGGCACGATGAAATGCTTGGAAATCCTGGCTCGATTTCTCCTAATTTCTTACCAAGTGAGCATGCCAATAAAGATAATGAATTAGCTAATTTATCTTCATCTTTAAACTATAACGAAAAGTTAAATAAAGTGATGAACTTAATTATTTATAGGTTAGTTGGAAATGAAAATACTAAGCATTTTTGGCATACAGAATATAGAGATTTGTTTGCCAATGCCTATCCTGGTTTAGAAATCAAAAACATCACAGCTGCGCATTTAATGAATGCTTTATCCAGATATGAGGAGGTTGCTTTTGCAACACGAAATACGCCATGGGATAAATATCTAAATGGAGATATTAGCGCTATTTCTTTCGATGCTAAATTGGGTGCTAAGTTGTTTTATAGTAAGGCAAGATGTTCATCTTGTCATAGTGGTGAACTTTTTTCTGATTTTAATTTTTACTCAATTGGTGTGCCAAAATTTGGTTTTGGATTTGATGGCAATGGAGAAGATTTAGGAAGGTATTATGTTACTAAGAACAATAAAGATAAAAATAAATTTAGAACTTCACCACTTCGTAATGTAATGCTCACATCGCCATATTTCCATAATGGATCAGTTACAGATATTGATAATGTTATTAAACAGCACCTTAATCCTTATCTTTATTCAAAGAAATATAAAGATGATGGCTCCTTTGTTGTAATGACTGATGCAGAATTACAAAACATCAACTCTATTTATAAAGCTAAACTCATCTTGACCGACCAAGAAGTATCGCATCTAAAGAAATTTTTAACATCATTGACTGATAATGGAAGCCTTTCAAAAGAAACACTAACCCCAAACAATGTTCCTTCAGGCTTATTTAAATATCTAGACAGATAACAGAAGAAAGCGATTAATATTTCTTAGGTGTTTTAGCAGAAGAAAATTTACAGATACTTTTTCCAATAACAGAATAAAAATCAAGTAATTGACCCTCCTCTGAAAGAATATACCCAGCATTTCTTGAATAACTTTTTTCAAAGATAACTAGCAATTTTTCTTTAGCACTTAGCAGATTATCATTGAAGTCTGAACGTCTAGTTGAACCCAAACCAACGATTTTCCCATTTTTGTTTACAGCAAGAATCCAATTACTAAAAAAAGCATTAATATTGAAATGCTTACTCCATGCTTCAAAAATAAAAGTGTTTTTATACCCAGGAACTCGAATAATTTTTTCAATGCCTCCTTCGCAAAATCGGTCTTCCAAATTATTAAATAAATTATTGATTTGTTTACCATGCCAGTCAAATGGTATTAATTTGTTATGTTTTGTTAAACGTTTTTTATGAGAGCTCCAGACTGACTCTGTCATTCCTTTGCTTTGATGAAGTGGTGGTCCAATTATCTCATTAGGGCCAGGAATATAAACCTTATAGTTTGCCCCAATAGCTGCAAGAGAAGAAAAATGCCATGACAGTTTTAATTTAGAATAATTTGAGACATGTCCCAGTATGCTAATTGTGATCAAAACTGTGATAAGAGCAAGTAAAACAAAGTCACTCAAACTTGAGGCTTGCCGCCAATAGTTTTTGCTTATAAACATCCCTGGAAGGCTGATGATGAAAATTGAACTCACTATGAAGTAACGATCAACGATTCCACCTGTTTCAATTGGACGGCTATACCAAGTTATTAAAGCCATTCCAATACAGCTTGAACAAATTAACAGCGCTGATGAACCAAACCTAATTACTTGCGGATTACCAGCAATAAACTGACGATAATGTTTAACCGCTCCAAATAAATATAAAAACAACATTACATATCCTGAAACAAGAGCGATGCTTTGAGGGCTAATTTTAATAATGCTTTCAAGACCAATGCTAGAAAAAATACTACCTAAAAGTCTTGCTACATAAGGTACTACGCTCCAAAGAGAGTGAATATTAACAAAGATATTTTCAGCTCCCTGCTCTCGAAGGTTTAATAAGTACATATATGAAAGCACTATCAGCAAGCTAGAACAAGCACAAATTACAAGATGCTTTATTGGCCAACGGGCTATAAGCCCATGAATCAAAATTATAAAGATGATTGGAACTCCATATCCAAAGCTAAAGGCAGCCGCCCAACATAAAATATTGATTGATATAATTAACTGAAAACTACTTTCTTTAGAATTTAAGAAGTATTTTTTGTCATATTTAGTAACAAGAATTGAAACAATGATGACAAATAATAGAGATAAGGATACATGGAGTTGTTTTTCCCACATTAAGTTATGCCAATTTAATAGTGAAAAAATAAGGGCGACTCCACTCAAAACTGGAACCCAAGAGGTGATATTTTTAAAACTAAACTCTGGCGCCCATAGATTTGTAATAATTACTGCGATAATCAAGAAAGACAGGTTTGATACAAGTAATGGCATTAATCCTAAGGAGCCAAAAATTTCGCGATCTAAGAGCCAAAAAATCATTGGTATAACTGGACGATGTTCCATATCATGAAATTTAGTTATTCCATCTCCAGCTAGGATTAAAGGGTCCTTATCTAAAAAAAATAGAACTTCCACCATGTCTTGAAATGGAAAAGGCATTCGCAAATAAAATACGCAGAACCAGCTAAAAAGCACAGAAAAAATAGCTAAAAAGATAAGTAAAAACTTAAATACTAAAGATAAATTTTTATATTTACGTGTCACCATTCCAATCAATCTTTTTTGAATAGAACTGAGTCTGAAGTAATTACGTCTATTTTTTCCATAATCTGTTTATTATTATTAAGAGTTAAAACCATTAATCCAAAGAAGATAATGGTTAAGATTAAAATAGGAATTTGAAGATATAAAACAATTAATAGAAAGTTATTGCTTGGAAGTATCAAAAACGTATCTGAAGAATATTGAAAGAACAATAAATAAATTGATATTATTAAGCCTGTTAGAGATATAGCAGTGAGCCTATAAATAACCTTTATTTTAAAAACTGAAATAGCACGAAATGCAAGCGAAACCAATCCAATAAAATGCATCTTAGATTCTGATAAATAGCGATTATTTCGTTCAATTTTTATAATAGAATATTCTAACGAGCTCGCAATAATTGCCGAGGCAAAATGAATTGGAGCATGCTCAAGTTTTAAAAATTTATCAACTGCACATGGTGATAAAGCTGAAAAATTACCAACAGAGATCGAATGTCCAGTCAATATTTTAGCGATACACCAGAATGTAAGATATAAAAATTTATTAACAAATGACCGATGACGCCTCACACGACCATTAAAAACAATTGATACTTCTTCATTTAAACAACTCAGCAGTATTGGTATAGCATAAGCTGGATCTTCACCATCAGCATCCATAACAATTACGGTGGAATTTGGATAACTAGATGCTACATATTTTAATCCGACTGTGATAGCTACTTGATGCCCAAAGTTATCACTGAGTTTAACTATTTCTATTGTCAGTAAAGAATCAGAAAAATCTTCCTGCGTTGGGGGATGAAGTCTAGAGCCGTCATCAACAATAACAATTCGATAATTAAAGTTGGGTAACATTTCTATATCTTTTATCAGCAACTTTATAGAGTCTACATCTTCATATAAAGGCAATATTATGCTAATGTCATTTTTATCTATCATTAATTTTATTTATATAATTTAGATAGGCAATAGTGATTTATAAACTTCATCTACTGACTTTCTAAGATTTCAAGTGAAGTTTTATCACGCTCACCATCAAAATAAATCTCGATTATTTTAGTAAAGATAGTATTTGGTTCAGATATAGCCTCAAATAAGGTTACAGATGAGAGAAGCTTTAAGTCGTCTGGAAAGCCCATAACCTCATCCATTGAAGTATCTTTAAGGCTTAGTAGTATTTCGCAAGC
>Ga0307995_1002460_pt1 | contig 10752 bp, 18 predicted proteins | sample EllFjometagen262_FD_203132 | JGI IMG/M metagenome (GOLD analysis project Ga0307995, IMG submission 203132) | Marine microbial communities from Ellis Fjord, Antarctic Ocean - #262 | ecosystem: Environmental > Aquatic > Marine > Unclassified | place: Southern Ocean | collected 2014-11-02
GCCGTTGATTGGGTACGATTACCATTAGGTGGGTTTTATAATTACAGCGAAACCCCCAATTGTGAAAACGTAGTTATATCAGATGAGTTTGTACAGCCATATTTAGAATTAAATACAATAGAAGATATTAAAGCAGGTGATGAGATTACATGCAAATATATATTTTATGACCCAACGATTGAATCCAAATAATTAAAGAGTATAATGAACGAAAACGAAATCGTAAAGTTAGCTGATAAAATATCATTTAAATTGTTAGCTACAAAGAAACACCCTAACCACCAATGGTTAGTCGACCTCCTAAAGCAAATTAAATAGTATGAACAACTTAGATAATCAGTATCAGGCATTACTACAATCTATATTACAGTATGGTGTAGATAAGAATGACCGTACTGGGACTGGTACTCGTTCTATATTTGGTTATACAATTCGGCATAAAATGTCCGAAGGATTTCCTTTGCTTACTACTAAACATGTTCCATTCAAACTTATCGTAACTGAATTATTATGGTTTCTTAAAGGTGATACTAATATTAAATATCTTGTTGACAATGGGTGTAACATATGGAATGGTGATGCTTATAAGAAATATGTCAATCATCCTTATTTTTTAGGATATGATGACCTACCACCCATCGAATGGTTTAATAGTGAAATGAAAAAGAACACCGAGTTCGGAAAACGTTGGGGTGAGCTTGGACCGGTTTATGGAAAGCAGTGGAGAGATTGGAATGGTGTAGACCAAATCAAAAATCTAATTAATGAGTTAAGAACTAACCCAGATTCAAGACGGCTAATGGTATCCGCATGGAATGTTGGGGAATTAGATAAGATGACTTTACCACCATGTCATTATGGATTTCAATGTTATGTTAGAGAAGGTAAATATCTTTCTCTAATGTGGAATCAGCGTTCAGTCGATACCTTCTTAGGGTTACCATTCAATATAGCATCATATGGGTTACTATTAGAACTGATTGCTAAAGAAGTTAATATGATACCTGATGAGTTGATTGGTAGTTTAGGTGATGTACATTTATATTCAAATCATATCGGGCAGGCTAACGAACAATTAACAAACGAATCATTTGAATTACCTCAGCTTATAATCAACGATGAATTTTGGAATCCAGATGAGGATATAACACAGCAAGTAACCCATATAGAGATTGATGATTTCTTTGTTAAGAATTACAATCATCATAAACGAATTAAAGCCCCTTTATCAAATTAAAACTTAACAATTTGTTAACATTGGAAGTTTGGTAATCCCAATCTTTTTTCGTACTTTAGTATTGTAATCATTAAGAGATATACAATATGAAAAATTATCAAGCAATTTTATTATCGGTAGCTGGATTAGTAATCGCTACAAACACAATGAATGGGACACTCCCTAATTACATCACCTTTTCGGGGGTGTTGAATGAGATGGCCTTTACATTGACCGCAATTCTATTATCTATGACAGGTTTACTATCCATAGACTATAAGAAATTAATTAAATCCCTATTTTAGTTGTTAATAACTTTAACAAAAATTAACATAAAATGTTAGGTTATTAAGTAAAAAATGCCTATCTTTATTATGTAATAAGAAAGGGGGGTTATTTAAGACCGCTGAGAAATAAGAGTTAAACATTGAAAATTATAAAATATGAAAAAGGATACACATCAACATTCTAATTATTGGATTGGGAATGATTTGTTTAAAGACGATGATTCTGATTTAATAGATAAAGAAGAACAAAAATCTTCAAACCTAATGGCTCTTGCCTCTTATAAGAGAGCTATCGGTAACTTTGTTAACATTGTTACAAACGATAACATTAAGGTTAAATTTGATGAGCGTGGTGATTCTTATACTGATGGTAAAACAGTTACTATATCAGCTAAGATGGATGGTAAGGATTTTGATTCAACCGTTGGGTTGGCATTGCATGAGGGTTCTCATATCAAACTAACCGACTTCACTACATTAGATGACTTAAGAAGTAATGATTATCCTAAGTATATCACTTATGACTATTTGGAATCATTAGAAGTAAAGCATAATATGAATTACAATCAATCTCGAACTTATGTTCAGAAAATTGTTAAAGACTTAATCAATATTATTGAGGACAGAAGAATTGATTACTATATCTATTCTACCTCTCCTGGTTATAAAGGTTACTACCACGCAATGTATGACAAGTACTTCAACGCTAAAATTATCGATAAGGGATTAGCATCTTCCGAATATCGAACCGAAGACTGGGATTCATATATATTTCGTATCTGTAACTTCATTAATGAGAATCGTGATTTAGAAGCTCTACCAATGTTAAAAACTGTATGGGACAAGATTGACCTTAATAATATCAGCCGATTAGAAAACACCAAACAGGTGATGGAATTGGCTTGTGAGATTTTCACAATAGTTGAGGCTACCTTACCTGAACAACCTAAACCTGAAGAAGAAGATGGTGACGGTGAAAGTGGTTCTAATGAAAATGAGACCGGAGAAGATGGCGAAGGAAACGGTGGTGGTGGTGATTCATCCGAAACCGATGGAACTGATAATTCAGAAGGTGATGGTGATAAAGAATCAAAGCAAGACTCTGATGGTACAGATGATTCCAATGGAGATGCAGAAGGTGACGAAGTTAAAAGTAGTTCTACCACTTACAATCCTACCGGAGCTGGTGGTGACGGTGGTAATAACACTATTGCTGAACATGAAACGAAAGGTGGTGGTGACGGTAAGTTTACAGAACGCCAGAAGAAAATGTTGGAGAACGCTATTGAAAAACAAAAGAAGTTTCAAAATGGTGAGATTACTAAAAAGAAAGTTTCCAAAGCAGAACAACGAAAATTAGATACACTATCTAAAGCAGGCATTGAAGAAAAAATGGTTGGTGACGATTATAATTCAGAGTATTCTTGGAGACAATCAAAGAAAACACCTGTTATTGTAGTTAGGAACTTTTCAAAAGCATTAGCTGAATCATGTACGATTGGTATGTTAAGTACTTACTCTTGGGCAAGTGAACGTAACCAACCTGCCATAACCAAAGGTATTCAGATTGGAACTATGTTGGGTCGTAAATTGAAACTTCGTTCTGAGGAACGCTCGTTAACTACACCTCGAATGAAGAACGGTAAAATATCAGGTCGTTTATTACATGAGTTGGGTATGGGTAACACAAACATATTTGACCAAACGATAATTGATAAACATAATCCAGCACTTGTTCATATATCAATTGATGCTAGTTCTTCGATGGGTGGGAGCAAATGGACTAATTCACAAACAGCAGCTGTTGCAATCGCTAAGGCGGCTTCGATGACTCCTAACTTAAATGTGGTTATTTCATATAGAGGTATTCAGGGTACTTCTACTCAGACCGTTCAGCCATTAATGTTAATCGCTTACGATTCTCGAAAGGACAAGATTAATAAGATTCAACAATTGTTTCAATATCTTAATCCATCAGGTACTACACCTGAGGGTTTATGTTTTGAGGCTATCTTAGATGACATTGTTAAAACTAATAATGGTGTTGAATCATACTTCATTAACTTCTCAGATGGTTATCCAGGGTTTAGTAATAGTGATATTGAATATGGTGGTGCTGGGGCAGTAGCACATACAGCAAAGCAAGTTAAGAAAATGGAGATGGCTGGAGTTAAGATTCTATCTTACTTTATATCAGGTGGTGGTTATGACGCATCTTATGGGATGGACAGTTTCAAAAAGATGTATGGTAAATCATCTCAAGCTATCAACGTAACCAATTTAATACCATTGACTAAGACGTTAAACAAATTATTCCAATAAAAGATTTAACATTTTTTAACATTTAGAATTTGGTAGACTGGATTAAATGTATTATATTTACATAGTAAATGAGAGACACCAAAGGGTATACCGCAAACGAAAAAAGACTTAACAATTTGTTAACGTTGGAAGTTTGGTAGACCGGAACATTAGTTGTATATTTACATAGTAAGAAAGTTAAGAAATAGTTAAACATTATAAATTAAAAATTAAAAATTATGAGTAAAGCACAAAGAAGCGTATTTTGTAAAGTTGTTCGAAATGAGAACAAAGAATTAATATTGGTCGATTCCAATGGGGTTGAGTTTTTAGTTCCTCAACTAAATGAGGCTGGGAGTTCACTCTATAAAAGAGCCGTTGCAGCCTCCAACAACCCCACTAGGTACTGTTTTAAGGTGCGTGTTAGTGGTAACCTTACCGAAGGTTCAGTTGAGTTTGGGAGAGTACCAGGTGAGAAGTTTAACGGCGCAGAGCCTGTTGGGAATTTCAACAAACCAAACGGTGGGTTGGAACAATACCAAATGAAATCAACACCAATTGCAACACCCAATGAGGTTGTTGCCGCTCCATTAGAAGCTGAGTTCTTCAACTTTATTCATAATGAAGCTAAGGATTTAAAACCTCAAATGTTATTTATGAATGAATTGAAATGGAAATATTTAATTCGTAACATTATTAGAGGTAAAAATATAATGATGACCGGACCTGCTGGTTGCGGAAAGACAATGGCCGCTAAGGCAGCAGCGAATTCGATTGAGGGTTACAAAATGGAAATCTTTAACTTAGGTTCTACGCAAGACCCAAGGGCAACGTTAATCGGTAATACACAATTCGATACTAAAAAAGGAACTGTGTTTTCACCTTCACCATTTGTTCAGGCAATTCAAACACCAAATACGGTTATCGTATTAGATGAGATTACCAGAGCACATCCTGAAGCTCATAACATTCTAATGAGTGTACTTGACCAGGGGCAACGATACCTTAGATTGGATGAGGCAGCTGATTCACCTGTTGTGAGAGTTGCTGAGGGAGTTTCCTTCATTGCATCCGCTAACATTGGTAATGAATACACAGCCACTCGACAATTGGATAGAGCAATTATTGATAGGTTTCAAATTATTGAAATGGATACTTTAACTAAAGACGAGGAAATGAATCTACTTCAAATGATGTACCCATCGGTTGATTTAACTCAACTTACTAATGTTGCTGAAATCACTTCAATGACTCGTTCAGAAGTTAAAAAAGAAACACCACAACTTACTAATTCACTTTCGACTCGTACAGCAGTTGAAATTGGGTCACTACTTTACGATGGGTTTACTTTAGAAGACGCTGCAGAAATAACAATATACCCATTATTCGATGACGCTGGTGGGGCACAATCTGAGAGAACATACATTAGACAGTTCGTTCAGAAGTTTGTTGGTACTACTAATAAAGAAGACCTTTTCAACGTAGAAGCTGATACAATCGATAACCCATTTTAATTTAATCTTTAACTATTGAAAGTGAACCTCAACTAAATGGGTGGGGTTCATTTTCTATTATAATAAAATTATGAATAAACTAAATTTAAATCCGACTGATAAGTTGAAAAATGCATTACCAGAAACACATACTGAAAAAGAATTGTTAGATTGCTTGGAATTGATATGGAAAAATCGTATATTTGTGGAACAAACTGATATGATAGTATTAAATGATATAGCTAAAAAAGGAGCTTATGGAATTTAATAATAAACACTTAGCAGACACTATCGTTAATCAGTTGACTGATGACGATTATTTTGAACATGAGTTTATAGATAAGCATAAATTCAAAGTAAGGTTCTATAAGATATTAGAAGCATCTGATTTTATATCGAAAGCAAACACAGAAGAAGAGCTACTTGCGCTTGTAATGGATGTAGTAATGAAACTTACCAAAAGTATAATTAAAGAGAATGTTGATAGTACTCTTAGTGGATTAAAAGACAAGGGTATTATAAAAGAAGTAATCACAGAAAACGGGGACATTGGATATTCAATGAACCACAATAAATAAATAATATGAAAAAAGACGAGAACATACTCCCAGATGAATATTGGAGTTCGCTATCAGATTCCGAAAAAGAAGGGATGGCTAAAGCAATGGAAGAAGCTGAACAAGCTACTATGAATGCACAGGAATGGCAAGAGATGGATGAGGCGTACTATACACGCCTAAGAGACCGGTTTGGAAAGGGTGAAGACGAAATTGGCCCTAGGAATTTTAAAACATACCTCTCAAAAGGAATCCCATTTTGGATGATGGTTATCCCAGCAGGGAAACAAGCCCTAAGTGATAACCCAGATGTGATGGTTCAACACTTCCATACAATCTGTGAGGACATGGAACTTGGGGATTGTAATGGAGCATACGAACTTATTACAGAAGAATTATTAGAATCTAAATTTAACATTAAATATAACAATTAAAATTAAAACAATTATGAAGTATTATATCGCAAAAGTAAAAGTAGTTATGACGGATGACAAAGGTCGCCAAAAGAAAATCGTAGAACAATATTGTGTACACGCAGTATCAGTAACAGATGCGGAAGCAAAGGTGCATGAAGAGTTTAAAACAGATGGTCTTGAATTTGAAGTGACGCATGTAAACGAAACTAAAATCATTAAAGTTATATCATAATGGATTTAAATTACTCAGTAGGGGCTACCGTAGTAGTTACCATCTTTAAAAAACATAAGGTGGGTAAAGTTGTGGAACGTGCAATTTCCTTAAATAATATCGTACACAATGTAGAAATGGAAGATGGTAAAATTTACGAAAGTGTTTCTGTAATGGGTGAATCTGAAATCTATATAAATAGTAATTTAACTAAAATACTTAATAAACCAGCGTAAGATGGCAATTGATATAGCAAAGTTTAAGAGATTAAAAAAGAAAATCCTAAAGAAATTTCCGAATGCTTTAACGAAGATGAATCGTGGTGGTTTATATTATGTATCAGATGGTGAGGGTAATGCCCTTACCTCTGAGTACATGATACCAGCTCAACCAACGGTTGCATTAGCATGGCATTGGTTAGGTGAAATAATTCGTATTGATAAAAATATTCAACGAACGAATCCGAATAGACTTAGTACAACTGATTTTGAAAAGAAATTTAATAGAGTTTCTAAAAGAAATAAGAGGGTTAAATAGGTTTTATTGATAGTGATTTCATATTTATAATAAATGTATAATTTAAATTAATAGTTATGAAGCACGAAAGAAAATCCTATGTTAGCCAAGCAGCACCACTTGATACTAAAACGCAAGACCGGTTGAATAAGTTAGGCAAGAATTACAGTTCAATTAATTTTGAAATGTCAAATTCAATAACAGAAATAAATGTTAAGGATAGGTCAACACCAATAGGTAGTTTGATTGTAGGTAATCATCAAGTAGAATTAACTTACTCGGAATGTAATAGAGTAATGGAAATATTATTAGATGCACAATCTACTATTAGACAAAAACAAAAGTTAGGTATGTTCTAATGAACTCTAATGATTTGTTTAAGCAACTTGGAATGGGTGACCCAGAAATGAAAAAAGCTCGTGACTGGGTTTCCTATAAAAAGTTTGAACAATCTGTCCCAACCATATTAACATTAGAAGAGTTTGTAAATACTGTTTTAAAGAAATCTATTATGATGGATGCCAAACCACAGCTATGGTTCTCTGAGAGATATATGGCATCTAAATACATAGATTCTGATACTACTATGAACGATGATTATGTGGATAAGATGCTTGATAGAATAAACATCTTACATAAAAGTATTCAAAGTTCTGATGAGTTTAGGCATATACACCAATTTCTAAACGTATTGGTTGAACACATTTCTACCAATCGAACTGTTGTTCCAAAAGAGGTTTTGGAATATTTAAACAAATTATATAAAACAAAAGGAATAACATAAGATACTTATATACATGAAAGTAATAGAACAGATAACAGATGAACAACACAGAAATGTTTTATATGAAATCATAAATGAGTACAAAGGAGATACCCGCCTTTCTGAATTAAAACTGTATATGTTGAGAAACGATTACTTTTTACAATTCGGACCTGAGCCCACATGGTTGGCGTATCAAATATATTTAGAATCTTTAAAATAAGGACTATTATGGATGATAACAATTATTGGGATAACGTAGAATACAATTTCTTTAATACATTAGATGATGCTGATAAGTTAATGTATCTGTATGATTTAATGTTGGGTGATTTTCAAGACGACTATGCCGGATTAGATGATGATAGTGATTTAGAATTTGAAGAGTTTGAACCATTTCGACAAGAAGTAACGGCAGTAGTTGATAAATCAGGCTACCTTTCAATAACAGGCGCTTCGGTTGAACTTCTGACTAAGGTTGTGACTACTATGGTGATGGATGGGATGATTCTTTCAGATAAAAAAATAACCTTTTCCGATTCGGGTGAGGTTTCACTACACTATAAAATAATAGGTACGGTAAATCCAATATCAGTTAACTGACAATTTGTCATACCCATGTGACAATATTTCCGATTTATCATAATGGTACATCGTTTGAACATTACATATTATAAATTTAAACTAAAATAAAGTTATTATGCATTACAACACAGAATCAATGATTGAAAAGATACTCCACGACAGTAACCTTAAACGAATATTCAGTCAAATTCAAGATGAAGATACTAATACATCTAAAAAAGAATCACAATCAAATAATATGAATATAGATAAAGATGGTTTTTTAAATATGGAATTTGATGTTCCAGGGTTTTCAAAAAGTACAATCACAATTAGGTCGGCCGGAAATCGATTATTTATTAATGGTGATACTGATAATAGGACACTTAATAAAGAATACAAAATTCAAGAACGATGGGATGCATTAAATGCAACCGCAACAGTTGTAGATGGCGTACTTACTATATCAATTCCACCAACAATCGAAACTGAGGCTAAGGTAAAAACAATTTCAGTTAAATAATGCTATGTAAAGAAGTTATAAATATATCGGATACGTTGTATATTGTTTTAAGGAAAATCAGAATTTCAGATGGACCTATTGTAGAGACATGGCGTGAACATCTTAGAGCTGATAGGGTTTTTAAAAAAGAACCTTATTTCTATTTCTGTGAAGAAATTGTAGATGTTGAACCGATTGAAGAAGATAACATAGTAACTGATTAACTAAATGAGGGGGCTTTTAATTAAGTTCCCTTTTTTTATGCCCAAAACTTAACAATTTGTTAACATTGGAAGTTTGGTAATACCACATTTTAATCTTACATTTACATAGTAATAAAAATTAATAGTTAAACATTAAAAATAAACAATATGCAGAATTTAGGATACGCATGTATCAACGAAACATTGGGTTCACAGAAACCCAAAATTACTACCAATCGTAGTATGATTAAGAGAACGTTCAAAGAGCGTGGTGTAGAATACGCATCAGAGCTGGCCATTCAGAATTGTAGAGATTTAATTGAGATTATCAAATGGAATCATCAAAATGGTATTAACTTCTTTAGAATGACTTCAGGCTTATTTCCGTGGTATTCTGAATATAAGTTATCAGATATGCCACATGCCAATCGTATCAAAATCCTATTAGAAGGTGCTGGTGCTCTTGCTACTAAGTACGGTCAACGTATTACAACTCATCCTGGCCCATTCAACGTATTACCATCACCAACTGATAGTGTAGTACAAAATACTATCAATGAGCTAACAGACCATGCTGAAATGTTCGACCTTATGGGATTATCACAAACTCCATACAATAAGATTAATATCCATTGTAATGGTGTCTATGGTAATAAGATTACTGCTATGGATAGATTCTGTAAGAACTTTGATAGACTCCCTCTATCTGCACAAAACAGATTGACAGTAGAGAATGATGATAAGGCTAGTATGTATTCTGTAACAGATTTAATGTACATTCACGAACGCATCGGTATTCCAATTGTATTTGATTATCATCATCATAAGTTTTGTACAGGCGGATTAACAGAAGAAGAAGCTCTTAAACTTGCAGCTAGTACTTGGGGTGATATTAAGCCTGTTGTTCATTATTCAGAATCTAAATCATTACACGAAGAGAATGATAAGATTAAACCACAAGCACATTCAGATTACATTTCAGAATATATAAATACTTATGGATTAGATGTAGATATTATGATAGAAGCTAAAAAGAAAGAATTAACCCTATCTCAGTACAAAAACGTGCACGCATGAGTTGGGTTTTAGCTTGTTTGATTATTTAATTCTTTTTATTTTAATATTTATTGTTATGTTTGTTGTTTTAACAACATCGTCTTATTTAAGATAATAGAGTTATATATAAGTACAAATCAGGAATTTAGTAAAACTAATAATATATAAAAAATATGAAAAATGTTAATAACTTTTTTACTAAGAGGACTGGATTTGGTATTTTGATGGTAATTTCAACTATCTCGTTATCATTCTCAGCCGCTTACTATTCTGTGTTTGGATTAAGTTCTTTATTTGCTGGTGCAAAAACAGAAGTTATGATTATGGCAACATCACTTGAGTTTGCTAAATTAATAGTAGCATCATACCTACATAATAATTGGTCTAAGCTAGGTTGGTTATTTAAAGGTTACTTAACCACAGGTGTTATTGTTCTAATGATAATCACATCAGCTGGGATATATGGATTCTTAACATCAGCATATCAAATCACATCTGACCAATTAGCCATTATTGATAAGCAGACTGCAGTTGTTGAATTAAAGAAAGATAGGTTTCGGGAATCATTAGCTGATTATAAGTTAGAAAAGATACAACTGAATGAATCAATATCAGAACTATCTAAGGGGTTATCTAACAACACCATTCAGTATAAAGATAGAGAGAC
>Ga0307995_1002466_pt1 | contig 10742 bp, 14 predicted proteins | sample EllFjometagen262_FD_203132 | JGI IMG/M metagenome (GOLD analysis project Ga0307995, IMG submission 203132) | Marine microbial communities from Ellis Fjord, Antarctic Ocean - #262 | ecosystem: Environmental > Aquatic > Marine > Unclassified | place: Southern Ocean | collected 2014-11-02
ATGGTATTAACGGTAAAATAGTAGAGAAGTTTAAGTCGGATGATATAATTAACTCCAGAGTTACTATGAAAGATAAGAGTGGAAAATCGTTACTTAGAATAAATTCGACAAAAGAACGTAATTAAAATCACAATTTCCTACGATGCAAATCCCAGGAATGTAAATAAAAGTAAAATAAATGAGAAAATGTTTGGTAGTATCAGATAATTTTCGTATATTTGTATAAATTAAAATAAATTAAGTCAATAAACATGGAAAAACAACAATTAAATCGCTTCATATCGAAGTACAATTTAGCAGGTTTAGTAGAATCTGTAAAGTGGGAATCAAAAGATGGTTCTCTAACTACTTCATTCATCTCAGATGATAAATCCGTATTAGGTTCTGTATCAATGAAAGAATTTGAAGGTAGTAACGCCGATTTCGGTGTGTATGATACTACTAAACTTTCAAGAATGTTATCAGTTCTTGGTAATGAGGTAGATTTCTCAATATTAGATATAGATGGTAAATCTGTATCTTTGAAATTCAAAGATGCTTCAACATCGGTAAATTATATGTTAGCTGATTTATCAGTTATACCAAATGTTCCAGATTTGAAACAATTACCAGATTTCAATGTAGAAATCAAATTAGATTCAAACTTCATCTCAACATTTATTAGAGCAAAAGGTGCTTTAGCAGATGAGAACAACTTTACATTTACTTGTAAAGATAAAAAAGGAACGATTGTATTAGGATATTCCAACATTAACACAAACAGAATTAACATTGATGTTGATTGTACGTGTGATAAAGATGTGAAACCCATTTCATTTTCAGCAACGTATCTGAAAGAAATACTTGTTGCAAACAAAGAAGCAACGGATGCAACCCTAAAGATTTCATCTCAAGGATTGGCACATATTTCTTTTTCTATCGATAACTATGAATCAAATTATTATCTTGTAGAAATCCAAGCTTAATGATAAGTTACATCGGAGGTAAATCAAGAATTGGTAAGTGGATTAAGGATTTTATTCCTGGAGACATCGAAACCTATGTAGAACCCTTTTCAGGAATGTTTTGGGTATTCTTCAATATGGATTTGAGTAAGTATCCAAATCTTAAAACAGTAGTTTATAATGATTATAATCGATTGAATGCCAATCTTATGGAATGTACTAAAGATTATAATCGTTTACTTGAAGAAATGGATAAATACCCTTGCCAAAAGGTAGGGGTATCTTTTACTCCACCTGAGTATCGTGAAATGTTTGATACGTTTCAAAAAGAGATTTTTGATGAAAAGTTTGAAGTGGGTGAGTTGGGTAATTTTGATGTTGCTGCTAAATATGCTTATGTTTTAACACAAATATTTAGTGGATCTAAACCTGAGAAATCCAATTATATCGATCAAAAGGGTGAGTATAAATGTAAGTATGATATCTTTAGAGATAAATTACGTAACTCTAAATATAGAGAATATTTTAAAAAAATCACCTTTGTAGAGAATTTAGATTTTGAAGATGTTATTAAAAAATATGATTCACCAACAACCTATTTCTATACAGATCCACCATATTGGAAAACTGAAAATTATTATTCCAACCATGACTTTGATAGAAAAGACCATGAACGTTTAGCCAAAGCTTTAAAAAACTCACAAGGAAAATTCTCCTTATCTTACTATGATTTTGATTTATTAAAAGAATGGTTTCCTCTAAATGAATATGAATGGGAGGTTAAAGAGTTCGCTAAAGCAGCCGCTGGTAAAAAGGGTATGAAGCAAAATATGGGAGAAGAATTGCTCATTATGAATTATGATAGATTTGTAAATCTAAAAAAGTTTTTTGAATATAAAAGTAAATAAAATAATAATGAAGTATTTTTATGAACGTTCTAAATTTATAGAATTTAAATCAAATACAACATATCATCAGTTACTAAAAATGACTGATGATGAATTTGTATCTTGGGTTAAAATACTACGTAAAGAAATCACAGAACAATGGGATGTTAATGGAAATCCTCCAGTAATTGGTAGAAACGAAGATGGTATTATTACAAAATTCAAAAAACTAAAATCTAATCCAGCTAATTATTGGGAAAGTGATTTAAGTGGGGATGATACATCATTGGGTATTATAAAAAACTTTAATAAGGATGCAAATGTTGTAAATCAGTTTTTTCCTACAATGTTAAAAACAAAGATTTCAACCGGTAAATCAACTGCAAATGCATTATCTATATATGACCATTTTTCAGACCCAAAATTAGAAGATTTATTTGTTCGCATTATGAAGAGAGCAGTTAAGCGAGATTCTATGTATTCGTGGTCACGTTCAATCGTAACTAAGCGCGCTGAAAATCCTTTTTGGAATGGACAGAATGGATTCGATTTTATCAAAGATATACATGATGGGAAGGTTTTTAATGGGAAATATTCTAATCTTGCAATTACAATTGCAAAAGTAAAGAAGAACACCACCGAAAATTACGGAACATTTAATACAGAATATGTTGGATTTGGTAATGTATATTTATCAGCACCACAGATTCAAGAATTAAAGAATAGTGGGTATTTGGATTCAACTCAACTTAGTAATGTAATAGATATTGAAGAATCATCAACATCTAAAGTAGGTACGGTTACTGAATATTTATATTTAATTCGTTGGTATGATAAATCAACTAACATATTTCCTAAGATATTTAGTGTATTCAAATTGAGTTGTGGACAACCAGCAGTAAACTTTCCAGCATTAACTGCGAAGTATTTATATGAAAAATATACATCACATATAAAACAAGATAATCCTTTGGTTATTTATGATAGCTCGGCAGGATGGGGTGGTAGAATACTTGGAGCAATGAGTTCTCGTAAGAAAATTCACTACGTTGGTACAGACCCAAATCCAGATAACTATCTTCCAGAAATAGGTAAATCTAGGTATGAATACACAGCCGATTTCTATAACAATAAATGTGTAGATGATTTCTCAGATAAACTTACATCATTCTTTTCAGTAGAAAAACAAGGAAACACCTATGAGTTATTTCAAGATGGTTCTGAGTTAATTAAGAATAATCCAGAATTTCAAAAATATAAAGGTAAGTTGGATTTCTCATTTACATCACCTCCATACTTTAATAGAGAACAGTATTCTCAAGATGAGACTCAATCTTTTAAGGCATATGGTGAGTATGAAGATTGGAGAGAAAACTTTCTAAAACCAACTTTAACAACTATTTATGAATACTTAAAAAACGATAGATATATAGTATGGAACATCGCTTCAATTAAAATTGGAGAGAATTCATATTTTCCATTAGAGGAAGATTCAATTGAAATACTGAAAGAACTTGGGTGTGAGTATAAAGGAAAATTAAAAATGTTAATGACACGAATGGTAGGTTTAGACCCATCGAAGAGTGGAATTAAAAATGCAGTAGAATACGAAGGAAAGACTTATAAGTTTGAACCAATGTTTGTATTTCATAAAAAATAAATTATCATGACAAAAGCAGAAATAGTACAAGAGTTATTAGATAAAGGACATATTACCGCTGAAAAAGCGGTAGTACTTCTAACTAATGAAAGCATCAATGGTATAAGATATATACCTTATCAACAAAATCCATATTGGCCCAATCCACCTACATGGATAGGAGACCCGAATTTACCATATTGTGGAACAACAACTACTGGAGGACCAGTAACCGCGGATGGATTGACAACTAACTTACAAACAAAAAATAAAGAAGATGAGTAAATTTACACCATTAGGAGATAGAGTTTTAGTACGAGCTAAAACAAAAGATGAAAAGAAATCAAGTGGAGGATTAATCCTTACTGATTCAATTCAGAGAGGAACAAAAGTATATGGAGAAGTAGTATCAGTTGGTGCAGGTATTTTCTCACAAAACGGAGAACGTATTCCAATTACAGTAAAAGTTGGTGACAGTGTATTATATGTTAAGCAAGAAGCAACTAACACAATCAAGGTAGATGGTGAAGAACTTCTTATGTTTAACGAACATGAATTGTTAGGATACGAACGATAGTGAGTAAGATAGTAAATTTATTTGGTGGACCTGGTATTGGTAAAAGTTCAATAGCATCTGGTATCACTTACAAGTTGAAAAAGAAACATATCAATTGTGATATGCCGTATGAGTTTCCTAAAGCACTTGCTTGGGATAACAATCAATCGGCAATACAAGACCAACTGTATGTACTTGCAAATCAACATAGAGGGATTGTAAAGAGTTATGGTAAGGTTGATTACATTGTACTTGATTCACCGATAATTTTATCTCTTGTGTATCGTAATATGTATAAAGGCACTACGTATCCATCTACATTATACTCATCAGAACACTTTGATAAGTTAGTTTTGGATATACATAATCAGTACGATTCGATTAATATTTTATTAGAACGTAGTGATGATGGGGTTCATAACAATGATGAACGATATCAAACGTTAGAAGAATCTAAAGAATTGGACAGACGAATTGAAGAAACATTGGTAGATAATGATATTCCATATCATAAAATCAAAGTTGGAAATAACACAGTAAAAAAGATTGTGAAATTATTGGGACAATCCATATAAATTTCATATAGTATAAATAATTAAATAAACATAAACATGAATTTACAACAAGTATGTAGAAAGTTCCGAATTTCGGAGAATTTTCTTAATTCGAAAACAGATGGGCTAATGGTAGCGGCATCTTCATTAAACGATATCATCGGTGATTTAAATAAAACTGATAAAAGAGGTATTGATGAGAATGCTAAACAAAGCCTTATTACTAAATTAGAAACGTTAATCGATTTCCTTAAGGAAGTTAAAAGCTCAGGAGTATAAATATGGGATTTTTCGAACAAACTCAAGACACAGAAACGGAGGTAAGTAATACACTCTGGACCGAAAAATATCGTCCGAAAAATCTTCAAGAATATGTTGGTAACGAACATCTTAAACAAAAGGTTGCAGATTATTTAGAAAGTGGTGATGTTCCACATCTACTTTTCTTCGGAAAGGCAGGTACTGGTAAAACAACACTTGCTAAATTGATTGTAAATTCAATTGATTGTGACCATATCGTTATTAATGCATCTGATGAAAATAATGTAGATACCGTTCGTAACAAAGTAAAAGGATTTGCATCAACTATTGGATTCCGGTCTTCAAAGATTGTTATCCTTGATGAGTTCGATTACATGACACCAAATGCACAGGCAATCCTTCGTAATCTTATGGAGACGTTTTCTAAACATTGTAGGTTCATCTTAACGTGTAACTATGTTGAGAAAGTAATTGACCCAATCCAATCACGTTGCCAAACCTTTCAGATTGTACCACCAACCAAAAAAGATGTTGCAGTACAAATATCTCAAATTCTTGGTAAAGAAAATATTAAGTTCGAATTAAAGGATTTAGTACCTATTATCGATGCATCTTATCCAGATATCAGAAAGATTATTAACACCTGTCAATTAAATTCTTCAAAAGGAATTTTAAAGGTAGATGTTAGTAATATGTTAAATTCTGATATTAAGGTAAAGTTAATTGATATCTTAAAAGGTAAGGATGATAAGAGGAATAAGTACATGAAGATTAGACAGGCAGTTGCCGATTCACGTATTCAAGATTTCTCTGAATTGTATGGATTTCTCTATGAAAAAGTTGTTGAATATGCAGGTGATAATACATCAAATGTAATCCTACTTCTTTCAGAAGGACAATATAAGGATGCAATGGTGATCGACAAAGAAATTACGTTCATGGCAACTGTTATACAAATTATAGGATTGCTTTAATAGTTATGATTGATTTAAAAACTGATACATTAGATGTACTATTAAAAACACAAGAAAGACTGATTGTAATGTTCGGTACGGATTGGTGTGGTAATTGTGATATCTTGAAACCAGAATTTAAACGATTATCAGAACACCATAGGGATATTCCTTTTATTTTTATAAATCCAGATGACTCTCCAATTAGTAGAGAATTGATTGATTTAACAGATATACCAACTATTGTTGCTTTCAAGAAAGGAAATAACATAGGACAGTTATATGGTAATAAAACAGAAGTTGTAGAAAAAGTACTAACGATTTTATTAGGATAATCCAATAAATTGTTGTATCTTTGTTATATAAATAAAACACAAGATATGTCAGATAGTTGGGAATACACCGAGATGGGATCTCGAAACAAAAAGACAGGAAAGTTATCATACTATACTGTAAAGGTAACGGATTATAAGATAGTAGATTGTGAATGTCCGGCACGTTCTTTCCGTTCATATTCTCCTTGTAAACACATGAAGAGATTACACGAAAAATTAGGACACTTATCAATATAAAAACAAACAAACAATTATGGCAAAAATATTAGGAGGACCAGATGGTCAATCACAAGGACAACCACAAATCGATTTCTCAAAAGCAACCGAGATGGAATGTCAAGAATGCAAAGGGACAGTATTTATTCCAGCAAACAAATTCTTAAAAGTATCTAAATTAATAACAGGTACACCAAATGATGCAATCGTACCGGTAGAGTTATATTTGTGTGGAGATTGTGGAGAAATTATAGAAGAATTACTTCCAGAACAATTGAAGAACAAAAAGTAGATGACAATAAAAGATTATAGAAAATTTTTAAATTCCTTACCAAAGGAGTTTGATGACTATCCAATAGTTCATAGAGAATATACTGATATTACCGATAATGTTTTAAATGCACAGGAAGTACCAGTATATTCTGTACATATTGATGAAATTGAAAAGTCATCTTGTAACATGCACAAAGAATCATATGATTTATATGATGAATTTCATGTAAGTAAAAATGAAAAGGCAAAAATTACTTTACCATTAATAAAAGAAAATCAATAAAGTTATGGCAGCAAAGAAAACACTATTCGATCATATAACAAATATAACTTCAGTACAGAATCCTAAATATTGGGATTCATTGGAAGATGACGATAAAAAAACATGGAGTAACTATATGGTACATAGATTTCTTTCCATGAATCCAGATTGGATAGAAGTTCTTTCTGAAATACAACCATATACTCAGACACTCGAACCAAAGTATCTTTATTTATTACTAATTGGTATTTTACCAAAGGGTAGATATTATATGAAATACGTAAAGGGTAAGAAAACTGATAAATATGAAAGTTTCTTAATTGATTTGGTAAGACAAGATTTTCAATGTTCATCTAGACAGGCAGAGGAATATGTTGAAATACTATATGCAAGTAAAGAAGGTAGAGAGAACATATTATATATCTGTACCAAGTATGGTATTGAGAAAAAGCAAATCACTAAATTAAAGTTAAAACTCTAAACTATGGGATAGACCAGAAAGTAAAATTACGGATGTCATTATCTGTAATACTGTCCTTTTTTAGTAACAAGGACATAAATCGTACTAGATGTAGTACATGGTTACTAAATAACTATAATTAATTAATAAACAAACAAAACAATTATGAGAAAACTATTATTAGTTGGATTGATGCTCCTATTGAGTATCACAACTTTTGCACAAGTTAGTGGAAAGGTAACCGATTCTAATACGAGTGAAACCTTACCAGGTGCTACGATTCTTATTGATGGAACATCAGTAGGAGTAATTACAGGGTTTGACGGAACTTTTAGCATCGATGCACAAAGTGGTGACACTTTGTCCGTATCCTACGTTGGATACACAACAATTGAGGTATTAATATCTAGTCTTGAATTGGAATATAATATTCAATTAAAAGCTGATATGAATGTATTGGGTGAAGTTGTAATAACTTCTGGTGTAATAGATATCGCTAAAGTGAGAGAAACTCCTGTTGCCGTATCAACTATTTCTCCTCAAGAGATTCAGTTGAAAGCTGGTAATCAGGAATTCCCTGAAATCATGAACAAGACTCCTGGAGTTTACGCTACTAAACAAGGTGGTGGTTATGGTGATTCAAGGATTTCACTTAGAGGATTCGACCAAACAAACACTTCTTTCCTTATTAACGGACAACCTGTTAATGATATGGAAAATGGAAGAGTGTATTGGTCAAATTGGCAAGGTTTAACAGACGTTGCGAGTGGTATCCAAATACAAAGAGGCTTGGGAGCTTCGAGATTAGCAGTACCATCGGTAGGTGGAACAGTTTCAATCTTTACAAAAGCTGCTGAAGCTAGAAAAGGTGCGGCAGTAAAACAATCTTTTGGTAACGATGGGTATAGTAAAACTACTGCATCTGTATCAACTGGATTGAATGATAATGGATGGGCTACATCTGTATTACTTTCTAAGTGGTCAGGTGATGGGTATATTTATAATACTAAAGGAGAAGGTTACACTTACTTCTTTGCATTAGGATATGCACCAGAAGATTCAGACCATTCAGTTAACTTTTCTTTCTTAGGTGCAGGACAAATGCATCATCAAAGAGATGTATGGGTTTCTATTAGAGATTATCAAAACTTTGGTAAAGATGGAATCGATAGACGATGGAATTCAAATGGTGGTATCTTAAATGGACAAGAATTCTCAATGAGAAGAAACTTCTATAACAAACCATTAGCAACACTTAACTGGGATTGGGATATTAATTCTAAACTTAAATTAGCTACATCATTATATGGTTCGGCTGGTAGAGGTGGTGGAACAGGTCCACGTGGTAAAAGTTATTACAACGCGGCAACTGATATCTTACCTTTCAGAAAGGATTTAACAGAACACTACTTAGAAAACGGTAGAGGTTCAAGACTTCCTAATGGATTTATCGATTTCGATGCTGTTGTTGCTTACAATCAAGCAAACACAAGTCCGTATAGTGGTACTTTACCATACACAGGTCAGTTAATTGGTTCTAATGGATACCAAGATGATGGTGTTAATAGAACTGCACTTATCAGAAGAGCTTCTATGAACTCTCATGATTGGGTTGGAGGAATTTCTAACTTAGAATATGAGACTGGAAATTGGAAATACTCAGTTGGTGTAGATTTAAGAAACTATACAGGTTATCATTACAGAACTGTAAATAATCTAATGGGACTTGATGGATATTACTCAACAGGTAATAAGAATTCAGCAGGACAGATTATCAATACTTTGGTGGAAGCAAATCCATTTCAAAATACTGGTATCAAAGGTCCAAAGATTGATTATTACAATGTTGGTAAAGTTGGATGGCAAGGATTTAATGGTTTAGTTGAATATAACAACGAAACTATATCTGCTGTTATTCAAGCTGGTTCATCTAATCAATCTTTCCAAAGAATTGATTACTTCGACCAACCAGATAATCCAAAATCAGATATTAAGAATGTAGGTGGTGGATATGTCAAAGGTGGTGCAAACTGGAACTTAGATGAGAAACAAAATGTATTCTTTAATGCTGGTGTGATTTCAAGACAACCACAATTCGGAGCAGTATTTCCTAACTATGGAAATGATGTAAACTCTGATTTACAAAACGAAGAAATTAAATCATTTGAATTAGGATATGGTTTCATTAGCAATAAATTTAAAGTTAATGTTAATGCATATTCTACGGTATGGGGTAATAGATTCGTTCAAAGAAGTTTATCTAACCAACAAGGTGTAGATGGTTCGGCTCAATTTAGAAATATCGATGTATCACATAAAGGTATTGAACTTGAATCTTCATATAACCCAACAGATAGGTTGAGAATAAAAGGTATGTTATCAATCGGTGATTGGAGATATACAAAAGATTTCTCAGCAGAATTATTTGATGACCAACAACAATCAATCGGTACAGGTACACTTTATCTAAAAGATGCTAAAGTAGGTGATGCGGCTCAGTTCACATCTAATATTGAAGCTGATTATAGAATTGGTGATAAATTATCAATTGATATGGGTTATAGGTTTGTAGATGGTTTGTATGCTGATTATTCTATTACAGATTCAGAATTTACATCACCTGACAATCAAGGAGCACTTAAATTACCATCTTATGGATTGGCTGATATGGGAGCAACTTATAAATTCGATTTATTCGGAAATACAAGTACATTCAGAGTTAATGTAAATAATGTGTTTGATACATATTACATTGCAGAATCTAATACTAACATCCACGCGGATGCTAGTTCGGAAACTTGGAATGGTGTAGATACGAGAAACTCAGTATGGTTCGGATTCGGACGTACTTTCAATGCTTCTCTGAAAATACAGTTATAATCAAAATATTTAATATATTTAAACTAAAGGGGGTAGACATACTCCCTTTTTTTTATTTTAAAAATATCTTCAATAAAATTTGGTAAATCCAATTAAATTCCGTATCTTTACAGAGTAAACAATAAAATAGTTATAATATGGCAAGAGTAAGTTATTCACAGTATGGGATGTATAGTTCCTGTCAACAACAGTTTAAGTTAAAGTATATAGATAAATTGGGTATTAGTAATACTAACGTGCACCTTATTTTCGGTACGAGTATGCATGAAGTTATCCAACATTTTTTGGATGTAATGTATAACGTATCCAAAAAACAAGCACTTGAATTAGACCTCAACAAACTATTGTTTGATACACTTATAGTACAATTCAAAAAGGAGAAGGAAGGAAATGAGAATAAAGACCCATGTACTCAAGAAGAACTTGGTGAATTTTATGATGATGGTAAGAAGATACTAAAATACTTTACTTCTAAATTAGATAAACTTTACGCAAAAAGTGGATTTGAATTAGTAGCAATCG
>Ga0307995_1002471_pt1 | contig 10726 bp, 11 predicted proteins | sample EllFjometagen262_FD_203132 | JGI IMG/M metagenome (GOLD analysis project Ga0307995, IMG submission 203132) | Marine microbial communities from Ellis Fjord, Antarctic Ocean - #262 | ecosystem: Environmental > Aquatic > Marine > Unclassified | place: Southern Ocean | collected 2014-11-02
GCACAGGTTACATATAGTGGTGGTGATACATATAAACACACAGACCCTCGTAATGGTAAGCTACACTCTGCTAGATTTAATGTATTATTACAGGCAGCGGAAGAAGGTGGTGAGCTTTTTATAGAAGATGTTAATCGTAATGTAAAAGAAAGAGAGCTACACGCTTATCTGGCAACAAACCACGAGCATTGGGTAACTGAAGCTAAAGGAAATAAATCAAGGTACATTTGGATATTTGGTTTCTTTGTTCCTAAAGATGATTGGGAAAACTTTAAAATAAAGAGGAGATAAAGGTGGGAGAAGAAATAGTTTACTATGCTTACAGGAATACTGAAAAGCAGACGCACGGTCTGTTGCACGGTCAAGAACCAAGGGGCGCAAAACAAGAGTTTGTTCGAGGACTTGAAGCTCCTGACAGGATAGATTTATTAAAATGTCCTGCCTTTATGGACTCACTAGCAAACGTATTTAGTGTGCCATCTTTATTTGATTTTAATATAACAGTAAACGACTCGGGAATAATGTCAACAGGAGCAAATCCACTACAACAAGACTTCTTTGATGACTATGTAACAAGTCACTCTCCTGAAGATAAGTTATATGGACTGAAGCAGAACATTATGTTTGTTGCAGAAAGTGATAGTTTAGAAATGACACAAGAACATCCTTCTATGGTAGATACAGATTGGACAAGAGATGTTTATACAGTGCCTGGTAAATTAGATATAGGAAAGTATTTTAGGATGTTGGAGTGTGGGTGGTTTATTAAGAAAGGCGTTAAAGAATTAAATCTAAATGAAGGTGACACTTTGTATTACGCAAGGTTTCACACAACAAAGAAGATTAAGCTTGTGCCTTTTTATTGGTCTCCTACTTTTGAGGCATTAGTTTTAAATATGAAAGTGTTAGGACGAGGTACTCACAAGTGGAAACCACTACAGTTTTATTATGATGCTGTTAAAAAGAGAAACATAAAAAAGCTAGTAATGAAAGAAATTAAAAACAACTTAATGAATTAAGGATTAACATATGGAAATGACAGACATATTTCTAGGGCTAGTAACCCTAGTAGTAGTAATGCTAGGCTGGTTCTTGAACCGCTTGGCAGATACAGTTGATAAATTAGAGCAGAATATGAGTAACTGTCAGAATAATATGCCACTTAATTACGTCTTAAAGGAAGATTATAAAGCTGATATGGCTGAGATTAAGCAGATGTTAAGTGATATATATGGCATCATTAGAAAGGAAAGGAAGTAGTGATATGGGTAGAGCTTGCTGATAACACTGCACGGTTCTTCCTCTTCGACCCTTGGACAATACCAACTAACTGGATAATAATATGAAACGATTAGTAATACTATTCATAGCACTATCACTTAGTAGCTGTAGTTCATTAGAGTTAAGAAACCTAGGTAAGTCTGGGGCTTCTGCTGGTATTGCTTATATGATTAATCCTATTGCAGGTGTTGCTAGTTTAGCTACATCTATGGCATATGACGAGATAGTACCTGACAGCCCTGAGGTTGCCGATATAGAGACGAAAGAACAAGCAGTGGCATACGTTGCTGACTCTTTGTTTATGAACTCTCTCTATGCCTTTATAGCGTTCCTATTGGTTACTAATGTAGTTGTACCTTGGATGACTAAAAGACGTGGATACAATCAAGCTAAAGGTAAGTATAAAGAACAATAACCGTTAAGTCATTTGGATTTTATGGTATAATATAACACAACACATATAGGTAAAACGTATGGCATTAGAAAGCACAACATATATTGACGGTCTAGTCAGTACAAATCCAACAGGTACAGATGCAAGGTCTCAAGGTGATGACCATATTAGACTAGTTAAGTCTTCAGTTAAAGCAACCTTCCCTTCACTAACAGGTGCTGTTACCTCAACACAAGTAGAGTTAAATCTACTAGATGGTGTTACAGCTACTACTGCTGAGATTAACTACCTTGATATACCTACACTGGGAACTGCTGAAGCTTCAAAGGCTGTCACTTCTGATGCTGTAGGAACAACAAAGAATTTAAAGACACAGAAACAAACTGAGATTGTTAATGCTATTGGTACGGTAAGTACAGCAACAGCTATTAACTTCACACTAGGTAACGTAGTCACAGCAGTAATTGCTAGTGGTGGTTCATTCACTATTACTAATGCACCTACTTCAGGTGTGTATGGTAAGTTTAAACTTATCCTTACTAATGGTGGTGCTGCTTCTTCTATCTTCCCAGCTACAGTTAAGTGGGCTGGTGGTACAACACCTACATTCACTACCAGTGGTATTGATATTATTACTCTTGAAACTATTGATGCTGGTTCTAATTGGTACGCAGCTTCAAACGGTTTAAACTTCAGCTAATATGCCTGACCAAATAACAATACTTAACCCTCACGGTATTAACAAAGATATCAGTGCTTATGAATTACCAGATGACAAATGGTCAGATGGTAATAACATACACTTTGATAACGACAGAACATCTAAAGTAAGAGGACATCAACAGGTTTTTGGTACACCATCTGTCACACCTTACTGGTTACTGCCATACAATACTATTACAGCAGACTACTGGATTTATCCTAGTCTTACTAAGATTTACAGAGTATCTACATCAGGCACTACCACTACACACGAAGACATTACACGTACATCTGGTGGAGATTACTCTGCTACTGCTGACGGTGGTTGGAATGGTGGTGTACTAGGTGGTGTAGCTATTGTTAACAACGGAGTAGATGTACCACAAATGATGGGTACTTCTGCTACAGACTTTGCCGCATTAAGTAATTGGTTAGCTTCTACTACTTGTAAAGTAATTAGACCGTTCAAGAGATTCCTTGTTGCGTTAGATACAACAGAGTCTTCTACTAGATATCCATTCAGGGTACGTTGGTCTCATCCTGCAGAGGGTGGTACTGTACCTACAACTTGGGATGCTGCTGACGCTACTAAAGACGCTGGCTATGTGGACTTGTCACAGACTAACGGTTTTGTTATTGATGCATTACCATTAGGTGACTCTAATATTGTATATAAAGAAGATTCAGTTTGGTCTATGACATATGAAGGTGGTCAAAGCATCTTCGGTTTTAGGCAGGTATTTAGTGATGCTGGTATCCTAGGCAGGGACTGTGTACAATCGTTTGATTCTCAGCACTTCGTGGTCTCTGAGGATGATGTATATACACACAATGGTCAACAGAAACAATCAGTTGTTGACACAGTAATCAGAGATGAGTTGTTTAACTCGATGCATCCTGAATACAAAACAAGAACATTTGTAGCTGCAGACAGAGAGAAGAATGAGATGTGGATTTGTTTTCCTTCTACTTCTTCAACTGGTGCAGCTGACAAAGCATTCGTATGGAACTGGAGAAACAACTCGTGGGCTATTAGAGATTTACCACAAGCTAACTTTATTTCTTGGGGTGTTGTAGATACAGTATCAACTACTGACTGGTCAGAGACTGGTGAGTGGAATACTGATACTGACTCTTGGGACTCACCTCTCAAACCTTCTTTACTAATTGCTTCAGCAGCAAACACTAAGTTATATACCTTAGGTGGTAGTGATACATTCAGAGCTTGGGTACAGAAAGCTGATATGACGTTAGGTTATGGCGGTGTTAAGTCAGTCAGTAAGATTAAACCTATAATTACTGGCACTGGTGCTGTTGACTTTTATATAGGTCACGAGATGTTACCACATCAAGGTATGATTTGGAAAGGTCCTTATTCATTTACCTCTGGTGTACATTCTGAGATAGCTGTAAGAGGTACTGGTGCTTACATTGGTGTACGTATTGAGACTACTGACGATAAGGAATGGTCACTTGATAACCTTGAGATTCATTGGAAGCCACAAGGTACTAGAGGTAATGGTGTATGAGTACACGTTATGTTCCCTCTGCTGTTCCATCTAATCCTGAGGACATCCCTGCATTCTTACAAGAAGAACTTAAACGTATGTCAATTGCTATCAACAACTTAGCTGATGGACATTTAGATAGATTACACGTAGCCCCTGATAAACCTAGAGATGGTGACTTCAGATTTGCAGATGGTACTAATTGGAATCCTGGTCACGGCAGAGGTCTTTACTATTATGATGGTGTTGATGGTCACTGGCACAGACTTAACTTCACACACTAATGATACACGGCATACAATCTAAAGATGTTAATGATGCTTGGCAGTATGCTGAAGAGTTTATTGTAGATGCACTTAAGCACGGGATAGGTGAGTACCTACCAGAAGATATTAAACTGATGTGTCAACACCAACGTATGCAGTTATGGATTAAATGGAGTGACAAAGGACCAATAGGTGCATTTGTTACACAGATATTAAACTACCCACAGCTAAACGTACTACTTGTACTACTACTGGGTGGTAAAACATTCTTAGAATGGAAGACGGAGATAGACGAGATACTTGTTGGTTATGGTAAGGAACACAACTGTAAGTACGTGGAGTTCTTTGGTCGTAAAGGCTGGAAGAATTACCTCAAAGATATTAATTATAATGAACAGGTAAGAATGTTCGCAAAGGAGATAGTATGAGTAAAGGTGGCGGTGGTTCAGAAACTACAACAGCAGAACCGTGGGCTGGTGCACAGCCTTACATAACAAAAGGCTTTCAGGAAGCATCTGGTATATATGACCAGTTCAGTCCTAAATTTTATAGTGGTCAAACACAATCAGGATTTAGTCCTGACCAGCTAACTGCACAAGCAGGTGTCAGGGACTTTGCTACAAAGGGTGCAGCTAGTATTATGAATCCTGCATTGTCAGCATATCAGTATGGCACAAGCAATCAAGCTATTGATGTTGCTAACAATCCTTATGTTCAGGGTATGGCACAACAAGCGGCTAAGGATGCCTATGGTCAACTTAATCCTGCACTAGCTGGTATCCGTCAAGGTGCTATTCAGTCAGGTGGTTTTGGTGGTGGTAGACAAGGTATCGCAGAAGGTAATGCACTTAGTGGTGCAGCTGATGCAGCTAACAGTGCTGCTGCTAACATCTACGGTCAGGCTTATGGTCAAGGACTACAGCATCAACAGTCTACATTAGGTCAGACGGGTTCTATTATGGATGCAGGCTTCCAGCCTTACACTCAGTTAGGACAAGCAGGTCAAGACCAGCAAGCCAGAGAACAAAGACTTATTGAAGATGCTAAAGCTAAACACGAGTTTGAACAGAACTTACCGTACAACAGACTTAACCAATATACTAGTGCACTCAGTGGTGCTGGTGGTTTGATGGGTAATGCAGGTACTTCAACTGCACCAGGAACTAGTAGACTAGGTCAGATGGGACAGATTGCTCAGATGGCAGCACTCTTTAAATAAGATGGCTTATACTCCCCCTACGTACACACCATCAGGAAGTCTGTTTGGTAACGCAACACCTAGCACACCCTATACTTATGGTAAATTAGGTAACACTACTAGTGCCTATAACTTATGGGGCAGTAAAGGTAATCCTTACATAGTTAATGGTCCTTCATATACACCAGGTGCTGGTGCTCCTATCACCCCACAGCCAGTTGCTCCTCTAACTCCTATTAATAATAATAGTGGTGGTGATGATAGTCCTATTCCTGATTGGGTTGACCCTTCTACTTTGTCTTCTTCCTCAACAGGAACTGGTTTTAATGATTGGGGTTTACAGAATTGGCTAGGGAGAAATCAGACAGCAACTAGAGTTGGTGCGTCACTGATAGGTGCACCACTGCTAGAGCCAGCAATAAATCTAGCATATGGTATTAACCCTATTAACAATAAAAGCCTTAACTGGTATAGTGGTTCTACTGACTTTGATAACAATGTACAGACAGACCAGAATCTAGCTAGGGACAACTACTCAGGAAGTTTGACTGCATACCAAGCTGACAAAGCTGCAGGTATGACTGACGAGACCTGGGCTGAGCGATGGGAAGCAGACAAGGCTGCAGTAGTAACACAAGATGTTATGAATTGGCAAGATGCAAACGTTGACTCTTATGACAGTGGTATGGGAGATGGTTCTTTTGATTCATCTGGACCACAGGCACAGGAGATGATGGCTGAGAATGCTGAGATGTTTGACTCCGTTGAAGAGGCACAGGAGTTTTACTCAGATGATGGTGGCTCTGATGATTCAGGTGGTGGTTCTTATATTGCTACTGCAGCTACACAAGCATTAGGTAAAGAAGGTCTTGATATGTTTGAAGGTTGGAGAGATTATATGCATACAGCACACCCTACTTTCACTACTTCATATGGACGTTACAGAGTCACAGCACCTAAGATTGTAGAAGCTATTGACAAGAAAACAAACTCAACAGAATTATACCAGGATATCTGGAATGAATACCTCAAACCTATATTCAATCTAATTAAAGTAGATATGAATAATCCTAAAGCACTCAGTGATTATAAGGTAATGGTAAGAGAACTAACAAACAAACACCTCAAAGGAGATAAGTAATGAACCCAGAACTAATTAAGATTGCACAGCAATTGATGCAACAGAACCCTGGTATGACACCAGAACAAGCACTACAAGCAGCACAACAAATGTCTCAAGGCGAACAGTCTGAAGGCTTTGTAGGTGGACAGGCTAGAGAAGCAGGAAGAATGGGTCAGATGGCTCAACAACAGTATGCCGCTACACAAGGTGGACCTGCAATGGGTCAAGTACCTGGTGACAGACCACAAGTAATGCCTGGTTTACTAGGTGGTAACCAGCCTACACCACAAGGACAAGCACCTCATCCTGGTATCCAACCACAGCAACAAGGTGGTATGTCAGCACAGGATTGTGCAGCTATGGGTGGCACAGTACAAGGTCAATCTTGTGTAATTAGTATAACGTTTTAGGAGTTAGATATGGGTTACTGTACATATGGTGGTAAGGTAGTACCAGGAAATAACCAAGCAGGTTGTGTTGGTGGTGGTGGTAATTGGGTAGAAGACCAGCCAGCTATGAACATCAATCCTAATGAGCAAGCACGTTTAGTTGCAGAAAGACAAATGCAGGAGTGGGAAGGTGGTGGTCTTACATCTGAACTTATTCCAGGTGAGTCACTTATTAGTGATGGTCTCATTGCAGGCTCTAATGCTATTGGCTTACCTCCAGAGGCTGGTTTAATTGCTGGTGGTTTATTTACTAAGAACCCTAAGCAGATTGTAAAGGGATTTACTGGTACGCCTAACACAATCAAGCAAGTAAAGAAGCCTTTCCAAGGACCGATGCAACCAAAGCCTTTCCAAGGACCTGTGAAGCCACAACCTTTCCAAGGACCACCACAGCAGAAGCTAACAGACATTGGCAGGATTGGTGATGTCACCCCTACTAAACTACAGAGCTTAGATAATGCTGTTTACAGAGCTGGTCAGTATGTTGGACAGAATCCTATTAAAGCCACAGCCACGGCTGCTGGTGTTGGAGTGCCTGCTTACAATATGTTTAATTCTGGTGAGCCTGTTACTGATAAGAAGGTAGTACAAAATACCATAGCTAATCAAGCATCCCCTATGGTTAATGTAGAACAACGTAACGCAAGAGACAAAGCTATTATGCAGGCTCAGAATGCTGGTAACACTGAAGGTGTGAATGCCCTGCTTGCTGGTGGTAACCCTACAGGAACAGATACTCAACTGTTTGGTGGTGGTCAAAAGAATAGTATGGGTCAGATGGGTGGTGCTTCTTCTGTATCATTCACTGAAGGGCTATTTAATACTGGTAACACTCTAAAGAAAGATGCACAAACAGGTACACCTTCTAAGTCACTGATGGATAACATTCAATCTAAAGACTGGTGGATGACACCTACTGAAGGTGGTTCTGGTAAGTGGGACAACCGTCTATTCCGTCTAGGTGAGATGATGACACATATGGGTACACCATTATCTAAGCAAGGTAAGAACCCTGCTGAGAGATGGACTACTGCTTCTGCTACATCTAATAAGGCTGCTACTGCTGCCGCTGCTGCAAAAGCTAAGCTAGATAAGGAAAACAAGCCTGCTGATATCTTCTCTAAGATTGGTAACAAGACAGAAGTAAATGCTCTAACAGAGAAAGTTGCTGGTGCGATGGGTAAGGACAAGTGGTTTGCCTTTGACCCTGAAGAAGCAGACGTAACAGCTACAGCAAATGAGGCTGTTATTGCCATACGTGGTATGTTATCTAAAGTTAATCCAATGACTGGAAAGACTTATACATATAGAGAAGCGGAAGCCACTGTACTAAGCAGTATTAAATAATGATTAATTGGGATGAGTTAGAGAAGAATGCAGCTATAGGTGTAAACCTGTCTGCAGAAGAGGCGGCAGTTCCTGCATACCTAAGCTCACAGGCTGAGGGTGTTGAGGCTGCTGGTGATATATTTGGTGTGTCTACTCCTGGTGTCACTGCATTCAAAGAGGGGCAGGAAGAGGCACTGAGTGGCTTTGAGACACAGTATCCTGGTGGTTTATTTGAGTCAGGTGACCCTGTTGGTTGGTGGAAAGAGACGGCAACACTCAACTCACTTAATCAGATTGTTCCTTATTTAGGGTACACAGCAGGTGCAATCCTACAGGCTGTTCCAAATCCTGTGGCTAAATTATTGGGCAAGGCAATAAACACAGGTACTTTTGCATCACAGTACAACGCTAACTTTTCTGACACACTACAAGAGCACGAAGAAAGAGCAGGCAGACCATTAACAGATGGTGAGAAAGCCTGGGCTGGAGTTGTAGCTGGTGGTGTTGCTGCTTTGGATAGGCTTGTTCCTAGTAAGATGTCTAAAGATGTTGTTAATAAAATGGGCGGTGTTAAAGGTGTACAACGTGCACGTGAGAGTCTGATAAAAGAAATGAGTGCTGCACGCGACAACCTAGGTGCTTCACTTAGGAAGGGTGGTGGTTATGCTGGGCGTAAGATATCACAAGAAGCATTAACTGAAGCTGGTCAAAAATCATTACAGATTGGTACGTCACAAGACCCTGGTTACTTAGCCACAACCAAAGGTTTACAATCAGTAGCTGAAGAAGCTGCTGTTGCTGGTCCTACTGCTGGTATATTGTCTACACCTGGTGCTGTATTAGAGGGTGGTGCAAATAATAGGTCAATCAACAGAGCAAGGTCAGACGCTAAAGCATTCAACGAAGAACTAATAAGGTCAGACGCTGACATCTTTGAGAAGACAGGCGTTGACCCTAATAACTTTAACAAACAACAAATTGAAACAATACCTGAAAGAGGTGGCATCACTGGTGCTATCTCTAAGAAGGCTAAAGAATTAGACCTACCAAATATTGGTGAGGCATTGGGTGATGTAGGTGTATTCAAAGCACCTATGGAAATCAAGAGGTTAAGAGACAGAGCTAAGACTGGTGAGGATTACTCACGTCTTAATAACGTACTTCAAAGCTTCTTACCAACAGGTTCTTCTTCAGGTGAAACACAGAAGACATTAAACTTTGACGCACTTAAGTCAACACTTCACGGTGAGCTACTTAAAGATGTGACAATGGTACTAAACAAATATTCAGATAAGAAGTTTGCTGGTCTAGGTGCACCTGTCTTATCCCCTGACGTTAACAAATATATTACAGATTCACTGGCTAACAGAAAACTAATTGGTTCTCGACCTGACCTTATGGATACTGCTGACTTGCGGGTTATTGCCGCTAAGATGAACAGGGCTGGTGAGTTATTAGAGGAGACTACTAAGTCAGGGTTCGTAGAAAACTACATCAACAAGCCTGTAAGTGTAGAAAGTATTACAGCAAACAGACAAGGCTTTGTTGCCAGCTTACTAGCGTCATCCAAGAAAGCGTACTATGAAGCTAAGCAAGAAAACAAATCAACAGAGAACTTCATCTATCAAGAAGACCCAGTAAAAGCACAGGAAAATGCTGAGCGTATTGCTGAGGACATCATCAATGGCAGAGACCCTAATGTTGTGTCATCTAAATTCATCCGTGACCAGAAGGCTAAGCAAAAGGAAGGCACTGGTAAAGGAAAGGAATCATTTGAGAAGTCACGTAGCAGAGAATGGGAAAACCTAGACGCTTCATTCAGAGAGACGGATGTTGGTAGAGTTATTGAAGGTTACCTATCAAAGGCTGCTACTCGTATAGCTAGTGCTGAAACATTTGGTGCTAAGAATGCTGACAAACTACAGTCTAACCTAGACGCACTAACTAAGAGTGGTGCTATTGACCAAGATGGTATCAATAGAGTGTGGGATATGTATGATGCATCACATAACATCTACAGAAGAGACGTTGGTAAGGGTGAGCAGACACTACGTAAGGCATCTAAGGTAGCGACACAGGTTGCTGCTGTTACACACCTAGGTCTAGCCACACTATCATCACTATCTGAGTTAGCTTGGGTAGGTGAGAGGTCAGGGTTTGGTAATATGTTAATGACACTACCAGCTGCAATCAACTACGCACGTAAAGGTGTTAAGAAAGGATTGGACGGTAAGCCTATGTCTGAAAGTGAAGGCTGGCAGACACTGGCTAACCTAGGTCTTAACCTTAACCCACACGTTAACGACAGACTAGACCAGATGTTCTCGACAGATAAAAGCTCATTGCTTAACGCTTACTTCCGTTCACCCTTTGGTGGATTCCTAACACAGTGGACAAACTTCAATAGAAACTGGGCAGCTCAAGCAGGTATGATGTCAATGAACCGTAGAGCTAAGGGATTAGTCAACGGTACTAT
>Ga0307995_1002472_pt1 | contig 10722 bp, 10 predicted proteins | sample EllFjometagen262_FD_203132 | JGI IMG/M metagenome (GOLD analysis project Ga0307995, IMG submission 203132) | Marine microbial communities from Ellis Fjord, Antarctic Ocean - #262 | ecosystem: Environmental > Aquatic > Marine > Unclassified | place: Southern Ocean | collected 2014-11-02
ACATTAAAAAAAGAAAAGTTAACGACTAGAGATTCAAGAGTTGTTGAGAGAAAAAAATACGGCCGTGCAAAAGCAAGAAGAAGCTTTCAATTTTCTAAAAGATAAATCATTTAAATTTATTATTACACCTATCGGTGATATAAATATTTTATGTCACAGAGCAAACTTAATATCGCTGTAGCCGGTGCCACTGGTTTTGTTGGATTGGATTTAGTTTACTACTTATCTAGACACCCAAAAGTAAAAATTTGTTATTTGTGTGCTCAGAAAAACATAGGAAACAGTATTAAAAAATTTGATCCAAGAATTACGAAAAAACTTCCCAAAATATCTAATTTAAAAAATGTAAACTGGAATAAAGTGGATCTACTTTACTTATCCCTCCCAAATGGTGGAGCACAAAAAATAATAAAAAAACTTTTTAAATATGCACACTTAAAGTTTATCGATTTGTCAGCTGATTTCAGAATAGAGAGTGCTAAAGAATACACAAAATGGTATTTTTTAAAACATAATTCAAAAAATTTAATTAAAAAATCTATTTATTCAATTCCAGAATTTACTAAAGATAAAATTAAAAACTATAGAATAATAGCTAATCCTGGATGCTATCCAACATCGATACAACTACCGATTATTCCGCTTCTAAAAAAATCTTTAATTGAGCCTCAAGAAATAACAATAGATTCGAAATCAGGTTATTCTGGTGCAGGCAAAAATTACAAATCGAAGTTTGATCACAAGAATATTGAAAAATCAATTTTTGCTTATGGAATTGAAAAACACAGACACATGTCAGAACTTGATCAACAATTAAAAAAAATCGTAAAAAATAAACTGGAATATTTTTTTAACCCCCACTTATTGCCAATATTTAGAGGCATACTAACAACCATGTACGTTAAAACAAAAAAAAATGTCACTATAACAAAAATACACAATGAACTTACAAAGTTTCACTCTAAAAATAAGTTTATTAAAATATTAAAAATTAACACACCGATAGGTAGTGGCAATGTTTTGAATACAAATAATTGTGAAATCTCAATCTGTAAAACAAGATATAAAAATAAGATTGTGATTTTTTCTGCTATTGATAACTTAGTAAAAGGTGCTTCTGGCCAAGCTATACAAAACATGAATCTAGCTTATGGTTACAAAGAAAGTTTAGGCCTCATATGAGATATTTATATTTATTTTTTATTTTGATTTCTTGCACTGTTACAAACAAAACATACATGTGTGGTGATAAAGCATGTTTAGACAAAAAACAATTTGAAGAATACTTTTCTAAAAACCTAACTGTAGAAATACAAACAAAAGAATTTAAAGAAAATTCTTCTGTTGACCTAGTCAAATTAAACACAAACAAGTCAAATAACACTAAGAAAAATCTATTAGAAGACTCTAGTTCCGAGCAAAATAACCAGAAAGAGGAAAAAATTCGATTAAAAGCCGAAAGAAAAAAACTAAAAGAAGAAAGAAAAATTAAAAAAAAATATGAAAGAGATATTATTCAGACTAAAAAAGAAATAGCTAAGTTAAATAAGAAATTTAGCAAGAAAACTGAAAAAAAAATAAAAAATAATATAAATAAAACAAAACAATCAAAAAAAATTATTGATGTAAAAAAAAGTCAAATAAATCGGAACAATCTTAACAATAAAGATGTATACAAAAGTATTAAATCACAAAAAAACGAAAGTATATGCTCTCAAATAAAAGATTGTGATATTGATAAAATTGCAGATTTATTAATTAAGAAAGGTGAGAAAAAAAGTTTTCCTAACATTACATCAAAATAAATTATTTTATGATCAAAAAAATGAATATTGTAATCGTCGGATTAGGGACTATTGGTTCCTATTTCTATAATTACTTAAATAAAAATAAAAATAATATATTTGATAAGACAAATACCATGCCAAATATTATGTATGTTTCGGCTAGATCATTTAATAAAAAAAGAGATTTTTCAATACCTAGAAAGATCTGGCTTAAAAATTATTTGTCTGCAACTAAAATTAAAGATGTTGATATTATAGTTGAATTAATTGGTGGTGCTGAAGGTCCTGCAAAAAAATTAGTTTTTGAAGCTTTGAAAAACAAAAAACATGTTGTCACAGCTAATAAAGCTTTAGTTGCTAAATACGGAAACCAACTATCAAAAATAGCTGAAATAAATAAAGTAAATTTTGAATTTGAAGCAGCTGTATGTGGTGGTATTCCAATTATACGTTCAATTAAAGAAGGGCTTATTGCAAATAATATTAATAAAATTTACGGTATATTAAACGGAACTTCAAATTATATTTTATCTAGCATGGATAAAGAAAAGATCGAATATAAAGATTCTTTACTAAAAGCACAAAAGTTAGGATACGCCGAATCCAATCCAGCCTCAGATATCAATGGTGATGATGTAGCCTCAAAATTAAAAATTCTAGCTGCCCTAGCTTTTAATTCTTATATTAATAATAATTCTATCTTAATCGAAGGAATAGCAAATATAGATCAAATAGATATCAATAATGCTAATTATCTTGGATATAAAATTAAACTTATTGGAGTGGCAGAAACTGTGCAAAATAAAATTATTCAAAGAGTTCATCCTGCACTTATTAAAAAAAATTCATATATTGCCAAAATAGATGGTGTTTTAAATGCTGTTATAGTTGAATCTAATCCTGTTGGAAAAACGGTGCTACAGGGAGAGGGCGCGGGCCCCGGACCCACTACCTCATCTTTGATATCCGATTTATGCTCAATACTTAGAGGTAATGTCAAATTTCCATTTGTATTGCCCGAAAAAAAAAGGAAATATGTAGCTTTTGAAAATGTAAATAACAGAAAATTCTCCGTTTATTTAAGATTAGATGTTAAGGATAAGCATGGAATTTTGTCAGATGTAACAAAAGTTATGGCAAAAAATAAAGTTTCTGTAAAAAGACTTATTCAAAACCCAACTGCAAATAAAAAAAATGCTTCTATTGTAATAATTACACACGAGGCAAAGAGTTCTTCTTTTGCTAATGTATTGACTGAGCTAAAGAAGAAAAACTATACAATAAATAATCCTAAAATTATTAGAATAGAAAATATTTAATGTCTATTGAGAAAAGTTATTTAGAAAAATTTATAAGAGCTACAGAATTTGCAGCTTTTGGCGCCTCTCCTTTTATTGGTAAAGGAGATAAAATCGCAGCAGATCAAGGAGCAGTTGATATGATGAGAAGAGAATTGAACAAAATAAATATGAAATCAACAATAGTTATTGGCGAAGGTGAAATGGATGAGGCACCCATGCTTCACATCGGGGAGAAAGTTGGTACTAATATTGGCCCCGAATTTGATATTGCAGTCGATCCATTGGAAGGTACAAAATTCACAGCTAAAGGACTGCCAAATGCCTTTTCGGTATTAGCTGTTGCAGAAAAAGGAAATCTTTTATCAGCACCTGATTCTTACATGGAAAAAATTATAATTGGATCTAATTTACCAAAAAATTTATTAGATTTAGACAATAGTGTTGAAAAAAATATTAAATTACTTTCAGAGGCAAAAAATAAAAAACCATCGGAATTAAGTGCTTGCGTAATGAAAAGAGCAAGGCACGATCTTATTGTAAAATCTCTTTTAGAAATGAATGTTAAAATAAATTATATTACAGATGGTGATATTGCAGGTGGATTAACGGTAATAGGTGACGATCCTAAGAATGACATTTATTTAGGAATAGGTGGTGGCCCCGAAGGTGTTATTGTAGCTGCTGCTTTATTATGTTTTGGTGGTCAAATGCAAGCTCGATTAATTTTAGATGAAGATGAAATTATTAGAGCCAAAAAATTAGGTATCACTGATTTTAAAAAAAAATATAATATTGATGAGATAATTAAAGGTGATGTAATATTTTGTGCTAGTGGGGTAACTTCTGGTGACCTAGCTAAGGGCATTAAGAACTTTGACAATAAATTTGAAGTTACCACTCTAGCTTTACACAGAAGTCAAAAAATAAACAAAACTATTACTAACACATATAATAAATGAATTCATTATCAGTAAGTGGTAAAAATTGGATTCCTAAAGTATTCAATTCTGAAGATGTTAATTATCTTAAAACAAATTATTTTCTAGATGAAATTGTTGCTAAGTTATTATCAATAAAAAAAATTAAAAAAGAAGAAATTAAATTTTTTTTAGAACCTTCAATAAAAAATATTTTGCCAAATCCATATATTTTAAAAGATATGGATACTGCCATTGAAAGAACTGAAAAGGCTATCCAAAGTAAAGAAAAAATCGGCATATTTGGTGATTACGATGTAGATGGTGCAACATCAACTGCAATTTTAGGTAAATACTTAGAAAAATTAAACATACCATTTGAAATTTATATCCCTGATAGAAAGAATGAGGGATTTGGACCTAATGAAACAGGATTTTCAAAGTTAATAGACTTAGGTGTAAAACTCATTTTTACAGTTGATTGTGGTACTCTTTCATTTGGTCCAATAGAATTTGCTAAAAAAAAAAATATTGATGTTATAATTCTTGATCACCATCAATCTGAAATAAAATTACCTTCTGCACATTCTATTGTTAATCCTAATAGATTTGATGATAGATCGGAACTAAATTATTTATGTGCTGCTGGAGTTTGTTTTATGTTCTTGATAGCTTTGAATAAAAGATTACGTGATCAACGTTGGTTTTCGAATAATTCAATTATTGAACCAGATCTAATGAACACACTAGACTTAGTTTCTTTGGGAACTGTATGTGATGTTGTTCCACTAATAGGTTTAAATCGAGCAATAGTTCATCAAGGTCTTAGGGTTTTAAAAAGAAAAAAAAATCTTGGATTAAAAACATTGATCGAAGTCTGCAACATAGAGAAGAATATAACGGCCCAAGATTTGGGTTATGTCCTAGGCCCAAGGATTAATGCTGGTGGTAGAGTTGGTAAGGCTACAGATGGTGCCAATTTATTATTAAATGAAAGCCCAAAAAATGCTTTTAAATTAGCAGCAGACCTGAATATGTACAATAAAGAGAGACAAATTCTAGAAACTGAATTATTAAATAAAATTTTATATTCAGATTTTGAAAGCAGCTCAGATCCTGTAATTATTCTTTATGGAGATAACTGGCATGAAGGAATTATTGGCATTATTGCAGCTAGAGTAAAAGAAAAGTTTAACAAACCAACAATTATAATTTCCGTTAACAAAGGTATTGGAAAAGGTTCAGGCAGGTCTATTTATGGTTTTGATCTGGGGTCTACAATTATTGGAGCTGTACAAAACGAGTTGCTTACAAAAGGTGGTGGCCATAAAATGGCTGCTGGATTTACTATCAACATGAATAAAATTGAAGAGTTTAAAGAATTTGTATTCAGGAAATATAAATCAATTAATATTAGTATAGAAGAAAAGAAAAATTATTATTTTGATGCTGAAATTGCTCCTTCTGCAGTTAATATTGAGTTTTTTCATAAAATAAATGTGTTAGCACCATTTGGATCAGGTAATTCTGAGCCAAGGTTCCTAATTAAAGACGTAAAGCTAGTTAATTCAAAAATAGTTGGAAAAAAACATATAAAAACTGTCTTTGTCGGTTCAGACTCAACTACACTAAATGCTATTAGCTTTAATACAGTAGAGACCGAAATAGGGTCATACTTGCTCAAAAAAAATATCAAACCATTCGACATAGCTGGAAAACTAAGTCTAAATGAATATCGTGGTCAGAGAAATGTACAGTTTATTATTGATGATATTTCTGTTATTAAATAGCAAAATTAGGTCCCATCGTCTATCGGTTAGGACACGTGGTTTTCATCCTCGAAAGAGGGGTTCGATTCCCCTTGGGACCGCCAACCTAGTTTAATTAACGATGTATAAAAACGATGTATAGAATTGGAATATTACAAAAAATACACGAAGAAGGTATCAAAATTTTTGAAAATAATAAAAATTTTGAATTCGAGGTAATTGACGACTTAAGTAATTCTAATTTATTAGATAAAATAAATTCTTTTGACGGCATAACTTTACGTACAACTAAACTCACTAATGATATTTTATCAAAAGCTAGCAAACTAAAAGTTATATCAAGACACGGAGTAGGGTATGATAATGTTGATACAAATTTTTTAAAACAAAAAAATATTTCATTATTTATTACTGCCACAGCAAACGCTCAAGCTGTTTCAGAACATGTCTTTTATATGATGCTTGCTATTTCAAAAAATTTTTTAAACTTAGATAACGAAGTAAGAGCAGGTAACTTTAAAAATAATATAGATAAATTTGAAACATATGAATTAAACAATAAAGAAATTTTAATTGCTGGGTTTGGACGAATTGGAAAAAATCTTATTAAAAAATGTATTGGTTTTGATATGAAGGTAAAAGTTTACGATCCTTTTGTTGAAGCAAATTTAATTGAAAAAATGGGTGGCTTAAAAATAGAAAACTTTGATTTAGGGATAAAATCTGCAGATTTCTTATCAATCCATATGCCCTTAAACAAAGAAACAAAAAATCTGATAAATATGAGTAGAATTCAAACAATGAAAAAAACAGCTGTTATTATTAACACAGCTAGAGGTGGAATAATAAACGAACATGATCTTGACAAAGCTTTAAATGAAAAAATTATTTTAGCAGCAGGGTTGGACGTGTTTGAGAATGAGCCAATTAATTTAGATAACCCTCTTTTAAAAAATAAAAAAGTTCTTCTGTCTCCTCATACAGCTGCTCTTACCAACGAATGTAGAATAAGAATGGCTAAAGAAACAGCTCAAAATATTGTAGATTTTTTTGAAAAAAATATTAATAAAAATATGTTAGTGAATCTATGATTAACCTAAGAAAAAAATTTAAAAACTTTGGTCTATTAGAGATACTTGTTTTCACGTCAGTGTTCTATGTGGTAACAATGTTAATTTGGACGGCAACAACTAGAAACGCTGTTTTAGATAAAGCTAATAGTATTAAATCTAACCACAGGAATGTAGTAGAATTATTAAACAATGAAGTTAATAAATGCAGTCAAGATTTACAAAAGGATACAGCATGGGGAGAGAATTGCAATTCAACATGGACTTCACCAGCAATTGTTGATCATATTTTAAAAAATGTTAAGTTAGAAAATCCTTACTCAATAAGCAAACCACTAATTCAATCATCTGCTGATCCAAGAATTGACGCAGAGGGAAAAGCGGGCCAATCCACAAACAAAGGTGTTATTTTTGTTTCATTAAATGATTTTAATGCTGAAGCTGGATCTGAGTGGATTGTGGGCACATGTGTTAAGTCTCCTTGTGTTGCTGCAGGCAACAACGAACTAGTTTCTATTTATCGTTAATTCTCTGTTTAAAAAAGTAAGAATATCAATTAATATTGATTAATTATCTAGTAGGAGTTGAAATTAACTTTTTAATTTTTGAGTTTTTTATTTTTTATGTTTAAGTTCTATTTTTAAATATTAATAAAAGGAAACTAAAATGAAAAAAATATACTTAACTATAGTAGCTCTTTTAACTTGGGCTATGATGTCAGTATCTGTTTTTGCGGTTGACATTATTGTTGTTTCGCATGGACAGGCTAACGATCCATTCTGGTCTGTAGCAAAAAATGGAGTTGATAAAGCTTGTAAAGATATGAAAATATCTTGCAAATATACAGCTCCTGCAACTTTTGACATGGTTGAGATGTCAAAACTAATTGATAATGCAATTTCTCAAAAACCAAAAGGAATTATAATTACACTGCCAGATGCTGCTGCTTTAGGAAAATCAGTCCGTGCCGCAATATCTGCTGGTATACCAGTAATTTCTATGAATTCAGGATCTGATGATTACATGAAGCTTGGAATAAGTGCTCACGTTGGTCAAACAGAATTTGAAGCAGGAGTAGGCGGCGGACAAAAAATGAAAGCTGCTGGTGGAAAAAAAGCTCTTTGTGTTAACCATGAAGTTGGCAATGTTGCTCTAGACAGAAGATGTGCTGGTTTCAAAAAAGGTTTTGGTGGATCTGTAGATATACTTGGAACTTCAAATGACCCAACTGAGATACAAAAAGCTGTAGCTGCAAAATTAGGTGGTGGTTATGATACTATTCTTACTTTAGGTGCTGGTCTTTCAGGTGAAGCTGCTTTAAAAGCTTTAGAATCTGCTGGCAAAGTAGGTAGTGTTAAACTTGGAACATTTGATATGTCTCCAGATATGCTTAAAGCTGCTGCTGCTGGTAAGGTTGAATTCTTAATTGACCAACAACAATACCTTCAAGGTTATTTACCTGTAGCTATCTTCGCTCAATATATGAGATACGGAACTATGCCAGCTGGTGTTGTTATGACAGGTCCAGGATTTGTTACTCCAGAAAATGCTAGTAGCGTAATTAAATGGGCTGCTCAAGGTTATAGATAAAAATTTAAATTTAAAAGGCCTGGTAAATGTCTTACCAGGCCTTTTTTTTAATATTTGATAAAGAATTATGTCTACAAAAACAAAAAGCATTCATTCTAAAAATAATTTTAAGCAAGACGATAGATTAAAAAAAGTTTCAAGTTTAAGAGTACTCTTGAATAGACCTGAGTTAGGAGCTTTAGGTGGAGCTATATTAGTTTTTATTTTTTTTGGCATTGTCGCTGGTGACACCGGTATGTTCAGTGCTTTTGGCATGTTAAATTTTTTTGATGTGTCTGCTAATCTTGGTATAATTGCTATAGCAGCGGCTATGCTTATGATTGGTGGTGAATTTGATTTATCAATTGGGTCGATGATTGGATTTGCAGGAATTTGCATAGCTATTCCAGCAATTTACTGGGGATGGCCTTTATGGATGAGTATTATTTTTGCTTTCTCTATGGCCGTTATTGTTGGTTATTTCAATGGATTATTAGTTGTTAAAACAGGTTTACCATCTTTCATAGTAACTTTAGCAATGTTGTTTATTTTAAGAGGAGCTACTTTGGCTATAACAAGATTAATTACAGGTCGTACACAAGTGCCAGGCTTGAGAGTTTTAATTGAAAACGATCCAATAGCCTGGTTGTTTGCAACAGATACATTTAAATGGCTTTTTATTTGGTTGGGCTCAATGAACTTAATCGATTTGAGAACTGACGGAACTCCTTTAGCTACCGGTATCCCTCCTTCAGTAATCTGGTTTATTTTTTTAACAATTTTGACAACATGGATTCTAATGAAAACCAGATATGGTAACTGGATTTTTGCATCTGGTGGAGATAAAAATGGTGCTAGAAATGTTGGCGTTCCTGTTGGTAGAGTTAAAATTGGTCTATTTATAGGGACAGCAGTTGCTTCAACAATATTTGCAACTATACAAGTTTTAGACGCAGGATCAGCTGATACAATGAGAGGCTCACTAAAAGAATTAGAAGCTATTGCAGCAGCTGTCGTAGGCGGCTGTTTACTTACAGGTGGTTATGGCTCAGCAATAGGTGCCGCTTTTGGTGCAATTATTTTTGGCACAGTATCAATGGGGATATTTTATACAGATATTGACACCGATTGGTTTAAAGTTTTTTTAGGAGCAATGATGTTAATAGCTGTAATTTTTAACAATTATATTAGAAAAAAAGTAACTGAAAGTAAATAATGTCTGACTATCTAATTCAGTTTAACAATGTCAGTAAATTTTTTGGCAAAGTCATAGCTTTAAAAGATGTGACAATGAAATTAAAAAAAGGTGAAATAATGTGTTTGTTGGGAGATAATGGAGCAGGTAAATCAACTTTAATTAAAACATTAGCGGGTGTTCATAAGCCAGACGAAGGTGAAATAGTTATCGAAGGTGAAAAAATAATTTTCGATGGACCTAAAGATGCTCTAGACATGGGTATTGCTACTGTTTACCAAGATTTAGCTCTTGTTTCATTGATGAGTGTTACAAGAAATTTTTTTATGGGTAGAGAGCCTCTTAAAGGACTTCCTTTTTTTAAAACTTTTGACTTAGAAAAAGCTAATAAGATTGCAGCAGAAAGAATGGGACAGATTGGAATAGATGTTAGAGATCCGTCGCAAGCTGTGGGAACAATGTCTGGAGGTGAAAGACAATGTTTAGCTATTAGTAGAGCCATTTATTTTGGAGCAAAAGTTTTAGTTTTAGATGAGCCCACATCCGCGCTTGGTGTTCATCAAGCATCTGTAGTATTAAAATATATTGTAAAAGCTGCATCGCAAGGCTTAGCAGTTATTTTAATCACTCATAACGTGCACCACGCATATCCAGTAGGCAATAGTTTTACAGTTTTAAATAGAGGTAAGAGCTTAGGTACCTATAATAAGAAAGACATATCAAGAGAAAAATTATTAAGTATGATGGCTGGTGGTGAAGAGTTAGATAAATTAGAAGTTGAGCTTAAAGAAATTAATAGACTAGCAAACTAATGCTATCCTCAAAAAATATTGTTTTAGAAGCAAAAAATATAAGTAAATATTTTGGAACTATTACTGCACTTGAAAATGTGAACTTAACCGTTAGAGAAGGTGAGTGCTTAGGTGTTGTAGGTGATAATGGAGCAGGTAAATCTACTTTTATGAAAGTTTTGTCTGGCCTCTACAAGCCTAGCAGTGGTTCATTATTTTTTAATGGAAATCAAGAAATTCTTAGCAGTCCTAAAGATTCTCAAAACCTAGGCTTAGAAATGGTTTATCAAGATCTAGCCTTGGCAGGAAATCTCCCAATTGGT
>Ga0307995_1002478_pt1 | contig 10716 bp, 11 predicted proteins | sample EllFjometagen262_FD_203132 | JGI IMG/M metagenome (GOLD analysis project Ga0307995, IMG submission 203132) | Marine microbial communities from Ellis Fjord, Antarctic Ocean - #262 | ecosystem: Environmental > Aquatic > Marine > Unclassified | place: Southern Ocean | collected 2014-11-02
TTCAGAGACGCTACGAATTACAGCCATATACCCGGCGAGAACATGATTTGGGCAGACCGAGATGGAAATATTGGCTGGCAGGCGGTGGGAATAGCGCCGCTTAGAAGAAACTTCAGTGGCCTCGTGCCAGTACCAGGTGACGGTCGTTATGAATGGGATGGTTATCTCGAGATCAAACAGAAGCCCAACGCGTTTAATCCTGATGAGGGTTACATAGAAACATCGAATAGCAACTACACACCACCAGATTTTCCGCACCTCGATGCGATAGCACATACCTGGACCGACCCCTATCGCTGGGCGCGGGGCAGCGAGCTACTCAGTTCGGGGCGTAAGTTCAACATGACGGATATGATCGAGTTTCAGCACGACTATCTCTCGATTCCTGCGCGCTCTCTCGTTCCTTTCTTCAAGGATCTACCGGCTGATGATAGGCAGGTAGAAGCGGCGCGCCAGATGCTATTGGACTGGGACTTTAAGCTAGATAAGGACTCGGTGGAGGCCGGCATCTACGTAGCCTTCGAGCGACAACTGCTAGACAATATCGAAGCTTTGAAAGTGCCTGAGGAAGCGAGCAGCTTTCTCAATGTCGGCATGAAGACAACGATCGATATGCTGCTCGCGCCCGATGGTGACTTCGGTAGCGATCCAATCGCCGGAAGAGATGAACTCCTTCTCGACACGCTAGGACAAGCTGTCGCGACCCTAAGAGAGAAATTCGGCCGTAATATGGATGACTGGGTGTACGGCCAGGCAGAGTATAAACACGCGCTACTACGTCACCCACTAGGTGCTGCTGTAAGCGAAGAAATCAGAGAGCGTCTAGAAGTCGGCCCAGCTCCGCGAGGCGGGAATGGTTTTACCGTGGGCGCTACAGGCAGCGGCGACAATCAGACTGCGGGTGCCTCGTTTCGAATCTTCATCGATACTCGCGATTGGGACAACACGCTAGGCATGAACACGCCGGGGCAGGTAGGCGATCCGGATAGCCCGCTGTATGACAATCTGTTTGAGTTGTGGGCTAACGACAAGGTATTCCCTGCGTTCTACTCGCGTGAAAAAATAGAAACGGTGTTGTACGAGAAGCTCGATCTGATGCCAGCGAACTAGGAACGTTCGTTTATAGTGGTCTCAAGGCTTAGTTAGATTAGATAGGTAGCTATTATCAAGTCGCCTATCTGATTTATTTCACGTGTTAGAAGAACAATTAGCTAACAATCGTTTTTTTCTTCAGAAGAAGCCCCCTGTCTTCTGATCGTAAGCTCATTATCAAGCTGCATCTATTTCTGTCTTAAGGTTCTCTTAAGAATTTCTCTCTATCCTGCTGAAATGACAATTTCCCAAGCAAGAGACGCCGAATTGACTAGTTACTTAGTAGGAGGCAACTCGTCCTCAATAGTCACTCGACTAGCAGAGCAGAAACCCTCAACTACGCGCTTTAACTATGAAGAGAGATTGCACAGCGAGTTCTTAAGAAGTCGTGGATTCCTGGGCTTCGAAGACTTCTGGAATCTCCCGCATCAATTCGTGGATGATATCAATTACCGTAAAGGTGGTTGGAGTGGAGTATCGGTCTTGAGTCTGTGGGACAAAAAATCGCAAATAAAATACTATGTGAAGAGGCAGGTAAATCAGTTTCGATACTCACTAGGGAAACCATTCGGCGCGCTTACTTTTGAGCATGAAGCTGATGCAATTTCGCGTAATCGAAAACTCAACCTCCCTACCATCGACATCGCCTGCTGGGGGGTAAGAAGAGAGCCAGGTAGCACGAAGGGCTTGTTGGTTACGCCGGATATCGGTTACTGCTCTCTTGAAGATATTCTTGCTACCCAGAAATTTTCACCAACCTTAGGCATGTTGCTTTATCGATGTGGCGAACAGTTACTCGAAATGCATAACCATGCTATTCAACATGGCGCCCTCTATCCTAAGCACATATTTGTCGATCAACTCTCTGGCGCTATTAAGCTGATAGATTTCGAGCGTGCAAGGAAGAAGAGTTCTGCAGATAAGGCTATTCGTGCCGACCTCCGGCAATTACTCAAACACCTTAAGACTCTGCCTCTCGAGGTAACCGAAATGCTGCTCAGGCCCTACCAGTTAAAGCATTCAAGGCTTCTTTCTGATTTAAAAATCTAGTGCAGGAAAGTAACTCTGCTCAATAGGATATGAATAAGCATGCAAAACTATGAAAGGGTTAAATCTGACCCAGTAAGTGCCCAGCTCTATACTCAACGCAAGCCGCGTAAACACCAGTTCGAGATGGAGATGGTGAGCGAGGCATTTCAGATGTTGCCGGCCGCCGATGTGAAAACTGTGCTCGATGCGCCCTGTGGGGTTGGGCGGCTGAGCCTCTGGTTGGCTCAGAAGGGATTCAATGTTTCTGCCGTGGATCTTGGCGAGTCTGCTGTGCAACTAACCAATGAATTGCTGCGCGGGCAAAAATTCAAAGAAACGGCGGAGTCGCAGGATATCTTCAATATGCGATTTGAGGATGGCGAATTTGACGCTTCGGTCTGCTTTAGGCTCCTGCATCATTTTGAGGATAGTAATGATCAACAAGCCCTCATAGCCGAGCTCTGCCGAGTATCTTCTCAATATGTGGTTATTTCCTACTTCTCGTCTTATTCGGTGACGTCGTTACGTCGTAGGTTGCGTAAAATCCTCACCGGAAAGGCGGTTAAACAAAACCCGATTTCTATCTCGGCGCTTAAGAGCTTGTTCAGCGCGAACGAATTTCAGCTTTTCGGCACGGTTAAGCGATCAGGGTTCCTGCATTCGCTGCAACTGGCGGTTTTCGAGAGACGACCTAAGTAGCGGGCTCGCGCTTCCTTTAAGGGCTTCAATTCTTCTAAGAAATGAAGCTCAACCCTTAAGGTTTGCTTAAGATTCGATTGCTATCGTAGCTCCATACTAACCCAAGTTGGTGGAAGTGATGTCTTTAGCAGTAGCAGATAGCCTAGTTCAAGCGAGCGCCGTTCAATCTCCTGGAAATGCAGTACGTGAAGGAATTGGTATGTCGCAGTTTCTGAAACAATGGTTAACGCCGTCTCCTAAGTTTGACCTGATTACTGAGGAATCAGCGCTTAGGATGGATGTCGAGCAGTATGTAGGGCACAAGTTTGATTCTAGTTATGGTGCTAGCCTAGCCCAGTTCCTGCCTCTCTTTCTAACTCTGCGCTGTTCTGAGAAGCTGTCGGCTAGTGCCGGCGTTTCCCTTGGAGCCGCATCTGAGAAATTCTTCCTCGAACAGTACTTGGATGCCCCCGTCGAGAAGGAGCTTGAGAAGCTTTGCGGTGAAACCGTAAGAAGGGAATCTCTGGCAGAGATTGGCAATCTAGTAGCAACGACTCTAGGTGCGAGTCGATTGATGTTCATCATACTCGCTTCGATTTTGAATCAGGCCGGCTATGAATGGATGGTTTTCACAGCGACCAAGCCACTACTGCGTAGTTTGCAGAAAATGGGCTTCGAGACTCAAGTGATCGCCGAGGCAAAGCCCGCCCGTCTCGATACGAATCCTAACGCCGACTGGGGCAGCTACTACGACAATAAACCACAAGTAGTAGCTGGTCGCCTAAGTAATGCGCAAGAAGCTGTTGAAGCTCGAAACATCTTTAACTTGGTACAAAATTTCTATAAGAGCAAGATCGACTCTCTTGCCATAGAGGTTCGTCAACAAGGACTCTCGAATGCCTGATTCTGAGCATAATCTGAGATTCTCCATCAGTGATCTAGAGAGAAATTTTTCGGCTGAGACTATTCAGGCCGAGTTAGTTGCTCTCGTGAAATTGCTTCGTGAAAAGGGGCTTACTCGTGTAGCGCTGCTGGCCGGCAACAGTATTGAATGGGCCGTCGTGGATATCGCTTGTCGAGAGGCGCAGATATGCTTGCTGCCTTTGCCGGAATTCTTTTCTGAGTCCCAGCGTCGACATTCGATAAAAGCCTGTTCTGTAGAAGCAGTAATTACCGACAACCCTGAACTTTTCAGGGCAGATTACCAGGCTCACTGCGAAACCTTGTCATTGCTGGGAGAGAATCGATTGAGCCTCTGCCTGCTGCAGAATAGTACGCAGACCGCCATGATACCGGATGCAACTGGCAAGATTACATTCACGTCGGGTTCAACCGGCGAGCCTAAAGGAGTATGCCTAAGTCACGAGCAGCTACTGAGGCAGGCAGATATCCTCTCATCGGCTATTGCAATAGATGCGCCGCGTCATCTCTGTTTGCTGCCATTAAGTACATTGTTAGAAAATGTAGCTGGACTCTATGCGCCGATCCTCGCGCAGGGTGAGGTCATCATTCCTAGGCAGGAGGAGATGGGATTCAAAGGAAGCGTCTTAGTGGACCCGCAGAAATTATTGGGCACTATTGGTTCGACACAGCCGCATTCGATGATTCTAATTCCTCAGCTACTTTTGTTGTTGGTTAATGCGATCAAACAAGGGTGGCAATGCCCCTCTTCACTAAAGTTTGTTGCCGTCGGCGGCAGCAAAGTATCAGTCGATCTCTTAACTGAGGCGAGAGAGCTTGGAATCCCTGTCTTCGAGGGCTATGGGCTCTCTGAGTGTGCTTCAGTAGTAAGTTTGAATACCTCCCATGGGCAGAGGTCGGGTAGTTGTGGAAAGCCGTTGTCAGGGTTGACCGTTTCCCTCGCCGAAGGTGAAGTGGTGGTATCCGGTAATACTATGCTGGGCTATGTGAACGAGCCAGAGAGTTGGGGGCCAAAGCAGATAAGCACTGGCGATCTTGGCTATCTCGATAAGGATGGTTTCCTTCATATAGACGGCCGCAAGAAGAATCTCCTGATCTCTAGTTATGGCCGAAATATTTCGCCTGAGTGGGTTGAAAGTGACTTGCTAGCTAATCCGCTTTTGGCTGAGGCTGTATTGGTGGGCGATGCGAGGCCTTTTTGTACGGCTCTGCTGACTGCTCGTTCACCTGACACCAGCAACTCTGATATTCAGGCGTTCGTTGAACGTATGAATTCCGGCTTGCCGGACTATGCTCGAGTTATGGCCTGGCATAGGCTCGAAAAACCGTTACAAAGTGAGAGCCGATTTATGACAGAAAATGGCAGGCCTCGCCGTAAATCCATCAACGAAGCTCTTCATGCCGAAATAGACGCGCTCTATGCCAATGACATAGGTGATGTCCAAACAAATGACACTAATCAACCTGTAGCAGGATGAGGGAAAGTAGAATGAATTTTTTCGACACATTAGTAAGCCAAACAGAGCAAGGTCGTCAGGAGCTCATGTCTGCTCCGATTATTGCGCGCTGCCTACAGGGGCAGATAGAGGTCGACGACTACGTGGCCTTTCTAGTGCAGGCCTATCATCACGTAAAACACACGGTCCCGTTAATGATGGCAGTTGGCTCTAGACTGCCGGGAGAGAAAGAGTGGATACGCACTGCCGTAGCAGAATACATCGAAGAGGAACTTGGGCATCAGGAATGGATTCTTAACGATATACAGAATTGTGGCTACGACAAGGAAGTGGTGCGTAATAGCAACCCCTCTCCTGCAACCGAGCTTATGGTTGCCTATGCCTATGATATGGCGCAGAGGGTAAACCCTATGGGCTTCTTCGGCATGGTGCATGTGTTAGAAGGTACTAGTATCAACCTCGCAGACAAAGTAGCGGACTCGGTGAAAGATACGCTCAACCTACCGCAGAATGCTTTTTCCTATCTCTATTCTCATGGATCTCTGGATCAGGACCATGTGGAATTTTTCAAAAACATCATGAACAAGATAGAGGACAAGGATGATCAAGACATTATTATCCATGCCTGTCGTATGTTCTATGGGGTGTACGGAAATATATTTCGCACACTGTCAGTCGATCACGGCATCCCGAGTATAAGGATGAGGGCTTAATTTATGAACGTGTCGGGGAAGAGGATTCTTATCACGGGCGCTACAGGCGGCATCGGAGAATTGCTGAGTACACAGCTTCATGGCGAAGGCGCGGAGTTAGTGCTGAGCTGTTATCAACAAGACGCGCTGGACAAATTGAATGCCAAGCTCGGCGGTGCACATACTCTAGCCTGCGCAGATATTTCTAGTTATGAAGGGCGTCGGGAAATCGCGGAAACCTGTCAGAGAATTGGGGGAATTGATGCTGTCATCAATCTTGCCGGCATCCTGAATTTCGATATTTTTGAGAAGCAGGCACCGGAGCTCATCGAGAAGATGCTGTCTATAAACCTGACAGCGCCTGTACTGCTTTGCCACGAATTGATTCCTATACTAAAGGCAAAGCCGGAAGCGACAATTCTCAATGTCGGCTCAATATTCGCGAGCATAGGCCATCCAGGTTTCGTCGCATACTGTACCAGCAAGGCGGGGTTGAAGTGTTTCACGGAAGCACTGTCGCGTGAGTTGGCGGATACATCAATAAAAGTTCTCTATATAGCTCCTCGGGCCACCAAAACCAATTTAAATGCGGATAGCGTAAATGAGTTGAATGTCGCGCTGGGTAACAAATCAGATACGCCAGAATATGTAGCTAATGAGATCGTGCGGTCAATCAAGAATGATAAGACAGTGCGTTATCTCGGTTGGCCAGAGAAATTATTTGTAGTGGTAAATGCAGTGCTGCCCGGGCTTGTAAGAAATTCTCTGGTGGGCAAATTGAATGTTATTAAACGGTACACAACGGTAGGTGAATCATCATGAGATTTAAGAATGTAATTTTATTGTTTTCGGCAATTTTTACTGGATTTTGGGCAGTGCAATCGGTGGCGCAAGAAATGACTGACCTGTTTCATCTGCAGCAGCGCTGGGCTGAAGTTAATTACCAGATGGAGGGAAGGGCGCAATTGACTGCATTCGCTCAGTTGGTAGAGGAAAGTGAGGCTGCAAGCGCCAGGGAGCCGTCCTCAGCTGAGGTCTGGATCTGGAAAGGAATTATTAAGTCTACCTATGCGGGTGCTAAGGGGGGGCTAGGAGCATTGGGGTTGGCGAAAGAAGCGAAGGTGGATCTGGAGACTTCGGTGGACCTAGACCCGAATGCTCTTGGTGGTTCCGCCTATACCACCCTAGGCACTTTGTATCACAGTGTGCCTGGTTGGCCGGTGGGCTTCGGTGATGAAGACACGGCCGAGGAACTTTTGCTCAAGGCAGTCACTCTAAACCCTGAAGGGATCGATACCAATTACTTCTATGGCACATATTTGCTAGACGAAAAACGTTACGATGAGGCAGAGAAAATTTTGCTCCAGGCACAGAATTCGCCAGCACGGCCAGATAGGCCTGTAGCGGATTCTGGTCGACAGCGTGAAATCAGCGAAGCGCTCGAATTATTGAACAAGAAACGCTAAACTACTCGTCAACAGTGAGGAGACTCAAGTTCAACCATGCAGCTACTACTAGTCGAAGACGACCTGCCTCTTGCCAGCGGGCTGAAGCAGGCGTTGCAAAAATCAGGATATGCGGTCAACCATGTTGCCTCCGGTGGCGCAGCCCTGCACGCCGTAAAGGTTGAACGTCCTGACATCATAATCCTGGACATAGGCCTGCCAGACATAGATGGTATCGCGGTCCTTAAGCAGCTGAGGGTCTCTGATAAGACGCTGCCCGTGTTGCTGTTAACGGCGCGAGATAGTGTAGACGATAAGGTCGCAGGTCTGGATAGTGGGGCGGATGATTACCTCGCGAAGCCTTTCGAGATGACCGAGCTATTGGCGCGCTTGCGGGTACTGGAGCGACGACTATCCACGGTAAAGACATCTCAGATAACCATCGGCCAGGTCTGCCTCGACACAATCGATCAGCGTGTTACCTTTCAGGGTGAGGAGTTAGACCTTGCTCGAAAAGAATATATGCTATTGAAGAGCTTGATGGAGAATGCTGGTCGGGTAATGACCCGTCCTACCTTGGAGAACCGACTCTACAGTTGGGGAGAGGAAGTTAGTAGCAATGCCGTTGAGGTGCACATTCATCATCTGCGCAAAAAGTTTGGCAATGAATTTATAAAGACCATTCGTGGTGTTGGCTACAAGCTGGATCCTAAGCAAGTCTAAAGAGGTTTTTCTTTGCGTTCTATCCGTCTTTTTCTGATTGCGAGTATCTTGGCGGCGTTGATTCTATTCAATTTCGTAGCGGCGCTGCAGGGCTATCAGTCTAGTATGAGGGAGGCAGACACTCTATTCGATAACCAGATGTTAGACTTGGCGAGACTGGTATCCAACCTTGACGTGTCGAATGCGAATACTAAAGATTTGCGCCTTAGAAACGATCTGGCCTTTCAGATATGGAGCGAATCGCAGCTCCTTGCCGCATCACATAACGCGCTAGCACTACCCCTGCAAAGCTTCGTCCCCGGTTTCGAATATGTAAACTTCGAAGGTTATCGTTGGCGTACTTTTACCCGCTACGAGGTGCCGCTGGATCGCTGGGTGATTGTCGCTGAGAGAACAGATCTGCGTTTCTTTCTTGCAGAAAATGTTGTTCTGCAATCAATACTACCGCTTCTTCTGGGCATCCCTTTTGTAGGCCTACTTATCTGGATCATAGTAAGTCATGGTTTGCGGCCGTTGCAGCAGCTGTCTGATGCGCTCAGAAATAAAGGCGCTAATGATCTCTCTCCTCTACTCAGTCCCGATTCCCGAATAGAGCTCGACCAGGTTATCGAATCCATCAACGGCTTTATTCAGCGTCTTGATAGAGTTATGGAGCGTGAAAAAAGATTTTCGGCGGATGCCGCCCACGAACTACGAACGCCCATGAGTGCCTTGAAGGTGCAATTGCACAACTTGAGTGAGGAGATTGATATCAAGCACGAATCCTTTCAGCAGTTGCAGGAAGGGGTGGACCGGATGCAACATCTGATTGAACAATTACTCTCCCTCTACAGGGCGACGCCTGAACAGTTTGCGAACAATTGTGAAACGCTTGACCTCTATGCCATTACTCAGGATCAGCTTGCCAGAGAGTATCCTAACTTCGAGATAAAAGAGCAAAACATCGAACTGATAGGAGGCTCGATAGAGATCGAAGCCGATAAGTTTGCTCTCGAGACCTTGATTTCTAATTTGTTAGGGAACGCAAATAAGTACACTCAGCGCGGAGGAAATATTGTAGTCTCTATAGATGGCCTAGGTAGCGAGGTCTGCCTAAGAGTAGAAGACAATGGGCCTGGTATCCCAGACAAGGAGAAGTCGCGAGTATTTGACAGGTTCTATCGAATTGATGGCAATGATGGCGCCTTGCGTGCGCCGGGTTGCGGGCTAGGATTAACTATTGTTAGCCATGTGGCGGATTTACATCAGGCAAGGGTTGAGGTTAGGGATTCAAGTTTTGAGAGCGGCAGTGCATTCTGGGTCTACTTTAAGAAGAAATCATGAAATGAAACAGCACTTTTTAACAACATTAAAAGCTCTAGGTGGAGCAACGGTTCTATCTTTTTCGATTGCGGCGGGGGCGGCGACACCGGAGATCGAGTTAATCATCAAAGATCATTTGTTCTTTCCAGCGATGCTTGAGATTCCTGCCGGGCAGAAGGTTCGCGTTCGTATCATTAATCAGGACTCAACGCCTGAAGAGTTTGAGAGCTTCGAGCTAAATAGAGAGAAGCTGGTTGTTGGCAATGGTCAGACTGTAGTTTTTATAGGGCCTCTAGAGCCCGGCGAGTACCCCTTCTTCGGTGAGTTCTACCCGAAGACTGCGCAGGGTGTGGTGATAGTAAAATGAACCTAGCCAGAGAGTGCGACTATGTTTCTTAATTCTGTGATTCTTGTGTTGCAGGAAATGATAGAGGCGGCGCTGTTAATAAGTGTCTTGCTAGTGTTTACGAATTTGTTTCAGAAAAGTTGGGATAAGTCTTTCGCTCTGCATACGAGTTGGGTCGGCCTCAGCATAGCCATCGGTGTTCTAGGTGCAGTGATATATTCCTACTATACGCCGCAAATTTCTGAGATGTTTGATTACGTCGGGCAGGAAATATTCAATGCCGGCATTCACCTGCTGAGTCTTCTGTTAGTTTGCCTGTTTGCTTTTATAGTGCCGAGCGCTAGGCTAGGAAAAAACGTAATGGGGCGGGCTAGGTTTGCAGCTTTTTGCATGACGGGTATCGTCATGTTTGCTATCGTCAGGGAAGGGTCTGAGATTATTCAATATATTGGCGGAATAGCGGGTCAAGAAGGGAATTTTACACCAGTCGTGTTGGGTGGTTTTATCGGTGCGGGTATAGGAGTCAGCGCGGGAGTGCTTCTCTTCTACGGTTTGATTAGTCTATCGGCGAACTGGTCTTTCAGAATTAGCATGGGGCTGCTTTGTCTAATAGCGGGGAACATGGGTTCCCAGACAGTGCTGTTATTAACCCAAGCAGATTGGCTGCCCTTTACGCCAATAGCCTGGAATAGTTCGAGTGCGTTGCCTGAAAATTCGATCGTGGGGCATTTAATGTATGCGTTGGTTGGTTACGAAGCTACACCTTCCATATTACAGGTAAGCATCTACATTCTTGGCATCGCGCTGATCGTCATTAGCCCTTTGTTTAGGAAGCCTTGGCAGCAGCATTCTCTAACTGGTGAGGCTTGATATGATCTACTCGAATTCTAGTTCCAGAAGATGGTTGTCGCAGATGGTATTTAAGGTATTTATATTGGCTTTCGTCGGGCTATCTTTACTAAGTCAGGCCTTAGCTGACGGGAGCGCCGTGGACAAGGTCTACCATCCTTATGTCGATGCGTTAGAGAGCG
>Ga0307995_1002484_pt1 | contig 10707 bp, 11 predicted proteins | sample EllFjometagen262_FD_203132 | JGI IMG/M metagenome (GOLD analysis project Ga0307995, IMG submission 203132) | Marine microbial communities from Ellis Fjord, Antarctic Ocean - #262 | ecosystem: Environmental > Aquatic > Marine > Unclassified | place: Southern Ocean | collected 2014-11-02
TACTAATCATCCAGATTTCTAACAATGTAGGAATCAAAGAAAACGAACCTTCTTTTTTATACACTTCCTCCATGCACGGAGATGAGTTAGCAGGCTATATTTTAAGTTTACGCTTAATTGACCATATTCTAAATGGTTATGGAAATACTTTACAATTAACCCAATTAGTTGATAATATTGATATTTGGATAAACCCGCTAGCTAACCCTGATGGAGCTTATTTTGGAGGAAACCAGGATGTATGGTCAGCAACGCGCTCAAATGCAAATTCGATTGATTTAAATAGAAATTATCCTGACCCACAAGACGGCCCTCATCCTGATGGAAATGCTTATCAAAATGAAACAACTATTTTTATGGGGCTTGCGGACACAGTAAATTTTACAATTTCAGCAAATATGCACGGTGGTGTTGAAGTATGTAATTATCCTTGGGATACTTGGAGTACTTTAGCTGCAGATGATAACTGGTGGGAATATGTATCTCATGAATATGCCGATAGTTGCCAAGCTAATAGTGGAAATGGATATTTCAACTACCTGAATGACGGAATTACAAATGGAAATGATTGGTATGAAGTAGATGGAGGCAGACAAGATTATATGAATTTCTTCAAGTATTGCCGTGAGTTTACTTTAGAACTTTCAAATGACAAAACACCAAACCCAAATGATTTACCCGATTTATGGGATGCAAACTATCCATCCTTGTTAAACTACATGGAACAAACTTTATACGGATTAAGAGGCATAGTAACAGATAGCATTACAGGAAATCCATTAAAAGTAAAAGTTGAGATACTATCTCATGATATAGATAGCTCTCATGTATATTCTAATCTGCCAATAGGGAGTTACCACAGACATTTATACCAAGGAAATTACAACATCACCTTTAGTAAAAATGGATATTACTCTAAAACAATAAATGCAAGTGTTTTAAATAACAACATTACTATTGAAGATGTACAATTGCTTCCTTTCAGCACTACACAAGTTGAAGAAATAAACCCTTCAAAAAACACAAATACAACCTTTGATTTACTAGGAAGACCAAGTAATGAAAAAAGTAGGATTCAACTTATTAAAACAAAAAACGGGACAATCACTAAACAAATTAAAATACAATAAATGAAAAAATTACTTACCCTTTTAATCTGTTTGCCACTATTCACTTTTAGTCAACAAACAATAAACGCAAGCATTACCCATGACGGTCTGCAAAGAGATTATATTTTATATGTTCCTGCATCCTATTCTGCAGCGACATCTGTACCATTAGTTTTTAATTTTCATGGATACGCATCTAATGCCTATGAACAAATGTGGTATGGCGACTTTAGATCCATTGCTGATACTGCAGGATTTATTATTGTACATCCTGAAGGAACATTAGACAATACAGGAACAACTCATTGGAATGTAGGAACGGGAATCAGTACTGTTGATGATATAGGATTTACTTCCGCACTTATTGATTCTATCTCAGCCGAATATAGTATTAATCTAAGTAGAGTATACAGTACGGGTATGTCAAACGGAGGCTTTATGAGTTTTCAATTAGCCTGCGAATTAAGCGATAGAATTGCAGCAGTAGCATCTGTAACCGGAAGTATGATTACTGGTTGGTTTAGTAGTTGTAGCCCAAACCATCAAATGCCAGTTATGCAAATACACGGAACTTTAGACCCAACAGTTTCTTATAATGCTAGTAGTATCACAGAATCAATCCCTGATATCATGAATTACTGGGCAAACTTTAACAATTGCAACAGCACTCCAATTATAACTAGTGTACCTGACATAAACACTACTGATGGTTGTACAGCTGAACATCAAATTTGGGAAAACGGAACTAATGGAGCTACAGTTGAACTTTATAAAATAATTGATGGCGAACACAGTTGGCCTGGTGCAGTATTTCCAAACGGAACAACTAATCAGGATATAAATGCTGCAGAAAAAATTTGGGAATTTTTTAATAAATATGATATTAACGGATTAATTAGTACAAATACAGCTATAGATGAAATTATAAAAGATAAGCGTCTAGTTAAAATAACTGATATTTTAGGAAGAGAAACAAACTACAAATCCAACACTCCTCTTTTCTATATTTATAATGATGGAACTGCAGAGAAAAGAATAATTATTGAATAAATGACAATAGCTATTGTATTATATGATGGAGAGTGTAATTTTTGCAATAAGTGGGTGAACTTTTCAAAGAGTAAATTAAAAGATAACGAAATATCATTTACTCCTTTTAACTCAATAGAAGGCATGAAAATAATAGAAAGATTTCAAATAAAAAATAAAAACTCAGTAGCTTACATTCAAAATGATATAGTTTTTTTCAAATCAAGAGCAGTTTTAAAAATTTGCAAGCAATTAGAATTCCCATATAATTTACTTCACTTTTTAACTATTTTACCTACTTTTCTGCTAGATTTTGCTTACGATTTTATAGCAAAAAGAAGACTTAAATTAACACCTAAAAAACAATGTTGTAATGGCTAATAATGTATTCGGAGAACCTTTAATTAGTTGTAGTCAAACTCCTTTAACAGGATACTTTCGTGATGGTTGTTGCAATACTGACGAAACTGATTTAGGGCTACATACTATTTGCATTGTGGCTACTGAAGATTTTTTACAATTCTCATATGAAGCAGGCAATGATTTATCTACCCCTATGCCACAGTATGGTTTTGCTGGAATAAAGCCAGGCGACAGATGGTGCTTATGTGCTTTACGTTGGAAAGAAGCCTTGCAAAATAATTGCGCACCAAAAGTTGTACTGGAAGCAACTCATGAAAAAACTTTAGAGGTAATCCAGTTAAATGATTTGATAAAACACGCTTACAGATAAAGCTATGTTTGATGTTGTTATTCTTACCGACCACCGCTATGTAAATCCTAATAAAACAGATTGGTATATTGACCAAGTGCTTTTAGAAGATAAATTACTACAAACTGCACTTGAAGAAAAAGGGTTACGCGTTATCAAAAAGGATTGGGCAGACAAACACTTTGATTGGACAACTACAAAATACGCTATTTTCCGAACTACATGGGATTATTTTGAACGCTTTGATGAATTTTTTACTTGGCTAAAAAACACAAAGAACAAAACTACTTTTATCAATTCTGCAGAAATTATTAATTGGAATATTGACAAACATTATTTACAAGATTTAGCCAAAAATAATATCAATATTGCTCCTACTCTATTTTTAGAAAAAGGAGATACTACAACTTTAAAACAACTCTTTGAAAAAACTAATTGGGAAGAAGTCGTACTAAAACCAGCCATTTCAGGAGCCGCTAGACATACTTATCGAGTTAACCATAATAATTACATGGAACATGAAAACATCTTTCAGGAGTTATTAAAAGTAGAATCTATGCTATTCCAAAGTTTTTTAAAAAACATTACTCTTCTAGGAGAAATATCTTTGATAATGATTGGAGGAAAATACACTCATGCAGTAAAAAAGACAGCTAAAAAAGGTGATTTTCGTGTGCAAGATGATCATGGTGGAAAAGTAGAAGAATACCAGCCAACTAAGGATGAAATTATATTTGCAGAAAACTGCCTAAAAGCAAGTCCTTTTAACCCAATGTATGCTAGAGTGGATATTGTTTATGACAATAACAACATACTTTCTTTAAGCGAATTAGAACTTATTGAACCTGAATTATGGTTTAGAAACAATCCTAGTAGTGCAAATCTTTTGGCTAAAGAAGTTATTAATCTAATATCTTCCAGATAATACCTAGAACACCAGATACAGCAATTAATGATTTAAAAAAAGAGGACCAAAAATTTAGTCCTCTTACTTTTTGATAAATAGCAATTACAAACGCCAATAAAAAGGCTGTAATTACTAGTAAATAAATAGTCAATTACTTTACAGAAAGTAAGAAAACATCAAATTCAATTTCATCTTTAATTAAGTAGTCACCTAGGTTTTCAAAGAAGTTTCCTGAGTTATAAGTAACATCCCATTTTGTACGGTTAATTTTAATATTTGCAATAGCTGAAAAGTGAAGACCATTTGCAGTTACAACTGCAGCAAAATTAATTGGATGGGTCTTTCCTTTAATTGTTAAATCAGCAACAATATAATAATCATTTCCATCTCTCTTTTTAGCATTTGTAATCGTAAGTACTGCAGTAGGAAACTCTGCTACATTAAAGAAATCCTCATTCTTTAAATGGTTTTCAAGTTTAGCACTATATTCTTCTGATTCAATATCAGTATTCTTAATGCTATTCATATCAATCACAAAATTACCACCTACAAGTAAGCCATGATCAAAGTCTAAAACTCCTGACTGTACATTAATAGTTCCTTCATGTGCTGAGGCAACTTTAGAACCCGTCCACTTTACAGTAGAATTAGTTGTATTCACTTGAACTTTATTAACGTGAGGTTTACTAGCAAAGCTAACTATTGTAAGAATCGATAGTGCTAAGCTTAAAATTATTTTCTTCATTATCTTATTTTTTAGTTTATTGGTCAAAAATACATATTTTTACTGCATAAAATACAATTATGATTGAGATTAAGAAATTTCGTTTTAAGGATGAAGTACTAATGAAAAAAGCACATAGAATAAGATATGATGTTTTTGTAATTGGACAAAATTGCCCAGAAGACTTAGAATGGGAGTTTGAGGAGGAATCCACTCACTTTCTGTTAATAGAAAACGATATTCCTTTAGCAACTGCTAGGCATAGAAAAACAGAAAATGGCTATAAACTCGAACGCTTTGCTGTACTTTCGCAAGCTAGAGGAAAAGGGTTTGGCATGCTAATCTTAAAAGCTATACTGGAAGACATAAAAGAAAGTAATACATTAAAATATATGCATGCACAAGAGCAAGTTATCCCTTTTTATGAAAAAGTTGGTTTTGAGAAATCAGGAAATATATTTGAAGAAGCCGGAATTATGCATTATAAAATGGAGTATAAAGCTTAAGCCCTTACTTTAGAAGTCCAATCGTAAGTATCAAGAATACTCCCCTTTTGGATTCCCTGAAGCTGTTGTTTCAATTTCAAAGCAAAAGAATCAGCTTGCTGTTCAATAACCATTCTTTCTTCACGAAAAGTAATTGTATTAATTGGATTAACCGTTACAGCAGTGCCAGTACCAAACACTTCCTTAAGCGTTCCGTTATTAAAAGCTTCAATCACTTCAGTAATCAGGATTCTTCTTTGTTCAACCTTAATTCCATTATCTTTTGCCAAAGTAACAATACTATCTCTTGTTATCCCTCCTAAAATACTATCAGAAAGTGCAGGTGTAATTAAAACATCTCCTATTCTGAACCAAATATTCATAGTTCCTGATTCCTCAATATATTTATGCTCTTTTGCATCAGTCCATATTAATTGCTGAAAACCTTTTGCATTTGCTTGTTTTGTAGGGTAAAATGAAGCCGCATAATTTCCGGCTGCCTTTGCATAACCAACCCCTCCTTGAGGAGCTCTAGTATAATGCTCTTCAACTACGACATTCATTTCACCTGCATAATACTTTGTAGTTGGAGAAGTAATAATAATAAAAGTATATTCTTCTGATGCTGATGCTTTCACACACTCACCTGATGCAAAAATAAAAGGACGAATATATAAAGAATAGCCATCATCAGCCCTACACCATTCACTATCAATTTTCAATAATTCATCTAAACCATTCATAAATACATTTTCCTCAACTGCAGGAATTGATAGACGTTCAGCTGATTGATTTAATCGCTTAAAATTCTCATCCTTTCTGAAAAGTAAAATTTCGTTTGAATTGTTTTTAAAAGCTTTCATACCTTCAAAAACGGATTGACCATAATGTAAAACTTGAGCGCCTGGAGGCATAGGAATTGGTCCGTAAGGTAAAATTTCAGCCTCATTCCATTTACCATCTTTATAATTACAAACAAGCATATGATCAGAAAAAACTGTACCAAAAGGTAAGTTTAAAAAATCAGTTGTATTTAGTTTTGATATACTTGTTTTTGTAACTTTCATAAGCAGTTATTCCTTGTTTTAAAAGTGCTGCAAAAATATAAAAAAAGAGGGGAAATCCCCCTCTTTATTAATCTAAAAAACTATGAAAAAAAGTTTACTTAACCACAAGTAATTTTTTAGTTGAAATTGTTAATCCATTATCATCAGTAATATTTACAAAGTACTGTCCGCTACGTAAATCAATATGTTTAACTAGCATATGATTTCCTGCAGAAAGAATCAACTGCTCAGAAGAAACCTTAACGCCTAATACATTATAAATGCTAACCTTTACATTCTTTCCTTTACTCAAACTTATTGGCAATGTAAAGTTAGTGTTTGCAGGATTAGGGTAAATATCATGTACTTTAAACTCACCTACTTCTTCAACAGCAGTCGTATTATTTGTTACCTCAATTTGAACCGTTTCATCATAATAAAAGAAATTATCAGAAATACGAAACACTACCAGATAAGGATTGGAACGCAATTGACTCACATCAGGAGTCCAAGCAAATGCACCTTCTATTTCATTTCCACTTCCTGTTGAAGAATAACTAAAAGTAGATGCCGCAGTAGTTAAACCAAAAGTTTCACCAAAAGCATTCATACTTACCACATCATCAATATCAGCATCAGCAGCTAATAGATGAACTTGATAGTTTTGTCCGGGAGCAATCTTAATATAAGGATACCCTAAATTATTAGTTGGTAAGGACTGCATATTAGAAATGACAGGCATAGCATTTGAAGTGTCAGGAACAACCACAAATTGCATGTCTCTAGTCATAGCACCTACTAACACACCATTACGGTATTCTTCAATAGCAAAAGAAGCCACAAAATTACCAGCCATTTTTGCATCCCAACTAATTTCACCTGTTACAGTATCCATTGAAAATACACCAGTTGCATTAGAATAAGTAGTATCAGATAAAAACTCATACCCACCCACTACTCCAGGAATGGCAACCCCAAAAGCATCAGATAAAGGTACAGATAAATGCCATACTAACGAATCTCCATCAGGATCGAAAGGAAGTGGATTATATTGCCATAAAGTATTTGCAGGCAAATATGAAACAGGTGGTGCTAAAAAAGTTGGTGAGGAATTAGGGTTTGCACTATCTACATTTACATAAGTTAAAAATGTCATATCTTCACTTCCGGGATTAGCCATATTGATAATAGCATAATTTCTACAACAACTTGACCACTTAATCATATAATAACCATTTGCGGGGAAAGTAATAGAATCAGAAAACCGATACACTTCAACACCATAAGCAGTAGCCATTGAAGGCATAGCACCACCTGATAAAGGGTCAAATGTTAAAGTAGGGGAAAATGAAAGAACATAATTTCCTGTAGCTAAATCCAATTCATAAACATCAATTGAAGCAGGAAATAAAGAAACAGAAATACCCATAGTATCTCGATATAATTCTAAATCCAAAAAGTAATGAGATCCTGAGGCATCAGAACTTCCATAAGTTGCTGAAATTTGCCCTCCCATTAGGTGAGAAGCATAAGAAGAAAGTGCAAAAGCAATTCCTAAACAAAGTGTAAAAATCTTTTTCATATCTGTAATTGTTTAATTATTAACGTTTTTGATACAACAAATATACATTTAAAATACTGGAATCATAATAAAAAATGGTTTTGCAAAAAAAATCTTAGGTGTTCAAAACAATAATTTAGACTTTTAAAAACTAAATTTGCACAAGAAAAAATTCAATGAAAAACAAACTAGTAATTACTAATGATGGGTCTCATTCCATTTTCAACCCTGAGGTAAATGAAACCTATCATTCAAAACATGGTGCAATTGTTGAAGCTGAATATGTATTCATTAAAAATGGACTTTTAGCAGAAAACAAAAAGCAATTTAATATCCTAGAAGTTGGTTTCGGAACAGGACTAAACGCTTTGCTTACAGCACAAAAGGCACAACAAAAAGAAATTGCTATAAATTATCATGGAATTGAACTATATCCTGTACCAAAAGAAAGTTATAGTCAGCTTAATTTCACTGAATTGATTGGAGAAGAAAAGTCAAAATTATTACAACTTCACGAATGTGAATGGGAAAAGAAACATGTAATAAATAATTTTTTTAAATTAACAAAAAATGAAATTGCTTTAGAAAAATACACAAGAAAAACTAAATTTGATATTATCTATTTTGATGCATTTTCTCCTGAAAAACAACCCGAACTATGGACAGCTGAAGTTTTTCAGAATATGTATAATTTATTAAATGAAGATGGTTTTTTAGTAACCTATTGTGCAAAAGGGGTAGTAAAACGAACCATGAAAGCAGTTGGTTTTGAAATTATAGTTTTAGACGGCCCTCCAGGGAAAAGACAAATGACAAGAGCAAATAAGACTACTTCTCAAAAATAACATCCAGAATCAATTTAAATCCTTTGTAAGCACAAAAGAAAATAGCTGGAATTAAAATAAGTCCTATTATTAAAACAGTATAGCTACCCTGACGCATGTTATTAAAGCCTGCAAACAATGTAATAGACGATAGAATTATCAAGATTGAAAATCCGGAAAGCCACATCACCCCTGCTATTATTTTTTCTTTATCCATTGTAACTATCTACCGCATTACGGACAGAGCCAAATTGATTTAACAAAGCTTTAGCCGTTTCATAGTCAACTCCTATCTCCTGCATTAGCATTTTAGTTCCCCTATCCACTAATTTGACATTAGAAAGGTGCATATCCACCATTTTATTTCCTTTTACCTTTCCTAGTTTTATCATTACAGAAGTAGATATCATATTCAAAATCAATTTCTGTGCAGTTCCTGATTTCATCCTTGTACTTCCCGTAACAAATTCAGGACCAACCACTACTTCAATAGGGAAATCAGCAACTTTTGATACAGGAGCATTAGCATTACAAACAATACAACCTGTAGTTATATTTTTTTGTTGACATTTTTTAAGAGCACCAATCACATATGGAGTAGTTCCTGAAGCAGCAATACCAATCACCATATCATTCTTACATATATTATACGATTGTAAATCCTCCCAACCTAAATCTGTATTATCTTCAGCAAATTCTACTGCTTTACGCATAGCTTTATCGCCTCCTGCCATAATTCCAATAACCAAACCATGGTCTACACCAAAAGTAGGAGGACATTCTGAAGCATCAATAACTCCTAGCCTACCAGAAGTACCAGCTCCTAAATAAAACAATCGCCCCCCTTTTTTCATTTTGGGAACGATTGCGTTAATTAATTTTTCAATTTGAGGTATTTGATCTTCTACCGAAAGTGCTACTGTTTTATCTTCTCTATTAATGTTTGTAAGCAAATCAGTTGTGCTCATTTTATCTAAACCATCATAATTAGAATCGGATTCAGTAGTTTTTTTCATTTAATATAAAGACGGGAATTTAGAAGGATTAACTTCTCCCATCATTTCATATACTTTTTCAAAAATATCTTCTGCAGATGGTTTTGTAAAGTAATCACCATCTTTACCATAAGGAGGACGGTGAGCTTTAGCGGCTAAAGTTTGAGGTTCAGAATCCAAGAAGTTATATGCATTTTGTTCTTCTACAATTTTCTGTAAAATATAAGCTGAACCTCCTCCAGGTACATCCTCATCAATTACTAATAAACGATTAGTTTTCTTAACTGATTCAACAATATCATGCGATAAATCAAAAGGCACTAAAGTTTGAGTATCAATCACCTCACAAGAGATTCCTGCTCTTTCTAATTGCTCAGCAGCATCCATTACTATTTTCCAAGTACTTCCATAAGAAACCAAAGTAATATCATTTCCTTCTCTTGTTGTTTCTACTTTCCCTAAGGGAACTCTGAATTCACCAATATTATTTGGCAATTTTTCTTTTACTCTATATCCGTTTAAGCACTCAATTACCATAGCTGGATCGTTCGATTGCATTAAAGTATTATAAAATCCTGCTGCTCGAGTCATATCTCTTGGCACACACAAATACATTCCTCTTGTACCGTTTAACAACATCCCCATAGGAGATCCTGAATGCCATATTCCTTCTAGTCTATGTCCTCTAGTACGGATAATTAAAGGCGTAATTTGTCCACCATGAGTTCTGTAATGTAAAGATGCAATATCATCTACCATAGGTTGAAAACCATAAATTACATAATCCAAATATTGCATTTCAGCAATAGGCTTTAATCCTCTTAATGAAAGTCCGATTCCTTGACCAATAATTGTTGCTTCTCTAATCCCTGTATCAGCTACTCTACTTTCACCAAACTTATCTTGTAAACCTTCAACACCTTGGTTTACACCACCAATTTTACCAACATCTTCTCCAAAAATCATTGCTTCAGGAATAGCTTCAAACATATGATGAAAGTTATCTCTTAAAATAATTCTCGCATCTACATCCTCACTGTCTTCACTATAAGTAGGCTTAACCTCTGCAACCTTTAAAGCAGAAGTTGATGTTTCATTATATAGTTTCGTATTATATCTATTGTAGTTTTCAGAGTTAATTTTATTAATGAAATTACGCAAAGTTGCTTTTTCAGGAATATTTTCATTTACAATCATTCCTAAAAGCATTCTTGCTTTACTTAAATAATCTCTTCTGAAAACACCAAACATTGCCGATTGATTTAAATCTTTAATCCAATCAGTAATTTCAGGGATACTAACTTGAGCAGCAATA